>Ga0172379_10006338_pt1 | contig 15899 bp, 13 predicted proteins | sample GrowelOW334metaG_FD_119756 | JGI IMG/M metagenome (GOLD analysis project Ga0172379, IMG submission 119756) | Groundwater microbial communities from an aquifer near a municipal landfill in Southern Ontario, Canada - Groundwater well OW334 metaG | ecosystem: Environmental > Aquatic > Deep... | reverse complement strand
TAGTTGAAGAACCACCGAACAAACACGTTGTTTCATTTCTGAAAAAAGTATGGAACCATCCCTTACTTACCGAAGCAACCATACAACACAGGTCTGCCTTCCCTGCAAAATTTCAGGAATGGTGTGAAAAATGGAAATTAGATCCCAACCAACTCGTGGCTGTTCCCGCCGGATCATCACGGTGGATAGTGGATGAAAAAGGCAATTCCGATTGGGATTTCATCCTATACGGACCCCGGTCAATAATCGAACCCTATATTAACACCAGAGCCCAAATATCCCCCAAACCGGATCACACCAATCAACTGGCAGCGCATCCGGTAGACGAATATTACGATGATTGGCCCCCCATGATTGAACCGTTAGCACCTCTATTACTCACCCCGGATAATTTTATTGCCGGAAACAAAGACCTCGCGGCAAAGATCAGACTGAGAGCAACCAAATTGAAAATATTAGGCTCCAACGATATCGGGAATTATTTTGACGTATTCATGAAGGGATGGCCTGAGCGTAAAGATGCGAACAAAAGATTACAAAGAAAACAGAGACTTGAAAGCAATTTAGATAGGTTATCCGCTGATTATGCGAACCGTACCGGTTTACCAAAAGATAAATATACCGATACATTTTATAAAGTGCTTAACGAGATCGAACCTCCTCCGATTGATATTTATATTCAGGCCATAAAGGATAATCAGGGGAAAATTCTGTTGCCCCCGTCTGATAACATCAAACGTCACAGAATCTAATAGCTTCCCAATTTACTGGTTCAAAATATGATGATTTGAGTATCCTACGTTATCAATCCTCTTGATTCTTCATCACCGTTTTCCTATATTAAAAGTATGCCGTAGGGGAAACATCCCTACGAAACACATATTACCGGAGGGTTCCTTTTGGCACGTCAGAAATGGCGTAAGTTAGGAACCTTTTCCGGTTAAAGGGATAGATGGTTACACCGGATTATTACCTATAAACGTCCTCGGGTTAACCGGTATTCCATAGAGGTTAATTTGGAAATGCACATGCGGCCCGGTTGACCAGCCGGTTTGGCCTTCAAGACCCACAACATCCAAGATGGTAACTTTTTCACCCGGATAAACATAGATCTTGTCCAAATGGCCGTAAATGGACTGGATGTTATTGCCGTTGTCGATGATAATGTGCTTGCCGAATCCCCAGAAAATCTCTCCGGCATAGATTACGGTTCCCTCCATAAACGGATGCACCGGATCGCCGATTCGTCCGTTCGGGTTGGCTATATCTATACCGGTATGGAACGGCTGGTACGGTAAATCCATCTCCCCAAATTCAAGGGTAACTACCCCGGCAACCGGCCAGGAAACGGTTGGGTGTAGGGTTTCAACGACTTTACCGGTTACCGGGTCTTTTATATCCACTCCCGAGGTTACGGTATTTACCTCGGCTAATTTGTCAGAGACAACATTAAAGCCGGTTTGGGTAAGAATACAAACCGCAATAACCGGGAGAGAAAGGATGACAAGAAAGGTAATGACCACGTATTTGAGTTCTTTACGGAATGACCAGAGAGTAAAGATGGCGTTCATGACGAAAGGTAAACTTCCCTAGGATCCGTAGTAAGGAACGGATGTTCATGCTCGGAGGAAACAACCTTAACGGCAACATGGTTCTGGTCAGCGATAATGAGTGCCTCTCCCCTGTCACAGGTTAAGAGATAGTGTTGTTCAAAACCGCTCAGGTTAAATTCCGCGGCAACCTTTTTTATAGTTGTTGTATCCTGCCGCATGAGAATCCTGAGAGACGATTGGGACGCTATGGCTTTGCCGTAATCCTGGTTGAGGAAATCATTGGCCTGTTGGGAAATGATCGTAACACCCAGATAATATTTTCTCGCTCTTCTCACGAGGGAAGACACAAACCGGGCGCTTTCGGCATGTTCAAGAAGCATCCAACCCTCATCAATAACCAGCATCCGTTTCTGAGGATTGGTTTTTACTTCGTTGTTAACAAAGTTTGCGACCACCATCATCATAATCTGCCTCAGGGATTCATTGAGATCCTTGATATCAAAAACAACAAGCCGGTTATTAAGCCGGATATTGGTCTGGGAATCAAAAACCGTCGAGAGCGAACCCTTAACAAACCTTTCCAGACGATCGCACAGGTCTTTATGCTTCATTGTTTTGAGTGTCCGGTAGAAATCCGGCAATACGGGAAAGGTATGGGCCTTTTTTCCGTTTGTCCGCATCGAAAGGCCGGACTGTTTGTAGGTTTGGATGAGCGCTTTATCCACAACCGCCCGTTCTTCGGAATTCAATGTCCCAACCATAAGGGATATGATTTCGGTAAGATCCTGGATGTGTTCGGCCAGCTTATTTTCCCCGCCCGTCCCGTTTACGTACTCAAAGGGATTGATCTTTTCTTTCGATTTTGCGGAAAGCTGGATATACGTCCCGTTGACCGAAGCCGCCAGCTGTTTATATTCTCTCTCCGGGTCGATGATGATGACTTTGGTTCCCTGCATAAGATGCCTTAGGATTTCCACTTTCGCGGTATAGCTTTTTCCGCTTCCCGATTGGGCAAAAATAATGGAGTTGGCGTTATTCAGGCTATAGCGGTCGATGATAACGAGGGAGTTATTTGACTTGTTTATTCCATAGAGGATGCCGGATTCCTGGACAAGCTCTGAGGACACAAAGGGGAAAGTCAGGGCGGTTGACGAACTGTCGAGATTCCGTTTTTGGGCAAGTTCGTTTTCGGCCCTCGGGAGTATGGACTGCAGCCCTTCGATCTGCTGGAAGACCGCGGTCTTGATATAGAAGAGCCGTGTCGACATGACGGTCTCAAGGAGTTTCGATAGTTTATCAAGCTCCATAAGGCTTCCGGCGGTTATCGCCATATAGATGGAAACCTGGAAGAGTTTTTCCTGGCCCCGTTGGATCTTATCCTTAAGCTCCATGGCTGATTCCAGGGGATCGGTTATCTCGGAGCCGATGACTTTCCCTTCCTTAAGCATCGTGCGCTTGGTTGACTCGAGCTCCGTAATCTTGCGGTTGAGCTTCGGAAGGGCGACAAGAGGGTTAACCTGTTCGATGTGATAGGAAATATCGATGTTATGGTTAAAGTTCACGAGCATCGTAAGCCACCCGGTTGATGCCGTGTACGGGTAGCCGGAAACAAACAGCGTCCGAAGGTACGTCTTCCCGATTTGAAGATAGGAATTTTCCTCCTTCAGTCCCCCGTAGGAAATCATATCGACCTGGTCCTGGCCTCCGAGAGAAATCGATATGGCCTCCTTCACGGATTTTTTGTGGGCAACTCGTGTCTTCCAGGCCCGGACCGGCTGCAAGCGACTTACTGATTTTTTCAGTGTGTTAAACATAGTTGTATCTCATAAGTGCGCAAACGGCTTCCTGGGTTAATCCTTGAGTTTTGACGCTTTCCGGATTGTAGAAACTGTAAAAGAGATTAAGAACGTCAAGACTGGAAAGCTCCCAGGCTTTCATCGACATCCGTTCGAGCCCCTTGATGACAATGTCGCGGTTAAGAAAGAGGTGCTCCTTAACCAGTTTCATGTCATGGATTCTCTCGGCATGATGGTAAGGGATGACGATAAAGAAGCGGCGGGAAAGAATTTTGTTGCCGGACACAAGTTTTTTTACAAAAGCAGAATAGCTGTCGATCTGCCGCTTATACAGCTTTTCCGATTCTTTGGCTTTTGCCTTCCCCATCTCCTCAACATACCGGTCCACATCAACCTCCCGAACCCGGATCAGGATCTGGATCGGACACGGGAGGGCGTTGAGAAAGTTTTGGAAGCTGTCGATCATGACGTCCTGTTCCTCTTCACTTTTAAGTTCGAAGTTGACGGAGGACGTCTCGAGAATCAATCGGTATTCGTTGCCGGGAAGGACAAGAATGCCGTCTTCCACCCGTCTTATCTTTATTTGTTTTCTCGAACTGGCACGATGTGATTTTGTAAGAAGGTTTATCATAGGATTCCTTTAGAACTCCGGCCGGAAACTGATGGAAAACCGGTTGTCCTTAAGAATGGATTCCAGTTTCATCAGGTCCTCAAGGGTTGCCGGTTTAGTCTCGGCAGGTATTTTTTTCTTGGCTTTATGGAGGGAAAATATCGGGACGGCTTCACGCTGGGGAGCGTCAATAGTTCTACCGGATAGGTCGTTTTTGTCAAAAAGGTAATACTTCGGACGGAGACGGTACCTCGCAAGGATTTTTATCCAATGAAAGACAACAATTCCCCGGATGCGAAGGGAGAGAATGAGGCACAGGACAAGGACGCTGAGTACGAGCGGCCCTTTATATACCGCGAGTTTCATGGACGGGATAAAAAGCGCATAGACAATCGTTCCCCAAAATACCGGCACCATGAGAAGCAGTATCTGGGTGAGGTTCAGGGATCCGGCAATCTTATCTTCCACGGTCGTAATTTGCGCGGGGATGACGGTTGTCCTCATCGGTAAGCCGTCCTTCTGGGCAATTTCATAAACCGCGCGCTTGTGGCTTCCGCCCGCGTCATCCCGGAGGTGCTGTCGGAGCTCATCACATTGACAATCTGGCTTCCGATCCGTTTGACGGCTCCGTTTCTCGAGGTAAAGAGAACCATCTGCATCATGAAAGACGGGATTTTCAGAAGCGTAAAAAAAAGTCCTATGGCAACCGCGATAGAGACGAGTGAATTTTGGTTGGTCTCCGGCAGACTCAGGAAAGAAACCGCAAGCTGGATCGTAACCACATGGAAAAAGATCATAAGGACGCTGACTAGGTATCCTTTGATCGCGACTTCTGCAAAATCTGCGGTTTTGGGAATCGCCCAAAGCAAAAAGGCAAAGGGCGCGAGCACCGCACCGAGGGAAATGATAATCAGGCGGCTGATGTACATAAGGAGTAGGACTATGGCAACGGTAAGAAACAGGAGAAGAAAAACAAGGGTGATAAGCGGTGTCGTACCCGTGATGAAACTCGTAGGATTTATCGCGTTGACAATCCACGCGTGGTTTAAGCCCCCGGTTGCGTTTAATACTCCGGTAACCAAAGCGTTACTCGTCACGATGACGTAATCAGCGAGGAAAAGAGAAATGTTCGCGCATAAAAATGCCAAACCGACTCTCGGAAGAAGCTGTTTAAACTCAATTTCTTCAAACCCGAACGTGGAGGCGCTCATCAGCTGCAATCCCAAAAGCGCAACGACCAGAATAAACAGCGAATCGACAATGCCGAGCGACACAAGCCAGAAACTTACAATTACGGAATTATTTAATACGTTCGGGGTTGTGGTGAGAAATCCCATGATCCCGTCCACAATCGGCTGGGTTGAACTCTCTACGATATTCTGCATGAATCCCGTAACAGCATCGATAAGCACCTGGGTTAACCCGTCGGCAGGCTTAATGCTTTGGATTTGGGACATGATAATTACATTCGTATTCGTTGGATCCGGCGTACCGGTCAGCGCCTGCTGAAATATCGAGACGATAACGCTCGCACCCAAGACGACCATTAAACCGATGAGAGCGTTTCGTATCGTCTTCTTTGCTCCTTCCAGATGTTCCGGCTTGCCCGTTGACGTGATGTAGGAATACCCGCCCTTTATTAAAAATATAACTGCGGATGCGGCGGCGATAAGCGTTAGGATCGAAAGCGTCTGACGGGTATAGGAAACAACTTCAGGAATGGCAGAAGCAGCCATCACCCCCTGAGGATAGATAAAGAACACGGTGCAGAATAGAATGGAAAGAATTATTCGAAACATACCTTTTTTATGTGTGCACCTTCCGAAAAGGGCAGGTATGTATTACAAGGCAGTGCCGAATGCCGTGGTTGCCAATTCGGTTACGATATTGGACAGGATGAATGCCGCAAGCACGACAACCAATCCGATCCCGGAATACAGGATTGTCTTTTTTGACCGTTCAAGAGATTCCGGATTACCCGAGCTTGTTATATATCCAAACCCTCCCCAGACAAAAAATCCCGCAGAAACAAGACCGGCGAGTGTTACTAAAACCTGGATGATGCTTTTGATGAATGTCTGGACTTTCACGATATCCGCAGCTTCCGCATAGACCGGAGAAACAAGGGCGAGGGCAACGTAACTTAGCGAAAGAAGAAAAAGTAGTTTTTTCATATTCACCTCCATTCTCAATTAAGAAGGCAGGTAAATAATGATTAGATAAAAAGCAATCTTATGATATAGAAAGATAGCTTTTATATATGCGGGAAGGTTATATCAGAATATATAGGGAAAGTCAATAACTTAGAGCGGTGAAATCGTCTAAACGCGTATTTTACTTAGAATATCCAGAATATACGTTTAAGGAAATTGGCCACTTCCTGCACACTTAAAAAGTTTTCAGTGACGGTGAAAACTTTTACTTATTAGTTTTCAACAACGGCTTTTCCCAGCCAAAACATGTTTCTCGATTTTTCAACTTATCGAAAGCGTTGACGCAACTCGGATCCAGCTTGGCAAATTCCTGCAATACTTCCACCACTTCCTCAATAAATCCGCCAACTTCACCATCTGAGTCATCAACTCCGCCAGTACATAGCTTCTTGTCTAATCTTAAGAGTAAATCAATCAACAACCCAGCTGTTTGAATACTTACGGGCAAATCAGAGATGACAACAGATAAACGATTGCAACCTTCGGAGAGCGAATTTTGGTAGGCAAACCAGGTACGAGACGGACCAGTGTAGGCTTTTATATATTTCAAAGAAGAGGTAATCGCCTGTTTTACAGTGATCAGCTCATTATCTGATAAGGTTCCCAACTTACCACTACAAGTTGGGTTTTGAACCAGCTTTTTATCATTAGTTGTCAGTGACTTTCCGTCTTGAACCAAATAAATTGCCAAAGCAACCATGTGCTTGCAGAGCGTGCCATTGGCTCCTAAATAACAAGTACAGTGGCCGTAATCATATCGTCGGGCTTCTACTGAGACTCGGTATGGTTTTGTACCCTTAACAACAGCTGTGTACGATCGAATACCCTCTTCTACTTGGGTTACTTTATCACTTTCGTATAAGCCCACGGCTTTCTCGAATGTTGATCCATCCGTGGCGAACTTGATTTTATCGAGGGTAAAGTCAGGCGGGTTCATTTGATTTTTTGACCTCTTCTTTACTCACAAACAAATCCAGATATTTCTTATACCAAAATTCCCTGCCGTACTTGATATCTGTATCTCTTTGTTCAAGAATTCCCAACTCGACAAGTTTTTTAACTAGATCATTGGCCTGAGGACGAGAAAGCTCCGTCCACTCTTCAACTTTTTTAACGCTAACAATCGGAAGCTTATAAAGGTTTTCCATGACCGTCATGCCAGTTTTTGCTCTCCGACCCAAAGATTGAATCTTTATAGTATCTGTTTGGCGTAAGATGTTGATTTTTTTCGATGCTTCAATTGCTTCTGCAGCTATGATAGCTACACCATCCAAAAAGAAGTCAAGCCAGCCAGAAACATCAGCATTTTCCTGATGATAGGAATTTAATGATCCATAATATGTCTTTTGATTATTCAAAAAATATTCAGATAAATAAAGTACTGGCCTCTCAAGGATTCCTAACTTGCACAGGTAGAAGGTAGTTAAAAGCCGCCCGGTTCTACCATTGCCATCTAGAAATGGATGGATTGTTTCAAATTGGGCATGAGCTAAAGCTGCCTTAATAAGTGGTGGATATTCGTCAGTAGTATGCAGAAATTTTTCAAAATCATCTAAACACCGATTCATTTCCGTATGTGTTGGTGGTACAAATTTAGCAGTATTTGGAGAACCTCCGCCAATCCAGTTTTGCGAAATTCTAAATTCACCCGGCGTTTTGCCAGGAGCATCGATCGTGCCACCAATCAACACCTTGTGAATTTCTCGTATAAATCTAAGCGACAGAGGCAGCGTCTCTAATCTTTTCAAACCATATTCCATTGCGTGGATATAATGAACAATCCTCTCGACATCTTGAGGAAAACGGCTTTCAATTTGAGCCTCACTTTTAATAACATCGATAATAGTTGCTTGGGTGCCTTCAATTTCACTTGACCGAGCCGCTTCTTTGCGAATGTACATAAAAATGAAGAAGTCCAAATCAGGCAGCAGCTGGGTAATACCATCTAATTTGCCCAACATAAGAGCAGCCTTGGCATGAAGCTGTTGAGTTTTGGAACTCAAGACAATCTGTTCCTTTGGAGGGAACTTATCTGGGATAAATGCCTGATACCCACTGGGTTGTTGGATGAGTTTACCGATTTTCATAAGCCTAACATCTTTATATTAGATGTAAGGATTATACTAACTATCCCTTACATCTGTCAAGTGGATGTTAGGTTTGGACTTTATGTCAGTTTGTGTAATTTAGTGGTTGTTTCTGTCCGTTAGTGCTCGAACGATGGTCACGATTTCGGACAACTGACTGGACAAACTACCTGGAATATCCGGAATATACACACAGTGAATTTCACTACTTCCTAAAGGTTTAACTAGAACGGTTCAAGAAAAATTGCCAAGCAGGGGTCACGTTTATCTGAATACCTTCCTGTTCCAATTGATCAGTATTATCAAAAGTAAGAATAATTCCTTCGAATAAGCTGAACTTCAGACAAGCTTGTACCAGTCCTTTTATTTCTCGTTCTTTCGTTTTGGCATCCACGAAATCAGTGGCTACTTGGATAGCCGCGGTAACTTTTCCTTTTTCAATCACTACAAAATCACATTCGCTACCATTTTGCTGATACGCAATTTGCTTGCCACGTTTCAGAAGCTCTAAAGCCACAGTGGTTTCTAAAAGTCTGCCCTTATCTTGGCTCAATTTATAATCCAGAGCAGCACCCATACCCTGATCAATAACGTAACACTTTTTCTGTGAACTCTCGGCTTTAACCACGGAGTGTGAATATTTGTTAATAAACCGATTTAAATAAATCGCCTCTACATAATTTTGATAGAGATAAAGTGTGTCTTTGCCTACCTGATACCCTTGTGACTTAAGCTCATTATAAATTTTATTAACACTGAACTCGCCCGCTGATGCGCCAACCACCCGTTTGCAAAAATACTTAAGTGTCGAGCTGTTAGCTATTTGATATCGTTCAATTAAATCTCGCAGCACCATCACATTAAAATATTCCTGCAATACCTTATCTTTTAATTCATCTTCTTGGCGAACAAGCTCAGGAAAACCACCCTGGTGCATAAAACGATCAAAAAGATTGATAAGAGTCGCCTTGTCGGTGCTACTATGAGAATTTAATCCGGGTGATAAAACGCCAACATATTCAGCAAACGAGAGTGGATAGACTTCAAAAGTAAGGGTTCTACCTCGAAGAGCTGTGGCAATTTCTTTTGATAACAACTTAGCGTTAGAGCCAGTAATAAATACGCGTTGGCTTATCGAAGCATAAATCCGGCTAATAAACTTTTCCCAGCCCTCAACCTCCTGGATTTCGTCAAAGAAAAAATAGCAATCGGATAGTTTTTGAGTTGGATAAAGCTCTTGATATGCTTGAAGGATTAAATCTAACTCCCTACTGGAAAGATGTAGCCGTTCGTCCTCAAAATTAAAGTACAAAAGCCGCTCGTTTGAGATGCCATTAGTTTTCAGCTGATTCATTAGGCTAAATAAATGGTAGGTTTTGCCGCTTCGTCTCACGCCTGCTAGAGTTATAATCTTGCCACTATCGGTAGGTATTTTAAGGGTTCTTTCCCACACCTCTGGAATAACCCTTTGCTGGCTATCAATAATAATTGTTTTGAGTAGATCTTTCCCTGTCATAAGGAAAGTATGCACTAAATGTTTCCTTATGTCAAGGAAACATTTAAAAATATCAGGTATAATACGGGTTAAATAGGGATAAAATGGTACACTTTAGCCTCACTTACTATTCGAATGATATAAATGATATAATTTAATTTTGTTCCAAGCCGCAAAGGAGATTTGAAAACCTTAACATCATCAAAATTTTGCTTGTCCGACGGATGATTATCAAATTGAGAGAAGTTGTTTTCTTATTTTTGTTCACCGGGGTTTATTATGTCGGCAACCACGGGTTTACCGTCTATCGTAGCGGTTGTCATACCGGATTCCCCACCTAACGCCTTAGCAACTTCATCAGGAAGAAGACTATGTAACAATACCTCTACAGCTGCCTTTTTTCCCTCTGCCAACCTATCTAACATATCTTCCGGAATTTGTTCCCCTGCCTTATTATATTGATTCTCGATTTCCTCAGCTAATCCTAATACTATACTGCCGCGAAGTAGTTCATCAAATGGTTTCATTTTCTCAAACACTTTTTCTCTTAATTTGTTTACACCTAGCTGTATAAGCTCACCACCTCTCTTTAAAAAACCCGGAGGTTTTTTAATTCCACTCTGTTGTAATGATCTCCAAAAATCTTGAATCTCACCATCAGTCCACACGCGAGAATGAGCATTTTCAGATCCCTTGTTTGTCGGTATTGGATTTGGAATTATAGCTCCGGGATTTGTTTCTATCATAAATCAGGAGTAAAAAATATTTATTACTAATATATTACAACAACATAAAAATATAATCTAATTATTATATTTAGGTTTATTTGCCCTGAACAAGATAGGATGTTTTTACACGAATTTGTAAAACGGGTCATTTATTAGGAAAGACTTATTTTTTCGAGGTATTTTTTTATCTCGTTGTCGTTTTTTTCATAGCCTTCCATGTAGTTAATGGCTTCAGAATAATCTATATCCTCGAAATAGCCGAGTTGGGTACGGAATAATTTTTCATTAAATTCAGATTTAAAAATACCGTTTGTTTTATTTATTAATTCCTGAAATGTGTGTTTTTGAAAAATAAAATAAAGATCAACATAATCTTTCCACTTCGCTCTTCTTCCCAACGCACATGCTTTTATAGCGCCAAGAGTAATCAAATCAGGCAACCTGATAACATCATCAAATAGTATTTTTTGTCCGATGACAAATGGGTAGTAATAAAAAGTTATCTTTACATTATTAATCAATACAGTTAATTCTCCCTCTCCTTGGGAAAAAACATGATCTATTTTGTTATTCTTAGAAATTTTAGTCCTCAGTTTCGTCGGGTCAAAGGTTTTATCCGTAAAAAGATCAAAATCGATAGACCTTCTGTGTCCAAGATGCAAAGCTATTGCTGTTCCCCCCACAAGATAGAAGCTTTCTAAAAACGATTTAACGAGCGGAATTAACTGCAGTTGATCAGAGCTGATTATCTGTTTAAACATTTTGGCGGTTAAAGTAACGGGAAAAATAGGATTTTATTTCCGGAGCGTAATTTGTCCTTTTTTTTGTCAACGAGTGATTAAAAAGACTTGCCGAGGCGCTTAGTCCTTTTATTTTTATAAATTGCTGAACGTCATTCCAATTTCCATAGTTTAAAACGTGCTCCAAAACAGACTCTTCTGAAAGTTTTTCCGGATCTTTTATATACCAGGCAAGATACGGCTTATTTTTAATAATGTCATTAACGGACATAATAATATTTTATCAAAAACATCGATGTTATTGCAGCCTTGTCTTGAAAAACTGTATATATAATACTTGATAAAATATATGCTCTTGTTCTGAAAAAAATAGATTCGAGTCACTGCCAGATTTTAGTGACACGATATAAATTACTCCTCGCTCCTTGGGACGGATTCAGGACGGCAGACTGGTCAGAATTGGTAAATGATCCGGAGACTTCTTTGAGACAATCTCAACAACTTCTTGCTATTTCATAACGAATACCAACAAAACCAACACTATAAAAAGAGGTAAATTCTATATGCTATGATGACAATGATGACACTATAAAAAGGCTCAAGTAAATTTGTATATTTGATACACTAATTTACAGGAGCAGAAGTAGTAACCGGAACCGTTATAGGAGTAACAAGCTTGTTCAACTCGATCCAGAATGCCTTTTCTGTTTTAGATGGACGGTTTTGATGTAATTTTAGTAATTCGCTAATTACATAGTTTTTATTTTCAATATTTGTCCAATTGATAATTTTTTCCTTATAATCAATAAAATCTTTTTGAAATCCGGACCATTTTGGTTTAATCTCTCTTAGTATTTCAATACCGACTTCTATTGATTGTCTATTGACCTGATCTGTTAACAGATTAAAGATCACATATACAAAATCTGCTTTTAAGGTTATCTGTAAGTCATTAAAGACTATAGCTACAGATTTTAACGCAAACCTGTTATTACTTATAATAATTTTCCCCGGAGTTCTAAACCATTCAATTATTTCTTTAGCTATCTCTCGTTGAGCTGTATCACTTAGTATGTTCTTGGCTTTATTGAATAAATGATAGCCAGTTTCTTCTGTTATCGGATCGTCTGTTTTCAACATACTCGTAATATGAGAAACTATATTTTGCTTTATTACACTATCATCTGTTTGCTTAGTTTGACTTGCAATCCAGTCATAATAAGGTTGTCTGCTTGGAATAGGAATAGTATCTACTCTCTGCAACATATTTTGAAGAGTTTCTTGTCTATTTGGGATTTCTTTTAGGGATTGAATAAAGGTTCGTCCTAAATCTGCCCTTTGGGCAATCATATAATTGATGATTGATTGCTGTTCAGTAGGACTTGCATTAGTATATAATCCCCCCAAAAATTCTCCTTCTAAAGTAATTGCTCTGTTTTTTATTGCACTTAAATTTTGAGTAATAAATTCACTTAATTTATTAATTTCCTTAAATTTTGGCAAAACTTTATCATTGATTGTATTAACATCGGCGGTCCTTATAAATTCACTAGTTGAGTTATCAACAATAACAGCTTGAGCTGTTTCTACAAATGGTTTAATTAAATATAGCACAGAGATAAAATAATATTTTGAATCTATTGCAGAACCCAAACTTTTGTATGCAGCAAGAATATTGTTACCAAGAGTAGCCAGATCTGATGAAACGGGAGTATAAGCAATACTATTTGGTTCTTCAAATAATTCTCCTATTGTTTCAAATAGAATCTGCTTATTAGGATTATCTGAAAGATTCTGAGTTCTTTCCAAAGGAATAATTTTATTAATTATACTAATACAGTTTTGCGATAAATTATTTTCCTTAATAAACTCTTTATAGACAACCAGTAATGGAAATAATTTTGTAAAATTATCATTGTTAATAGGATTAATATATTTTTCTATTGTCTGAACAGTAATAAATTTTCGTTGAAGAGATATGTTATTAAACAATCCTAAAATATTTGAATCTAAAGAATAATTTTCTTCAATATGTCGTTTGAATAAATCTAATGTTTCTTGAATATTAATTCCCGAATCTATTAGATTTTCAATTATTTCTTTTGCAAATATATTATTTTTTATTACTTCTTTGCTTCCTATTGCAGTAACATATTTAGAAATAATTTTATTTCTTAAAGAAGCCTTTGTTTTTTTATTTCCTATAAAAGTAGCAAATATATCTTTTGTGGGAAGTTGAAGATAATTCATCCATAAATATCGATCAATTACTTCTAATGACCGATTAAAATATGTAATGTTCTCAACCGAAATTGATAACTTTCTAAAAGCTATCACTTGTGTAATGAATATATTTGTTATCCAGATTGACTCAATTTTATATTGAGAATATAAACTCAATATAAAATTAGCGACCTCTTCTTTTTTACCTTTGTTTTTGGAAATTATCTCCATTGATTTTTCAGTATCGGCTTTTAATAAAGCTGTTGTAAGATTCTCAGAATCTTTTATTTCTCTTATTTGGTTAGGTTTCTTAAAATACAAAAATGGTTCGGCATTAGAAACAGTTATAGTACTTGTATTCACCATAAAATCCCTTAAATTTTGATCTAATTTTTGATCATATATTCTTTCCGGGTCATACCATTTAGCTCTTAAATCTTTATAAGAATCTGGGAACTTTTGTCTTAATACAAGCACTTTCGCCAAGTAGGCAATATTTTCTTTTACTAAATCCCATACCTCTGTCTGAGACACTATAAGTATTTGAGACACCAAATTATTGATAAATTGTTTAATTTCTCTTGGATTCGACTTAAATGCTTGTGTGATCACTAATACAACATCATCGTTATCTAAAAGTGAATGGTCTTTACCTAATTGTTTTATTTGTTTCTTTGTAAAATCTTCTAAATCTGTACCAATAAAATCAGGTGTCCAAATGATTACATTAAATAATTTTCGAAGGTATTCTAAAGGATCAAACCCCAATGTATTAGAATAATATTTTTTTATTTGAGAAACGATAGCGGTTGAATCGCAAGGAACGATGAAAACTATCTGAGAATTTTTCTTAGGATCAATAAACGTTTTTATTGAGGAGAGAATTTGAATTGCTATATCGCCCTGTACTCTGTCAATATTATCAAAAACAATAACTATTTTTTGGTTTAGTGCTTGCACCAACTCAATAAATTTTTCCTCGAATTGTTCTGAAGAGTTTAGATAATCTCGCTTTTTAATAATTGTTTGGGTTTTAATATCTTCTTCCAGATCAGAAAAGAATTTATCTACAAGTTTTTCTATGACTTGTTTAGCTATCCATCCAAACATTAAGGCTACAGAAGCTGACTGAGAAATATATCCGACCAGAATTAAACCTTTTTGTACCAATGGATTGCTTTCGCCTAATCGTATTTGCAGTATTAGCCATGATAATGCAATTAAAATCAGACCATATAGAAGTAAATGCCTAACAATATGTCTACAAATTAAAGCAATAATTATTCTAATGTTTTTTGTAATTCCATTATTTTTTGAAATTAGTTGCTCTTTTGGTTGTTTTATTTTTTCTTCTGTTGAACTCGATTCATATAAAACATCCAAACAGTTCTTGCTTAGTTTCTTCCCTTTGGCCCACAAGTTTCTATCATCAATATAATTAAATAAGTTTATTAGAAAAGTTCTTCTTAATGGATCATCTTTATATTTCCAAGCATCAAAAACAAAAACTGGATATTCTTTTGAATAATCTGCTTCTAAATTCTTAATTATTGTACTCTTCCCTGATCCCCAAGACCCGAATAGTCCTATCGTTTCAATCTTTGTTGGATTATTTAATATGTCATGAATTGCTGGCGAAACGTATTGATGATAAAAATCATAATATTCTTTTTGATCCCTCAGAATAGGAGAATCATCAAGTAACTTAAGATTTACCTTAATATTTTTATCCATATACTTATAAAAACGCCCCTTCAGAGAGGGGCAGTTATAATTTGTGTCTTATACCCATCTATCAAAAGGGTAACAATTGTCCACCATCAACTCCTAAAGCTTTTGCAAGCTTATGTAGATTGATAAGTGATGGGTTTCTTAACCCTCTTTCAATTTGGCCGATATAGGTAAAGTGCATACCGGCTTTATCTGCCAAATCCTCTTGGGTCCACCCTTTTTCCAATCGAAGCTTTCGTAAATGCTGACCAAACGTTACGCGTATGTCTATCATACCCCATTAGGGTATACAAATGAAGACTATGTATCCAGAGACGATAAGTCTTATTTCTGCTATAATGTCGGGGAGAGAGGAGGTGCATTATGGATCAAATTTTACTCAAAACCAGGTGCTCCAAAGGCTATTTGGTTATTTATGAGGATAAAGTATCAGTTGAATGGAAGATAATCGGTATCCAGAATACCAATTCCATTCCTTACGGCCGTATTTCAAGGGTTGAGATACGTACTACCATGGCTAAGATACCGATACTTTGTCCTGGATATGCTAAAGTCAAAATCTTCGGCATGGGTAATCATCTTGTTCGCCAGGTGCCAGTGTGCATTGAGGGTCATAGATTATTTTATAGTTAGTTTGATTAACTCGATTATTTTCTTAGAATCGATATCGTCGAGTGATTTTATCTCAACATGTTTCATCTTTTTACTGCCATCATTATACCC
>Ga0172379_10006337_pt1 | contig 15900 bp, 10 predicted proteins | sample GrowelOW334metaG_FD_119756 | JGI IMG/M metagenome (GOLD analysis project Ga0172379, IMG submission 119756) | Groundwater microbial communities from an aquifer near a municipal landfill in Southern Ontario, Canada - Groundwater well OW334 metaG | ecosystem: Environmental > Aquatic > Deep... | reverse complement strand
TTTTGAAAACAACGACGCGCCCTCGTACCACATAATCCGCATCAAAAGTGGCGCCAATATCTCGGATGGCGTTATGGTCAACCGCAATGAGCTTTTGGCTGTCCCAATATTTTTCCGAACCTTGATTACGGTTTTGGGCGGTTTTGTTGGTCTGGAGGGCTCTCATGAGTTCCACTTTCATTCTGTCTGACCAATCCTTTTCAAGTTCTGCCTTCAGAAGCGAACTCGCTCCTGAAATTTCCCCTGTCGATTTGGAATTTTGGTCTTGGATGATATTTTTCTTCGACAGATAGGCAATTACGTCTTCGTGTACAGCTGGTACGTAACCAAAACGCAACATCTCGTCTTGTAATGCCTCGGTGATCAAAAGGTTGCGCTGCCAGTAGCCATAAGGGGATTCTTCGGGCGTATAATCAGCAAAAGGCAGGATGACGATCTTTTTTATTTCTCCAACGGTTGCTGCGCGAACTACCGGTTGAATTCTGTTAACCGAGCTGGTGCCGCAAGCGCCAAGAAACGGAAGCACGAGGAGTGCCAACAACCACTTCTTTTGCATTTTCTTCTCCTTAAACTGTTTTTCCCCAGCAGCACAGGGGCCGTACTGTTTTTTCAGCCAACTCCGCAATCTGTTAACGAAAGGGTCCGACAACTCTTTGCGCGAAGAAAGTTTCCCAACCACTGGCAGCACCATCCCAGGCAAAACTATAGCGGCCACTCATCTCATTCCCCGTCAAATTGAGAATTTCATAAATATAATTGAATCCATTCTCGGAAAAGTTGAGGCGATAGAGGAAAGACCGACCGTCCCCTGGCGTTACCGTAACCGCGCTCGGGCCCCAGGTACCGCTGTATGTGGTCAGTCCGGCATTCTGGGCAAGGGTAAGGTAAAAGTAAGGGTCTGTGTAAGCGTAGCTTTCTCCTGCAAAGTTTTCGGTGACACGCCAGTCACCGGCCAGTGTGCGGATATTCACCTGCGCCCGCTGCACTTCGGTGGAACTGCTGAGAGAAGACCCGGTCTTCATGGTGAAAACTGCTGTTCCCGAAAGCCCCTGCAACTGGAACGGCCCGATCGGTACAGTCGGCACAGGACCATCAGCATAGGAATAATTGTTTGCCCCATCCACCATCAGGCCATTCTGATAGGCAAGAGCCAAGCCACCCGCAACTTTGTTGGTCAGAGCATAAACCTGGCCTGGCAGCAACTGCGGCAGTTCAATGAGGACATAGACCTTTTGGGTGGTGGAGCGGGGAGCTTGCATCTGGAAATAGAGCCGACTTGCATCGTTTGTCTCGATCATGATGTAGGAAGGATCTATCTGATAAAACTCTGGGTCAGGGAGGGGAATACTTGCCATCTCTCCCGGGTGTAGGATATCGATAATCACTGGGATTTGGCGAGAAAACTGGTTCAATCGGTCTGAAACCGTAATGCTTGCTTGATGCCGCCCATACCCCAGAGATTGCAGGGCCGAGGCAACGGGGGTCACTTCCAGGTGACCGTAAGGATTGTTACTCGCAAGAACGCCCAGCGCAGTTCCATCTGCGGCAAATGCTGCCACCGACAAGAATGAAGCGCTATAAGTAGCCGACCATCCCGCCGCACCTGCAAAGACCTGGATTGATTGAGGGTCAAAGGTGAGAGTCCCTCCGGCCGGATCTTTCTCCACACTCCAGTAAAGCTGGCTGGGTGAGGCGGACAAGGCGGTGGATTGAACAACTGAAACATTGACCGTGAGTGTCTGCATATCCTGGGTCAGGTTGGACCGAAAAGTGATCGTACCAGTTGCAGCAGCACCACCGGTACCGGTTAACATCAATTTGGCAGGATTCACGGTGAGGGAAATCGTTCCGTTTCCGGTCCCTGAAGACTGAGACAATGAAAGCCATTCCGCTGTCGTTTCGGCGCTCCAGTTAAAACTGGTCCTGTCCGAGTCGGCATTCTTGATCTGGATTGGGAAAGTTTGCAGACCTGCGCCCTCTGCCGCCACCACGGTATCAATGATTGAAGGAGAGATAACCAACAAGTCTCCGATGGCGCGGACCACAGTGACCGATACCGGGATGGTTGCAGAGACAGAAGGGTCCAGGTTGGAAGTAATCACCACATCGCCGGTCCAGACCCCTTCCCCCATGGTTGCGGAGATAGCCGCCGTGATCGTAATGCTCCCTGGCACATTACCCGTCGTGGCAGAAAGGCTTAACCAAGGGGCAGACGACGAGGCAATGAAGGTGGAGGTGACACCTGTTGCCCCTGGAGTAACCACAGGGCCACCAGCAATGGAAAGAGGCAAGGAAAACGATGCTGTGTCGCCGGGAAGGACTCGGACGGTCCCGATATCCAAGGAGCTGGGCGAGACCACGAACGGCGCCGTCGTAAAAGTAGCTGCCCGAACCACCGTTATTGTAACCGGCACTGCCGCTTCTGCCGCGACTCCGCCATCATGGCTAATGAGGACACTGCCTGTATAGGTGCCGGCTGCCATGCTTGGCGACACAGTCGCGGTCACCACGACTGTCCCTGGCTCCGTTATTGCGCCAGTTGGAAGCACGGTTAACCAGGACGCATTGGTAGAAGCGACAAACTTTGTAGATGCACCGGAAACAGTAACGGAAAGAGTAGCGGAAAATGTGTTCCCCGTTGTTGCCCCAGGGAATACGTTGACTGTTCCGAAGGCAATCGAGGTTGGTGACACTGCGGCGGATGCGGTAGCGACAGTTGCCAGGAGAACGACAACACACATCACCAACCGGTTCAACAAGGATGTACTACGCATGGACCCCTCCTCTGCAACAAACATCACGAAGCAGTATTGAAAAAAACTACCTTTTCAAAAGAAATATTTTTCATGACGATATTGATCCGAAAGAACGCTAATCCTCTCAAAATCATTACACTATTTTTCTTTTACCGACCTGGTGTGATTATTGTCAAGGCTTAAAGTGCGATTTTTTGTAAAAAAAATGATCTATCCCGTTGTCGGCAAAGCAGAAAGAGACAGGTTTGGAGGGGGTGCTCAATGCGGGGTGTAGAGAAAAAAAACAGCATCCTAAATCTGACACATTGCCTGCCGGATGCGGGAAAGCGGGTCGTCCAGTTATAGAATTCAAAAGGAGGATCGCAAAAGAACAAGAGCTTCATGGCCGACGATTCAACAGGGCTTGGAGACAAAGACCGCTGCGGCCAGATTTTCTATGGCAATTGAGGCCCCGTGCACCGACTGCCCCTTGGTTTCGCTCACGATATCTTTTGGGGATGAGGCTGCGGTGTCGATCAGCCTGTGCCAGAGGCGACCGGTGGGCGGTGCCGGAATGATGAAGGTGGCGGGGGTGTGTCCGCCGTTGAGCATCAGGAAAAAATCATCGTCGCGCCGTACCCCGGCTGCGGTTCCATGCAACGTAAAAGCCAGGGTTTTGCAGGATGGCGACCAGTCAGGTCTCCCCGGCGTGGTGGACTGCCATTCGATTTCCGGGTTGCCTTCGTCGACGGGGAAAAAATCGGTGCGCTGAAAAACCGGGTGCCTTTTCCGTAGGGCGATAAGCTGGGTGAAGAAGCGGAGCAGGCCGTGATTTTTCTCCGCCAGCTCCCAATTGAGCCAACTTATTTCGTTGTCCTGGCAATAGGCGTTGTTGTTACCCTGCTGGGTTCGGCCGAATTCATCGCCTGCCACCAGCATGGGCACGCCTTGGGAAAGCATGAGGATGGTGGCAAAGGTCTTGATCCTCCGCAGGCGGAGCCCTGCTAAGGCCGTGTTGTTTGTAGGCCCTTCGCTGCCGCTGTTCCAACTCATATTGTCGTTGCAGCCGTCCCGGTTGTCTTCACCGTTGGCCAGGTTGTGTTTTTCATTGTAGCTGACCTGGTCGTACAGAGTGAAGCCGTCGTGGCTGGTGATAAAATTGATGCTGTTGCGCGGGCTGCGACCGTCGTCCTGGTAGAGGTCGGCGCTGCCGGCGATGCGGGTGGCAAGCGGGGCCACCATGCCATCGTGTCCGCAGAGGAAGCGGCGGACATCATCACGGAACTTGCCGTTCCATTCGGCCCAGCGGCGGTTGGTGGAAAAACTTCCCACTTGATAGAGGCCCGCAGCATCCCAGGCCTCGGCAATGATCTTGGTGTGGGCGAGGATAGGGTCTTCGGCGATTTTTTCCACCATGGGCGGGTTGCTCAGCACATGGCCCTGCTGGTCGCGTCCCAGAACGCTGGCCAGATCGAAGCGGAAGCCGTCCACATGCATCTCGATCACCCAGTAGCGCAGGCAGTCCATGATCAGGTGCCGGACCAGGGGATGATTGCAGTTCACTGTGTTGCCACAGCCGGAAAAGTTGAGATACTCCCGGCTCTTCGGGTCCAACAGATAATAGATAATATTGTCCAGCCCTCGGAAGCTGATCACCGGCCCATCGCCCCCCCCTTCCGCCGTGTGGTTGAAGACCACGTCGAGAATCACCTCGATCCCGCCCCGGTGCAGGGCTTTGACCATTTCCTTGAACTCCCGGACCTGGTTGCCGTTGCGGCCATTGACCGCATAGGCGGCCTTGGGGGCAAAAAAAGAGATGGGGCTGTAGCCCCAGAAGTTTTTCAGTCTCTCCCTGGTGAAGGGGTTGCTGTTGGTGATCTCGAGTTCATTGAATTCGGTGACCGGCAGGAGCTCCACTGCGGTAATGCCGAGTTTTTTGAAATAGGGGATCTTTTCCGCCACGCCCTGGTAGGTCCCCGGATGGGCTACGCCGGAACTTGCATCACGGGTGAAGCCCCGGACATGGAGTTCATAGATGATGCTCTTTTCCAGGGGGATATTGAGGGGCCGGTCGCCTTCCCAATCAAAGTCGTCGCCAATGATGCAGCATCTCCGCTGAAAGGAGCTTAGGGGGGTGCAGAGGCCGGTGCGGCAGTAGGGCACCCCCCATTCTGAGCCTCCGGTAAGGGCTTTGGCGTAGGGGTCAAGCAGCAGTTTTTCTCCGGAAAAAAAATGCCCGGCGCCCTTTGGGTCGTAAGGGCCGGACATGCGGTAGCCATAGCGGAGGTTGGTGTCAAGGTCGTGGAGCACGATATGCCAAATATGGCCGGTCCGGTTGATCTTCGGGTCAAGGGGGATCTCGGCACAGGGATCTTCGGTGCCGGATTTGAAAAGCACGAGAGTGACGGCCTCGGCATGCCGGGAGAATACGGCAAAATTAACCCCTTCCGGCTTCAGAAAGGAGCCCATGGGCAGCGGATGCCCGGCGCTTGAGATAAATTTTTCTTTGCCCATGGTATATTTTTCCTTGCGTAGAAAAAAAAGCGTAACTACTATTGGTAATAATTACTAATCTAGAAATTACTGCTTCATTATATCTTTTTCTGGGCAAGTAAGGAAATAAAACAGAGGAGGTGTGCTATGGGATTAGCGGACAGGTTGGGTATGGCAGGGCACCATCTGGCAATTGACTGGGATATCACTCCCTCGGATACCTTTGCCATGTTTGAGAGCTGGGGCGGCAAGGACCAGGAGCGGATTCGCAGCAATTCGGAGCTCCACTATTATTTTTATATCGATAACTGGAATTCGCCGGCCAAGCTCTGCCTGATGGAGCGGGGCGTGAAGCACGCCAAGATTATTGCCCACATCGACTGCCCGCAGGAGATGCTGGAAAAATGCGTGGCCCGGCAGGGCACAGACATGCGCGACAAGAGCTACGCCATTGACGAGGGGATCAAGCAGTGGCTGCTGGAAAAAATCATCGAGAGCGAAGACTCCTCCCGGATCGCGCTGGTAGACAACTCCGTGGCGCAGGAGAGCATGGAGACCGAGCTACCGGAGAAAGATGCCCCTCTCCCCCCCGCTTTGAAAAAGGTCAGCCTGCGCGCTGCAGGTGTCGTGCTCACAGAGCAAGAAGTGACAGACCTGGCCGCGAAACATAATTTTTATGACAGCCGCCACAACCCCCAAGGAAATTTCAGCAACGCCCTGGTGGACAACGGCGATGGGCTGACCGTTACCGACCACGCCACTGGGCTCATGTGGCAACGGGGCGGCTGCGATCTCTCCGCCATCCGCAACGTGCAGAAATATGTGGTGGAACTTAATCGCCAGGGATTTGCCGGATTTACCGACTGGCGGCTACCCACCATGGAAGAGGCTTTCTCCCTTCTGGAGCCGCAGATGAATGCAAAGGGTGCCCATCTCCATCCCTGTTTTTCCAGGGAGCAGCCCTTTATCTTTCTCGCTGACCAACGCAAACCCGGCGGCTACTGGTTTATGGATTTCAAGCAGGGCACGGCCTTCTGGGCCTCGGGCTCCATTCCCGGCGGGTTCGGCAGGGTATGCCGCTCCGTCTAAGACAGGACACCAGAGGATAAAGAAAAGGGCTGCCCCTGGAGTTGAGGGGTGGCCCTTTTCTTTTGTGGGCATCGTCCCACGTCGGACCAACAAATTCTTGCAATTTGGCCAGGGCGGTTATAAACAATCTACGAGATTGCACTGTGCATCAAGTCTTCCCGCCCGGGTATCGGCGGGAATTTATTTTCCAAAAACCCGACCAAGAGGAAACGCCATGTCTGAGTTCAGCAATGTCACCATCGTGAAAAAGGCCAATGTCTATTTCGACGGCAAGGTCACCAGCCGGACGGTGGTGTTTGCCGACGGATCCCAGAAGACCCTGGGCGTCATGCTGCCCGGAGAGTACGAATTCAACACGGCGGACAAGGAGATCATGGAGATCATGGCCGGAGAGCTGGAAGTTTTGCTGCCCGGAGCCTCCGACTGGCAGACGGTCAAGGGCGGCGAGGCTTTTGAGGTGCCTGCCCATTCCAAATTCGGTTTGAAGATAAAAATTCTTGCCGACTATTGCTGCTCCTTCATCAAATAGAAGCGTTGTATCCCTGCAAGCTCTAAGGCCGATTAGCGCCGTTTGCCCGCTCTGCGCGGTGGCGCATTGTTTCGTCTGATTGCCTGTGATACTATCAAGATGTGTCTGGGGAAAATCGGGAAGCGCTTTCTGTTTGGAGAAGTCTCATGGGAATAACAAAGAAAATTCTGTTGCTGTTGCTTTTCTGCCTTATGGCAACGCCAGCCTTAGCGAAGCAGGAATGGTTGAGCGTTGCCGTGCGCAATGGGGCGCTGCGTCAACAGCCCATGCCCTTTGGCAAGGTTGTCGCCAGCCTCGGCTATGGAGAGCGGGTGAATGTACTCGGCGAACAGGGGCTCTGGCTCAGGGTCCGCGATCAGGGGCAGGGTCGGGAGGGCTGGATGCACCGCGCCAGCCTCATTGCTAAGGCCATCACCCTAAAGCCCGGAGAACGGGTCGGGCCTGGTGCCTCGGAGGATGAGTTGGCCTTGGGTGGCAAGGGCTTCAATGCCCAGGTGGAAGCAGAATACAAGGCACGGGGAAAGAATCTCGACTACGCCTCGGTGGACTGGATGGAGCGAATTCAAGTAAGTCCGGAGGCCATGCGGGAATTTCTTACCAAAGGTGGGCTACAGGCCCTTGGGGGAGATGCCGGCCATGGAAAATAAACGGTTTATCCTCACTGCCCTGCTTTCTCTCTGTCTTGCCGTGCTGGTCAGCGGCTGTGAAACCACCAATGTCCTTGACGGCATCGGGGCGGTCCAGGTCGGCGGTTTCCGAGTCAGCGAATCCCAGGTGGGCGCGATCAAGAAAACCGTCAAAGCCATGGGGAAGGCTTTCACCGATATCACCCCGGAACAGGAATACTATGTGGGGAGGGCGGTGGGCGCCACCCTGCTGGAAAAATATCGCCCCCGCACCGACCCCCAAACCGTACAATACCTAAACTTGGTCGGCCAATCCCTGGCCAGGGTCTCCGACATGCCGGAAACCTTCGGCGGCTACCATTTTGTGCTCCTGGAGGATGAGGGGATCAACGCCTTTGCCGCGCCGGGAGGTCTGATCTTTGTCAGCCGGGGCATGCTGCGCTGCTGCCAGGACGAGGAAACCCTTGCCGCAGTGCTGGCCCACGAAATCGCCCATGTCCAACTAAAGCATGGGCTGCAGGCCATCAAGACCAGCAGGCTGACCAGCGCTTTCTCCATCATGGCCACGGAAGGGGCCAAGCAGGCTGGTGGCCCGCACTTGGCGCAACTCACTGGAATTTTCGAGGATTCAATCCACGATGTTACCGCAACCCTGGTCAATAGCGGCTATTCCCGTGCCTTTGAACGGGAGGCGGATGCGGCGGCCCTGGTGATTCTTGGGCGGGCTGGCTATGACCAGCGGGCCTTGGTTGGGATGCTTGCCGAAATGAAGAAACGGTTGAACCCGCAAGGGTTGGATTTTGCCAAGACCCATCCCGATCCGGCGGACCGGATTTCCGAACTTGAGCCCATGCTTACCGAGGTCAAGGCCCCAGCTGGCAAGGCGCAGCGCCAGCAACGGTTCAAGAGCCTTCTGGGCAGCATCTGACCGTGGCCCAAAAAGGTCTTATCGGGCTTGGCCTCGGCCTGCTGGCCAGTGTGGTGGCGCTTCTTCTCTGGCATCAGGGGCTACTCGGCGGCTTCGAGCATGCTACCTGGCAGTGGCGTGTTGCCCATTTTGCAAAGCCGACTCAGACTACCAGCCAGCTGCGGATTATCGCCCTTGACCAGAAAAGCCTCGATTGGGGACGCAAGGAAAATGGCCTGTCCTGGCCCTGGCCGAGGCAAGCCTATGCAACGGTCGTCGCCTTTTGCAAACGGGCGGGAGTCAGAGTCGTTGCCTTCGACGTGCTGTTCAGCGAGCCCTCGCTTTATGGCGTTGGCGACGACCAGGCTCTGGGCCGGGCCATGCAGGAGAATGGCCCCCCGGTAGTGCTCAGCTACACCCTTGCCTCTCCAGGGGAAGCGTCGGCAGAGGATGGCCCAGGGCCACCGGCGCTGACCATTTCCGGTTTCTCCCAGTGGCCTGCCAAAAACAGGACACCGGGGCTGCCCCAATCTGTGACTATGCCGGTGGTGGAGCTGGCCAACAGCGCCGCCATGCTTGCCAACATCAGCAATCACCCCGACCCGGATGGGGTGTTCCGCAGAGCCCCTCTTTTTACCAGCCTCGCCGATCAGCCCGTGCCCTCCCTGGCCCTGGCCGCCTATCTTGCCAGCGCTCCTGGCCAGATCCCCCTGTCGCTCCAAGAAAATCGGTTCCATGTGGGAAAAATGGCTGTGCCCATCGATGCGGCGGGGCAGTCCATCCTCAATTTCCGGGGTGCGTCCCTCACCATTAAAACCATTTCCCTAGCGGCGGTGGTGCAGTCTGAGCTACAGCTTGAGGCCGGGGAAAAACCGGTCATCGATCCGGCTGATCTCAAAAACGCCTATGTTTTTTTGGGGATGACTGCCCCAGGGCTCTATGATCTCAGGGCCATTCCCATCGACGGCGTCTATCCGGGCGTGGAGATCCACGCCACCATGCTGGACAATCTTCTGTCCCAGGATTTTCTCCGCGACAGTCCGGCCTGGCTGGCTACGGCCCTGACCCTGTTTTTCGGGGTGCTGGCCGCAGTGGCCATTCTTTTTTGCCGCACTGCCTGGCAATCTTCCCTAGCCTTTGCCCTCCTACTCCCCCTGCCTTTTGCCGCAGGCTTCATCGCCTACGGCCAAGGGGGCTGGCTGCCCGTGGCTGTCCAGGCGACGGCGGTGCTGCTTGCCCTGATCAGCGGGGTGGTGTTCAACTTCGCCACCGAAGGCAGGAAGAAACGCTACATCAAGCGGGCCTTCAGCCAGTATCTCCATCCCACGGTAATCGACCAGTTGGTGGCTAACCCCGAGCGATTGCGCCTTGGCGGCGAGAAGCGGGAGCTGTCCATCTTCTTTTCCGATCTGGCCGGATTCACCACCATGTCCGAGCGGCTGGACCCGGAGCGGCTCACTCTGCTCCTTAACGAGTATCTCTCCGCCATGACCGACATTATCCTGGAATCCGGGGGGACCATAGACAAGTACGAGGGGGATGCCATCATCGCCTTCTGGAACGCGCCGCTTACGCAGATCGATCATGCCCGCCGCGCGGTACAGACCGCCTTGCGCTGCCAGGAACGCCTGGCTGAGCTGCGCCCCGATTTTAAGGCGCAGTTCGGCTGCGATCTGTTCATGCGGATCGGCATCAATACCGGGCCGGTGGTGGTGGGCAACCTCGGTTCTGCCCACCGTTTCGATTACAGCATTTTGGGAGACAACGCCAATGTCGCGGCCCGGCTGGAAGGGGTCAACAAGGAGTTCGCTTCGGAGATTCTCATCTCCGAAGCGTGCCGGAGGCAACTGCCCGCCGGAATAAAGGTGCGGGAGATTGCTCGGGTGGGGGTGGTGGGCAGGAAGGAGCCCATCACCGTGTTTGAGCCCATTGCTTCGGGAAGCAACGAAAATGATTTGATCGACCGGTTTGCGGCAGCCCTGGCCCTGTACTACCAAGGCGAGTTTGCCGAAGCCCGGTCAACGTTTCAGGACCTGGCCGCAGATGATGCGGTTTCTGCCCGGTATGCCGCGCACTGTCGGGAGGCGCTGGACAATCCCCCCCTTGCCTGGGACGGGGTATGGAGGATGGGCAGCAAATGACACCGAATGCACCAGGGGCCACTACCGCCTCGCCCTTGGGACTTATCCACCCCTTTGTCCGGCAATATTCCTCCCGCCTCATCGGCGGGCTTGCCGCCCTGCTGGCTGTTGATTTTTTGCAATTGGGCATCCCCCGCCTGGTGAAACGTGCCGTGGATCTCCTGGCCCACGGCACGGCCAGCCAACTTGCCCTGGCCCAAAGCGCCCTGGCCATCTTCCTGCTTGCCATTGGTATTGCCGGCTGCCGGTTTGTCTGGCGGTACCTGATCCTCGGGTTCTCCCGACTGGTGGAGCGCGACCTGCGCGATAATTTTTTCCGCCATCTCCTCACCCTGGACCGGCCCTTCTTTCAAAAAAAGCCGGTGGGTGCGATCATGGCCCTGGCCACCAATGACCTGGCCGCAGTGCAATTGGCCGGGGGCATGGGTCTGGTTGCCTGCGCCGACGCTGCCATCATGGGCATCGCCGCCCTGGCCTGCATGGCCTATATCAACCCGCGCCTCACCCTGATCGCCGTGATACCCATGCCTCTGCTGGCGCTGCTGACCAGGGTGCTGTCCGCCCGCCTGCATCGCCGTTTTCTTAAAGTGCAGGAGCAGTTTTCCCGACTTACCGAATTTGCCCGCAACACCATCACCGGCATTCGTCTGCTCAAGGCCTACACACAGGAAGGACCGCAAGCCGAGGGTTTTAACCGCCTCGGGCGTCAGTACCAACAAGACAACATCCGCCTGGCCAGGGTGCATGGCGTGCTGTTTCCCATCTCCGGGCTGGTGGGCAATACCAGCCTGCTGCTGGCGATCTTTTTCGGCGGCCGTTTGGTGATCGGCGACGTGATCACGGTTGGCGATTTTGTCGCCTTTATTTCCTATCTCTACATGCTGACCTGGCCCATGATGGCCGTGGGGTGGGTGACCAATCTTTTCCAACGCGGAATCACTTCTCTGGGGCGGCTTGACGAGGTCATGAAAGCCTGTCCTACCCTGACGGACCCTGCGCAACCCGTTACCTTTCCCGTCGGACAAACAGAAATCAGTCTACATCATCTCCATTTTCAGTATGAGGGACAGGAGCAACCAGCCCTGACCGGGGTCAGCTGCGGCATCCGAGCCGGAGAAATCGTCGGTCTGGTCGGCCGAAGCGGCTCGGGGAAATCCACCCTCTGTCATCTCTTGGCCCGGCAATATCCCGTGGAGGATGGGACCATTTTCCTCAACGGCGTTGATATCAACCGGCTGTCCCTGGCTGCGGTGCGCCAGCGGGTTGCCTATGTGCCTCAAGACGTGCTGCTTTTTTCCGATACCGTAGCCGCAAACATCGCCTTTGGCAATCCGGCGGCAAGCCAGGAGCAAATCGAGGCAGCGGCCCGGATCTGCCGAATCCATGAGGAGATTCTCGGTTTCAACGATGGGTATCAGACCCAGATCGGAGAGCGGGGCGTCACACTTTCCGGCGGCCAACGCCAGCGCATCGCCTTGGCGCGGGCCATTCTCCTGGATCGGCCCCTGCTGATCATCGACGACAGCCTGTCCGCCGTGGATTTGGAAACGGAACAGGAGATCATCTCCGGCCTGGCCACCTTTCTGCCGGGGCGGACCTGCCTTATCGTTTCACACCGCATCGCCCCCTTGCGGGACGCGATGCGGATCATGGTTTTGGACGAAGGAAGACTGCTGGCCCAGGGCAACCATGCCGAACTACTGGCCACCAGCCCTTTTTACCGTACCATGTACCACCAGCAACAAATGCATCGCCATCCGGGAAAGGAGCTGTAACGGTGCGGGACAATTACGGCTATTTCGAAGAAGACCATCTGGGCAGGTTCGGGGATCTCAGCCTGTGGCGACGGATTATTTTTCTGGGAAGGCCCTACTGGCTCGGAGCCTTGCTGGCGGTGCTGCTTTCCTTTGTCGTGGTGGGCTGCGGCCTGTCCCTGCCCTACCTGATCCGCGTGGCCGTGGATGATTTTATCCTCAACACCGGACCTGCCGCCGATATCCGCCTTGAAGGGCTCAAGCGGCTGGCCCTAGCTTTTTGCGGCCTCATGGCCTTCGAATTTTTCGGCAATTTTGTCCAGGTCTTGATCCTGGAATGGACCGGGCAAAACATCATGCACCGGATGCGGCAGATGATGTTTGTCCATCTCCTGCGCCTGGATCTAAAATTTTTTCACCGCAACCCGGCAGGACGATTGGTAACGCGGCTGACCAACGATATCCAGAACATGCATGAAATGTTCACCTCGGTGATCGTCACCCTGTTCAATGACGGGGTCAAGCTCCTTGGCATTTTGGGGATTCTGTTCTGGATGAACTGGCGGCTGGCTCTGGGAATCTGCCTGCTCCTCCCGCTGATGGTGGGCAACACCCTCTGGTTCAGCCGCCTGGCCCGCGACGCCTCCCGGCAGATCCGCACCCACCTTGCCCAGATAAACTCGTTCTTACAGGAGTCGCTCTCCGGCGTCTCGCTCATCCAGCTTTTTCTGCGGGAGCGGTCCAGCCAGGCTCAATTTTCCCAGCTCAACCAGGCCTTTTTTGCAAAGGCCCTCTACCAGATCAAGGTATTTGCCGTATTCATGCCGCTCATCGAGCTGATGAGCGCGCTGACCATCGGCACCATCCTCTGGTACGGCGGCAGCCAGATCATGGCTGGAAAGATAACCATCGGGATGCTGGTGGCCTTTCTCTCCTATATGCGGCTCTTTTTCCAACCCATGCGCGAACTATCACAGAAGTATTCCCTGGTCCAATCGGCCCTGGCCTCAGCGGAACGCATCTTTCAGCTGCTTGACAGCAAGGAGACCCTGCCCCTGGCGCCTTCTCCCTTAAGGCCTGCCTTCGGCAAAGGCGAGATTGAGTTTAACGAGGTGCGCTTCGGCTATGTGCCGGGGCATCCAGTGCTGGATCATTTCTCCTTGAGAATTCCGCCCGGCCAGACTCTGGCCATCGTCGGCGCCACCGGCAGCGGCAAGACCACGATCATCAACCTGTTGGAGCGGTTCTACGATCCTGAGGCAGGGGAGATTTTTCTGGACGGCATTGACCTGCGCGCCCTTGATCCGGACTGGCTCCGCCGCCAGGTGGGGCTGGTGATGCAGGACGTGTTGCTCATCCCCGGCACCATCCGGGATAATATCCTGCTCGATAGAGAAAAAACCGACGAAATACTGTGGGATATCCTGGAAAAAACCCAGCTTGCCCGCTTTGTTCGCCAGTTGCCCGAAGGGCTTGCGACCCGAGTGGGAGAGGGCGGCATGGATCTGTCCGCGGGACAGCGGCAATTACTGGCCTTTGCCAGGGTGCTCGCCAAGGAGCCGCGCATCCTGGTGCTGGACGAGGCCACCGCCAGCGTTGACCCCGAAAGCGAAATGCTCACCGAGCAGGCCATCTCCGCAACCTTTGCCGGACGGACCAACATCGTCATCGCCCACCGGCTTTCCACCATTCGCAGAGCCAATTACATCTTGGTCATGGCCCAGGGCAAGATCATCGAGCAGGGAACCCACGCGCAACTGGCCGTGGCCAATGGCGCATATCGTCGACTGCTTAACTCTGGCTTACGATAATGCCGGCCGAAAATAGTGGAGAACAACTCGCTCACGCCACCAGTTGTTTCAGCTCCCCTTCTTGCCGGCAAGTGTGCCTTCAGACTACCCACATAACACCGCGACAAGTCTACGAAGAACAATGACGCAAAATTCAAGCGATTAAACCTCCAGAGTGGATCGGACCATTTTCATACCATTACCCTCTCGGAATAGCGATGAGCCCAATATTTCCTTTTGAAATTAAAAGAAAATATAGTATCAAACTTGCATTGTACTGTTTAATGTCTTTCTCGCGTCGTTTTCGTTTTTTTAGCCCTTGCCTCCTGGTTACCTGTTATGACAAGAGATGAACTACAAGAAAAAATCCTCACCATCCTGACTGAGGATTTCGAATTTGAAAAACCGGGGCTCAACGATAACCTTCGTGATGCCCATGGCTTTGACAGCATTGACGCCATTGAACTCCTGGGCAAAATAGAGCTGCTCCTCGGTTTTTCCCTCTCCCGCGAGGAAAAAGAAAAGGCCATGAGCATCAGGACCATCAACGACATCCTTGATTATATCGAAGCAATAATCGCCTCTCACGCCCCATGATCCTCTCAGCCGGAATCCCATGAAACGACGCGTTGTCATTACCGCCTGCTCCGCCATCACCCCCATCGGATATGATAAAGCTGATATCATCGCCAGCCTCAGGCAAGGGAAATCCGGGGTCAAGCCCCTGCGTGATGATGGGCTGCTGAATAAGCATATCCATTCCCAGGTCTTCGGCACGGTGGATTACCCCATAGATTACGGGTTCAAACGGCTTTACTGCAAGACCATGGGGCCGGTGGCCTATTATGCCTGCCAGGTGGCAAAAGATGTGCTGACCCGCTCCGGCCTGAGTCAGGAATTCATCACCTCCGGTCGCCTGGGGGTGGCTTTCGGCTCAACCCACGGCAGCCCCACGGTCCAACGCGATATTTACCGAACCTTCTTCCAGGAACTGGATACGAAATTCGCCTCCATCGGGGCCGTGGATTATCTCAGATCCATGGTGCACACCACGGCGGTGAACATCACCAGGATGTTCGGCATCACCGGCAGGGTTATTGCCTCATCAACCGCTTGCACAACCAGTAGTCAAGCCATCGGTTTTGGTTATGAAATGGTCAAATACGGCATGCAGGATGCCATGATCTGCGGTGGCGCCGATGAATACGACACCACCACCGTGGCGGTTTTCGATAATCTGCTCGCCTGCTCCACCGCCTATAACGAGACCCCGCAGCGGACCCCCCGCCCCTTTGACAGCAATCGCGACGGTTTGGTCGTGGGCGAGGGCGGCGGGGCTGTACTCCTTGAGGAGTATGAATCGGCAAAAAAACGCGGGGCGCCGATTCTTGCCGAGGTCATTGGTTTTGCCTGCAACAACAACGGCGGAGATCTCATTCTTCCAAACCTGGAAGGCATCACCGCCACCCTGCGCCTGGCCTTGAAAGATGCGGAAATCACCCCGGCGGATGTTGATTTTATCAGTGCCCATGCCACTGCCACCAAAATGGGTGACGTGATTGAATCCCAGGCCATTGCCGCTGTTTACGGGGACAACACCCCCTTTGTCACCGGCCTGAAGAGCTATATGGGCCATACCATGGGCACCTGCGGGGTGATTGAGACGATCCTGACCACCTACATGATGGAACAGGGCTTTATCGCCCCCACCCTGAACCTTGAGAACATTGACGAGCGCTGCCGCATGCTGCAGCATGTACAGGAACTGACCCCGGCAACCATAGGAATCGGCGCCATTCAGAACTTTGCCTTCGGCGGGGTCAACACCTGCCTGCT
>Ga0172379_10006336_pt1 | contig 15901 bp, 15 predicted proteins | sample GrowelOW334metaG_FD_119756 | JGI IMG/M metagenome (GOLD analysis project Ga0172379, IMG submission 119756) | Groundwater microbial communities from an aquifer near a municipal landfill in Southern Ontario, Canada - Groundwater well OW334 metaG | ecosystem: Environmental > Aquatic > Deep... | reverse complement strand
TTTTGCTGAAAAATAGCACACTGCCAACGGCACCCCTGCTAGCAATGCAAAGTTGGTCAAAGAGCTTGAAGCCACCATCCTCAAGGTAAAAATGAGCGCTCATGGCGCCCAAATCGAGCTCACCGCGTTCATAGGCGCGGTTAAGATCACCGGGAGTGTCCATGGCTAACTCAAGGTTGCCAGGCATGTTTTTGAGAAAGGGCAAAGTGATAGGCAGACAATTGACGAAATCAATCTGACCAAAGACCACAGGCCGTTTCAATAAAAAACTAGTAATTGGGGTTTCCAGTGCCAAAATAATTTGAGCAAAAAAAGTGGGAGTGGACCTAGAGTTTTCTAGTATATTTCTTGCGGCCGCACTCCCTATTTCAATTATGCAGGTCTAACGTCAGTCGTCAAGAGGTCAAGATAAAAGTGGTTGCGGTAACAACAAAACCGGTGCGAATGATCGACCTTATTCTAGCGAAAAGAACAGGTGCTCATCACACAAAAAGCGATATTGGCTTTCTAGTCGACGGCATCATGGATGGCAGTATCCCAGACTATCAGCTGGCAGCGTGGCTCATGGCGGTTTGCTGGCAAGGCATGAGTTTAGAAGAGACTGCTTGGCTCACAGATGCCATGCGACACTCCGGCCAAATATTAGACCTCTCCGCCATCGGACCTGTAATCGGTGACAAGCACAGCACAGGCGGAGTTGGTGACAAAACGACTTTGGTATTCGTGCCGCTACTAGCAGCTGCTGGAATTCCGATGGCTAAACTTTCTGGTCGCGGATTGGGTCACACTGGGGGCACCATTGACAAACTTGAAGCAATTCCTGGCTTGCAAGTTGACATCAGCATCGATCAATTTATCAAACAAGTAAAAGAAATCGGCATGGCCATAGGCGGACAGACAGCTGAATTAGCTCCCGCCGATGGAAAAATTTATGCCCTGCGCGACGTCACTGGCACCGTTGAATCTATCCCTCTTATTTGCGCTTCAGTTATGTCTAAGAAATTAGCGGCTGGTGCCAATTTTATTATTCTCGATGTAAAATGCGGCCGTGGTGCCTTTATGGAAACTGAAGAGAAGGCCATCGAGTTAGCGCAAACCATGGCCGAGGTCGGCCGCATCTTGAAACGCCCAGTAACAGCGGTTGTCACTGATATGGAGCAGCCTCTGGGAATGGCAGTTGGTCACACAGTAGAAGTAATTGAGGCCATCGAAACACTCAAAGGCAATGGTCCAGAAGACCTTACTGAACTTTGTATGGAACTTGGTGCCCTTGCCTTGGTGCACGCTGGCAAAGCGAAGGACAACGCCGAAGCAAGAACCAAATTGCACGAGCTAATTAGCAGCGGCAAAGCACTCAGCACCTTCGCCACATTGATCAAAGCCCAAGGCGGCGACGACAAAGTCTTGACTGATTATTCTTTGATGCCAACGGCAAAGCACACAAAACCATTTGTGGTGCCAGGCAGTGGCAAAAAATGGCTGGAACATTTGGACGGCAAAAAAGTAGCTGAAGCTTGCAAGCTGATGGGAGCTGGCCGCACCAAGAAAGGTGACCCAGTAAACTTGGCAGTAGGAGTAATTCTGCAAATCAAAACTGGTGATGAAACCGCTGGTGGAGCAACAGCCGCGATAGTGCACTACGACACTGAAGAACAGTTTGAGGCAGCCTCGAAAAAATTACTTGAAGCCTTTACCTTCTCAGATAAGTTTGTCGCCAAACCTAAACTAATTAAGGCCAGCATTTCTTGACGGCTGCAGTAAGAGCGCGTGCCTTAAGGCTAATACCCTACGGAGTCTTTGACGCCGTAACTAACATGGCTATCGATGAAGCGCTTTTAGAACTGCACCTTCAGGGAAAGACGCCAGCCACACTGAGATTTTATGGTTGGGAACCACCGGCAGTTTCATTTGGCTACTCACAAAAAGTAAGCCCGCGAACAGTCGAGAAAGTTCGTGCTGCTGGATATGATGCAGTACGCCGCCCAACCGGTGGCCGTGCGGTTCTCCATGAAGGTGAGCTGACCTATTGCTTTGTTGGTGCCGGACCGAAACAGGATGGGATAGATTTTCGACCTGACGCCGAAATTGCACTTGAAGGGGCTGCACCATCTTATTGGCTAGAGCAAGGTAGCCCTTATGAAGGTTTTCTACCTGGCTCAATTAACCAAGCTTACAAAGAAATCTGTGACGCTCTTATTTATGGTTTGCGTGAGTTGGGAGTAGCAGCCAGCCTTGGCCGCAGCAACAGCGCTTACAAAGACTACGAAGATTGTTTTCAGGCTACCACTCAAGCCGACCTACAATTTGAAGGCAAGAAAATTGTCGGCAGCGCTCAACTGAGACGTCGGCATGGTGTGCTACAACACGGCTCAATCATGATCAATCAATCGCAGACTAAGCTGTCTGAGATTTTTGGATTGGCAGATGCAGCTTCGGATACAGAGAAAGTCGATCGCCACTGCAATTTGATTGACGTGCTCGCTGGCGTCTATGACCGCACCACCCTAGAAGAGGCAATTGGACGAGGCTTCACTCGTAAATTCGATTGCCACTTTGCCGTCTACGAGCTAACAGACGAAGAAATGGAATTCGTGGCAGAATTGAAAAAAGACAAGAGTCGCTATCAGATTCTGTAATTCAGTTGGGTTTGTCCTATGAGCGCGCCTAAGCAAAAGAGAAGGAAGCCTACTGGCTCAGCAGCAGACATAAATATCTTATGGCCTGGTGAGATTTTAACAGCCCCGCAAGGCAAAGTTTTAAAAGAGAAATTCGAACTCAATCAACTAAACCTAACTTTGGCGCTGCAACTTCTTGGTTTTTACTGTAAATCTCCAGAATCCAAACGCTATTTGCACGAACGCTTTGCGTTGGCGCTCTGGTTTATCGACAACAGGCCGGCTGATTACATTACTGGGCACATCAGATACTTTACCGGCGCACGATTTTGGTCGCACTCGATGGAGCGAGAAGCACAGACTTGCTGGCGAAAACAAATAAAGAAGTATCCAACCGATGCACGTGTTCTCTTCAATGCGGCTATGCAACCTGATTTTCGCCAGCCCGATACGACTGCATTGTTGAAACGTTCTAAGCAAGCTGATGCAACTTATGGGCCACCATTTCTACACCTCGCTCAAGGATATAGATATAAAGCTCTCCAAGGCGTCGATAAGCATAGGAAAAGATTTGCCAAGCTAGCTCTGGACGAAATCGATGGTGCGTTAGTTCGAAAAAATGCACTCGGTGAAAGACTAGGAATGCTTATTGCATTTACGCCATTAGCAATAAAATTTGGATACTACATTCGAGCCCGAAAATATGCCAATAGGCTTCGGCGCTACAAAGAAGAAGCCCTCTGGCAACAGTACGCAGAAACCTATCTGCTACGACTGGATGTGATTGAAGCAAAGTACAAATCTGCCGAGAAGAGAATTGCCCGCCTAAGGCAGTTGTACTCAGAGCATCCATCTCATGTCGCCAGTAACACACAGGCTCTTTTGACCCTGGCTGACTTATGCCAACATGATCAATGCAACTTGGCTCAATTACTTCTAGACGCTATAAAACGCGGAACTGGCGACAAAGCACAACTAAAAATGCTTAAAAGGTGGTCAACTGAAATAGCCCGAAAGCGAATTCCCAACTTCCAGCTGGACCATAACTAGTTTATTCGGATCAATCTAGCTATCTGGAGGCCTATCAACAATCAAAGACCACTGCCAGCTTCGTATTTCCCCTGCTGACAAATGCCCAAATTGGGTATAACTTAGGCTTAACGGTCCAAGTTAATGTCCACTTACTAGTTCAAATGCCCATAGGCGCCACGATAGGTTTTACCATGGCCGACAATGTCTTCGAGCAACCGAAAGCGAAAGAAGCGGGCGACAAGTCACCAGTTAATGGCAAGGTTGATTTTACCGGCCGTGACCAAGGTGAGCGCGCTGCTGAGCCACTTTCGCTGCTATCAATCAGCGGTATTGATGCTTCAAAAGCCATCGCAGCGTCAAGGCAGCCCACAGCCGAAGAAATTGCTCGTTCCGGTCCGGTTTCAAAACAAAGAGCAGAACAGAGCAAAAGGCCAGAAATGCTTCCTGCTATGAAAGAAAGCGACTCGCTTAAGAGCATCTACGAAGATGGTTTGCTGAAACTCTATGACGACCCAGGCAAGAGTCACTTTGGCTTTAAATTTCTCGAGCCAGGTGGAGGAAGCAAAGATCGCCTTTCGGTGAGTGCACGAAAAGAGAAACTCGAAGATCTGATCAAAGGCATAAGCTTTGAGTATCGCGCCAAGTTTTAGCTATCTCTCAGCAAATTTACAGATCAATAGTTAATTCAGGTAGCGCCAGCATAGTTCCGTCGCAATCTCTTGGGTTAGTGACTAAAGCGCCGTTCTTGCAAGGATAGAAAGTCAGGGCTGCTTCTATTAAGGCGTCACTGGCATCTGAGGGTTTAGTAAGTTTGGATTCACTAGCACGGTCGGATAGTAAGTTTACTTCGTTGGCCATGGTTCTCACCTCTGTATCATTATTGGCAATTTCTACCGAGTGCGTTCCGCATCGGTTATGCAACAACAATAACAATCGGCTACAACCGACTGGTGACGAATCTATGACCAATCTGTGACTGCTTGGACGTCAGCTGGCTAATTAGTATCTAAAGAAGCTTGAGGCGACGCTCTTTACGTTTTGGCTTGGCCCCTTCTTCTAACACACCATCTTCGGTGACACTTTCAGGGGGGACAATTTCCATGATTTCTCTTTTGCGCTCGGCGGCAAGATAGTCTCTAAACTGCTCAACAAGCTGTTCAGGACAGCAAGTTGCCTTTGTAACTTCACCAATAAAGAAATTGAGAGCCATCTCTTCAGACATCTCATGACGAGCGATTACTGGCAATACAGCATCGTTCATCCAACGATAACCTTCTTGCAGTGGAAGAACAAAGTGGTTACCTGGCCTCAAAACCTCGACATTAGTCACACCAGCTTGAACCAAGTGATTGGTTAGACCCTTAGACAAAGGGAGAATGCTGGCAGACTTAGAGAAATGAATGAATGCCTGGTAGGTCGAACCTTCAGACACTTGAAAGAGTTTGATACCAGTAATGCCTAGAGTTGCTAGCGCTGCTGACAGTTTTTCCCATACGGCTCTATCTGCATCACGGTCCAACGGATTGAACTGCAATATCAACAGTAACTCTGTGTCATGAACACTAAGTGCCCGATACGACTTCGATTCTTTAGAAATCGAGGCTAAAAGTTCTTCATCGCTCAGTTGATGAAACTGACTCAACTGACGCCAAGAAGCACTACCGACAGTGCGAGCATAGCTACCGAATCTTGAAGAAAATAGCTTAAGAAAAAGTGCTTTAGAATCTAACGCGATAGCCGCTGTAGAAGCTGCGACAGTTGATGCTGGAACAGTGGAAGCTGCAACGGCAGATGCTGGGACGGAAGACGGTGGCTGAGAAGTAGTAATGACTGAGCCCTCTGCTAATGACAATAAATGTGGCATCAAATTTAGTGCCGTACATTTTGTGGGTTACATTCAGAAGTCATGGTAGTGCCGATAGCCCAAATGTTCAAGCCCTTATGGTTAGTTTTAACAAGCGAAGACCATCACCGAACCAAACAATAGTAGCGCCGCATATACAGAAGACCGCGAGTAGAATATGCCACCACTCGCAGCACTCACCAAAATAATTTCGAGCTATCATAGTCTCAGAAGACGCCTAAAGTTGGGACTGGATAATTTATGAGAGATCGAAGGCTCATATCCCATTTGGTGAATGCATGAATGAATGAATGAATGAATGTATGTATGAATGAATGTCGACTAAAGTAAACGATAAATCAATCCTAGCAGCGGGACTAGTGACCCTGTCAATTATCGCAATAGCAGTCGGTCTCTCACTCTTGTATGAGCACAACCAAACGCGATCTTCTATTGAACGAGCACTTTTAGCCAGACAAAATACTCGCTCTCCACAGCTTTACTGTATTAAGGCGGTGGCAAAAGGATCGATTGTCACAAGCGACTGCCTCGAGATTCGATTAGTCTCGCAAGATAGACTTCCACCCGATGGCCTGTCAAACCCCAGTGGTGCACTTGGTAGAGAAACAAAGGTTGGACTAGCCGCCGGTGATCAGGTCTGCGGATACATGTTTGGCACCTCGACAAAAGAGATGATGAAGTTTAAAACCTACTGGCCTCGCTTCAAAGAACTGCCAGAGGGTGATTTCTACAAAGGCGTACGTATCAATCGCAACTGACTCTCAAAGCCTCATTCATTTTCAAAAATGCGTGTATATACACGCATTTTGTAAATCAACAGACCTCGTCGACAAAGCCTAGGACTATCCAAAACCCTACTTGACAGCCGCTTGGCTTCGAGAGTACATTAGGGGCGCTCGGCTTTTCGAGCTGCCGGTGAGCTTTTACCGGTAACTGGGGTCTCTTACTACTACAACCACATGCAACGGCACTTCTTTCTAAAGAAGAAGCTTTGCTATGCGCCATTTCTCCTTTGAGATGGCACTAGCAGCCTTTGCATTATCCATGGAGGGCTCACTAATGAATGAGCATATTGAGGCGTCCGATTCGTCGGAGGTCACCGCTGCCGCGCGCTCTAAATCTAATTTCAATCCTGGTCGGTTTGCCGCACAGACACTTGAGAGAGGTAGGCGCACACATAAGGAAGACCAAACAGAAGCCAATACAGAATACAAATCAGACGACAAAACAGAGGAGAAAACAGAAGGCGAAATAGAAGATGACTTAAAGCGACGCTTTGATGCTGACAAAACCAATGAAATTGGGCAAAAGCTCTCCAATCTTGTGGTGCTGGCTTCAGGAATAGTAATTCCTATTTTAATACCAATGTTGTTCGTCGCCTACAGCCATAAGAGGCTGGTCTTACTTTTGCTTTCACGTCCACTAGAAACCTTAGCGACAATTGCGCTGTGCATAGCAATACCAATGACAAATTTGAAATTGCATCGTGCCATTTGCAAAAACAATTTTGTTTTCGGCATCAAACCCGGTATAGCAGCAGGGCTTGCAATCGGCACAGCGCTGACTATCACAGCCGCCTGCCTGGTCGGCAGTTCTCTGAGCGCACACAATGAAGCCCTAATATACGCTCAAGATTCTTTGATATTGGGCAACATGTGGCTCACAGGATTACTTTACTTAGCCTCGGCCTTCACCACTCTGCATCTAGTTTTGGTTATACGTAAGACCAAAGAGCTAGATTCAGCAAGGCGAAGAATACTTGCCTATCTCTTGATGGGAGCTTCTGCGGCGGCTGCAGTTCTAATTGGAGGAGAATTGCCAACACTCGTCTCACATTACTACGAGCGCCAAGCTCTGAGCACAAACACCAAAACCAGCGCACCAGCGCTTTCGTTTTTGCGTAAAGCAAATTGCGAACGACAATTGCGGTTACTCTGTGCCGACAATCGATCGGCAGGCTTTGCCGGATTACTCCTTCCGCTAAAACCAATTGAAGCGGAGAGGCTCTATTTCATTTTAGAAGGGAAGCCTTTTGTCATTGAGAACAAATCTGAAAAATCCGATTTGGCACCGATTGAGACGAGTTACCTCAACCAAACCTATTACATGAACGCCGAACAGTTGAAGAATTTTGCCATTGGCACGAAAACACCGGGCTTAACTCTCGCTCGTTCTACTATCAATGGCAACCTGCATCCAGATAGCCTCTCGGCTACTTTGGTTTGGACTATGGTCTTGCAAAATGAGGGGCAAGCGCCAACCAGCTCTCGAGCCGAACTATCGCTACCTGATGGTGCTGCCGTTACTGGTGCCAAACTTTGGCAGGACGGTGAAGCAATTGAAGGCACTTTCTTAGCTCCAAGAAATCATACCATCCAACAGTTCTCTTACGAAGGAGGAGTAAGTGAACTCGGCCGTGGTAAATACTTGCTGCAAAGCCCGACTCTATCTCCCGATAGCCAGGTAAAAATGCAAGTGACCATGGTTATGCCCATGGAGCTGGAGCAATTGGAAAGTGCACAAATTAGACTACCGCAAATTGTAGATAGCAATTTCTCACTAGAAGGAGAACACAATCTAGAGCTGCTTTCGGACAATACTTTTGAAAATTCGTACCAAGCATTCACTAGTGGCCAAAGAGAAGACGGAGTCAAGTTCTTGTCTGGTGCACTTACTACAGAGCAAGTTGAAAGCTCGCCCTTGAGCATTTTGTGTAAGCGGCATCCTGTCACTAATCTTGCTTCTTGCAAAGATATTGGTGTCTTCAAGAATTACTTCCGTAGTTCAATACCCGCCACTCAAGAACAAGCAGCCGACAAAGCCCGCTACGGCCTAACGTTGATTAGACAGATTGAGCAGACCACAGCAAATGCTCCAGGACGGGTAGTAGTTGTAGTTGACGGCTCAGTTGAGACGTCAAAATATCTTGACCAGATAAAAGAATCGCTGAAACGCATTCCTAGTGGTATTCCTGTTTCGGTACTGGTAGCAAGCAACGACGATCAAACCATGAGCAAACCAGAAGATTTGAAAAACGCTCTGGGCAAACTAGACAATGTAAATTTCACCGGAGGACAAGAAAATCTAAAGACGCTAGTTAAAGCTGCCGAATTTGCTGGACACACAAAAGAAGGAGTAGTTCTCTGGTTACACGGCCGCCAGCCAGCCTTCCACAAACAGATCTACATCATCTCTCCCTTTGCCTACAAGCCAGCACTATATGAGTTCGCTTACGATCCAGCAGAGGCCGTAGACAGAGAATATTTTAAAAATCATAGCGAACTTTCAACTTTCACCACAGTGACAAGAAGTGGCGATCAGGTGGCAGACTTGGGTAGATTCTTCCGCCGCTGGCAAGCCGGTCGCAAAGAATATAGTGTAGTGGCCAAAATTGGGTACAGCCCACTAGCGCAAGAATCACTAACACCTGAAGCTGTGCAAAAAGAGGCCAAAGCCCTAATGGCTCGCAGTCTCAGTACCCAGCTGATAGAAAGCAGCAACAGGAACCCAGCAGCCACTGCTGCATTAGCAGCAAGGTCCGGAATTGTTTCATTAAACAGCACCATACTATTCGATACTAGCGAAAGACAATCGCTGCGAAGCAATCTGCCATCCTTGGCTGGTGCGACCAATGGAACTCTTTCGCCACAAGGAGAAGAAGCTATAGTAATTTCTGGAGTGAACACAGCTGGAACAGTTAGAGTCAACAACTTAGCTAATCTAGAGGCTCTAATAAACCTAATCGCCAACTTTTGCGAGGTAACTTTTGTAATTGTCGGTGGTATCAGTCTGTTGAACGCAGCGACACTCAAAACCGCCACAACAAAGCTTCTAGGACTGCTGACTTTGGACCGTCCAGGGTTAGTCTTTGCCGGTACCACCTTGATTATTGTTGGTCTAGCAATACCAGGTGTATTGAACTTCTTAGTTGCTTCGGCAAGAGACGCTGCACTATTTAACTAGGTTCGAAGGAATCTACAGGTTGGGAGGATCCTACAGGTTCGAAGGACGGAGGAGCCTACAGGTTCGAAGAAAAACAACGCAAGAAAAAAGTGTTCGGCTCTATTTTATTAGGCCGGACATTTTCTTACTTCGCGCAGAGTCTCTTCTGGCAGTAATTTCAAAGACGGGGCAAAGTGTTCATCAATCTCCGCCAGTGGTATCAAGACAAAGGCTCTTTCATTCATATGGGGGTGCGGAATTGTAAGACCTTCTTCAGTGACACTAAGATCAGCAAAAGTCAAAATATCCAAATCGATTATGCGCGGCCCCCAGCGAATCAAGCGCTCTCTTCCCATAGAACGTTCAATGCTCAGCAGACCGTCAAGCAGCTGACGAGGCTCAAGTTTGGTTTCAAGAGCAACGACAGCATTGATGAAATCAGCTTGGTCAAGTACGCCCCACGGCTTGGTGGCATACAAACTAGATTCTTTTACCACAACTCCAAGATCGCCAAGTCGAGTTATGGCCTCGTTAACATTGCAGATGGCATCCCCAATATTTGAGCCAATTCCGATATGAGACTTTGCCATTACTAAATTTTCCAATCGGACGGTCGCCAACCACGCACAATAGCATCAGATACTTTCACAACATCTAGAATTTCAGCCACATCATGTACACGTACAATGTCGATACCAGATTCAATACCGAGGGCAACGGTAGCTGCTGTGCCAAAAATTCTTTCAGTTGCCACCTTGCCAGTTAATTTTCCAATCGTAGATTTGCGTGAGGAGCCAAGAAGCGTAGGAAACCCAAGCGCAGTAAGTTGCTTTAAATTCGCTAGCATCTCCAAGTTATGCTCGGCAGTCTTACCAAAGCCAATTCCTGGATCCAGAATTATTTCTGAGGGCAACAGACCACAAGCAAGAGCATCTTTGGCTGCAGCGTTGAGATAGGCACAAACTTCCTCAGCTACTGGCCTAGAATATTCTGCTACCGCTTTATTGTGCATGATTACCACTGGGCACTTGCGCTGACGAAGAGCTTCTAGCAGTCCATTTTCAAGCCCCCAAATAGAGTTGAGCAAATCTCCGCCGGCATCTAATGCTGCGTGCAAGACTTTTGGGCTGTATGTATCAACAGAAATAATGGCATCAGTTTGAGAGCGCAGTTTTTCGATAACAGGCAAAATTCGCTCAGCTTCTTCTTCTTCACTAATTGCCAGATGACCAGGTCTGGTCGATTGCCCACCAACGTCAACTAGGTCGGCACCCACTCTAATTTGTTCAAGCGCTTGCGCCACAGCTTTATCTACAGACATTTCGCCATCACCTGAAAATGAATCAGGAGTGACGTTGAGTATGGCCATGATAAATGTGCGCGTGCCAAAATCAAGGCACTGGTTGCGAATTTTCAAACTCTCTACTCTTTGCTGCAAAATATAATGCCCCACCGGTAAACCGATAGGGCATTTATATTAGCTTTTAAGCTTGCATACTGGTTAGTACTTTAGAGGAAAACCACTAAAGACGACACACGGGCTGCAATTTAATAACGGCCTCTGCCGCCACCGCCGCCGCCATCGCGGGACTTAGGCTGGGAAACGTTAACTGCAATCTGTCTGCCATCAACTTCACGTCCGTTGAGAGCTTTAATTGCAGCTTCAGCTTGGGCTTGGGTCGCCATTTCTACGAAAGCGAAACCACGTTGTCTGCCAGTCTCACGATCGGTTGGGATCGCTACTGATACAACTTCGCCGTACTCAGCAAAAAGATCTTGAAGATCTTGCTGTGTAGTTTTGAATGAAAGGTTTCCTACAAACAATTTGTTATTCACGTCAATTTTCCTCTTACGACCGCAAAATCTCAGTTTATCGAGACAATTGGTCCTTTTGTACTGTACTAGTTTGGCATGGTTTTACGTTTGAAACCATAGCCAAGTCCATTTAGCAAAGATGCCTTAAGCAGTCTTTACCTAATCTCTTCTGAACCATCCGACTTAGGCGCTTTTTGGGCAACCTGAGCCTTCCCCTTGGCTTCGCTCGAAAGCTCTGCCGGGAGTTCATCAGAGACCACACCGTTGCCCTTCGGCCCCGTTGTAGGAACTTTATCCGCTATTTGCGGTTTTTCTTCATTAGACCGAGCTAAGGCAAGCGCTTTTTCGCGCTCTTTTAACAACTTGACTACCTTGCTCAATTTGCGCAGATTGGCACGAGCTTCGAATTGCTCGCTGATATCTACGTCGTGTCTTTCAATCATTCTCCATTCGCGAATGGTACGGTCGAGAAGCGCTTTATCAATTTCGGTGTCTTTCGACTTGCGCAAGATACCGGTCATTGAGCGCGCCAGCAGCACATGGCCTGTGGGATCACCTGGGTCGAACTGCACGGCCTTAGATAGTTTTCTGTAAGCCTCTTTGAAATTACCTTCAACCAAAGCTTGTTCGCCACCAAAGCGCATGTACGAAGCTTCTGACATGCGGCCACTGATGCCCTTGCCAAAGAACGCAGCATTAGCTGGCTCTCGCGAATAAGAAGTAGCATCATCATCATTGATCTGTGGAGAAATTGTGTCGGCATTAGCCACATGACAATTAACAGAGACGGCTAAAATGACAGCCAGAGCGAAAATAGAGCTTAGTTTATTAGTCATGGTCATGCCTACTTCTCAGTTGCGTCTGGGTCAGTATTTTTCAAGGTGACGTCAGCGATGTCAACATGCTGGTTAGTTTGGATATCTGAAATTTCAGCTTCTAGTTCGGCAATGCGTGTGCCTATGCGGGCAATTTGAGTGAGCTCTTCTTGAATTTTCTCTTGCAGAACACGGCCGTCAATTGTGGAATTTTCAAAGAACAATGTATAGGTACGTTGGCCAATGGTTTGCAGATGTTGGGTTTTCTCTGAAGTGAGCGACATCACTGTCATTTTCAACTTGGCGGCTTTAGCAGCACGATTGGTCTGATCGGCGGCTTGTTTAGTCGCTTCTTTGACTTTATTGAAAATGTTGTCTAAACCGGCCATTTATCTATCTCTCGGGCTCGTACTCGTATTTGTATTTGTCTACGGGTTTATGTTTATGCAGTGACTAGCGAACCTAACTAAACTGTGATGGAACCATCAGAAAGATTGAAGCGCTGATGAATCAATCTGACAGCCTCTCTGCCGTGTTTGGCAGAAGTGATAACACTCATGCGCATGTCACCTGTCGCAACCATATGAACCGGAATATCGGCAGTGTTGAGGACTTCAAATACACCAGCCACGACTTCAGGCCTATTAGTAAGGCGGCGACCAACAACAGAAACTTTTGCGATATCGGTCTCGACTTGCATAAGTGGATTACCCAAACTCAATGCCAACGATTCGATCAATTGCTGGACACGAGGCAAGGCAGACTTTTCAACTGTGAACACTAACTCTTGAGACGGTTCATCCTCATGCTTCAAAACCATCACCATGTCAGTTTGAATGCCGAGCTCTTGCAAGCGGGTGAAGAGCGCCGATATTCCTTCTAATGGTTTTGTTTCGTTGGCATTATCTAAACTTTTGAGGGTAATGCTGGCCGAATTCATATCGCAAGAAATGCCAGCGATGGTGTATTCAGGCGAGACAACGCGGTGAGTAATTAAGGTGCCGACGTCTTCTGGCACAAATGTGGAGCGCACTCTAATTGGTACTTGGTTGTCCATGGCAAGTTCTACCGATCTAGCATTCATCACCTGTGCTCCCGTGGCAGCAAGTTCTAACATCTCTTCGTAGCTGACTGATGGCAGTTTTCTGGCATCTGAAATTATTCGCGGGTCAGCTGTATAAACTCCTCTTACATCAGTATAAATGTCGCAGCGATCGGCGCCCAAAGCAGCAGCAAGTGCCACAGCAGTGGTATCTGACCCGCCGCGTCCGAGGGTGGTCAATTCTTCATTTTCAGTCACGCCTTGAAACCCAGCTACTACGGCAATTTCGCCCCGGGCAAGAGACGACTCTAAGCGCTCTGTGCGCATCTCTTGAATCTTGGCGACGCCGTGGCGACTCTCGGTAATGATTCCGGCTTGAGCGCCGGTGAAAGACTTGGCTTCATGACCCATAGTTTGAATGGCCATGGTCATCAAGGCGATAGAGACCTGCTCTCCAGTGGCTAAGAGCATGTCCATTTCACGGGGATTGCGCTCGCCGGAAGTTGGAGTAATTTGCTCGGCCAACGATATTAGATGATCGGTGGTATGACCCATGGCAGAGACCACGGTGGTGATCTCATGGCCTTCGCTAGCGGCTTTCACCACTATTTCAGCAGCCTTGCGAATCTTATTTACGTCTGCGACTGAAGTGCCACCGAACTTTTGAACGATACGGGCCATGAATCTCTGTTATCTGTGACAAGGGTATAGAAGTACCACCTGACAATGATAGCGGATGCGCCAAAGCAAAAGAGAAAGGCGTTACCAAAAAAATCTAATCAATTTTTCACTTAAGGCACTAAATCTCTTGAACTAGATCTCTTGCACTAGATCTCTTGCATAGGTATGCGGATATCTGTACCAGCAGCAAAATCGAGAGCTTCATCGTAACCAGCGTCCACGTGACGAATCACACCCATGCCCGGATCAGTTGTGAGCACGCGAGTGAGACGTTCAGCTGCTTCAGGAGTGCCGTCAGCAACTATCACTTGTCCAGAATGAAGCGAATAACCCATGCCAACTCCACCGCCGTGGTGCAGTGAAACCCAACTAGCTCCACCCACAGCGTTGATCATGGCATTTAAGTAAACCCAGTCTGCCACAGCGTCTGAGCCGTCTTTCATGGCCTCGGTCTCACGGTTAGGTGAAGCCACTGAGCCAGAATCAAGGTGATCGCGACCAATAACAATAGGTGCTTTTACTTTGCCTGATGCCACCAAATCATTCATGATCAGGCCCATTTTCAGGCGATCGCCATAGCCGAGCCAGCAGATGCGGGCAGGAAGGCCTTGGAACTTAACGCGCTCAGCAGCCAATTTGATCCAGCGGCAGAGTTCAATATTGTCGGAAAAATTGGAGAGAATGGCTTTGTCTATCACGGCGATGTCTTGTGGATCGCCAGAGAGAGCGGCCCAACGGAATGGTCCTTTACCTTCGCAGAAGAGTGGGCGAATAAATGCAGGGACAAATCCAGGAAAATCAAAGGCATCTTTAACGCCATGGTTGAAGGCTTCTTGGCGAATGTTGTTGCCATAATCAAAAGTAATGGCACCACGTTTTTGCAATTCGAGCATCGCTTTTACGTGGGTAACAATGGCGCTATCAGCCAATTGCAGATAAGCAGCAGTATCGCTGGCACGCAAACTAGTGGCGTCAGCAATAGACATTGGCTTGCCGTCTTTGGCAAGAGGAATGTAGCCATTAAGCGGGTCGTGAGCCGAAGTTTGATCAGTGACCACATCAGGAAGGAAGCCAATTTCGAGCATGCGAGGCAAGAGGTCGGCAGCGTTACCACAAAGACCAATTGATACAGCTTCGCCTTTTTCTTTAGCCGCTTTAGCTAGAGTCAAGGCATGTTCCAAATCATTTGCCTGTACATCAAGATAGGCTGTTTCTAGGCGTCTTGCGATTCTTGTTTGGTCTGCTTCAATACACAGAGCAACGCCTTCGTTCATGGTTACTGCTAGAGGCTGAGCGCCACCCATGCCACCAAGACCAGACGTAAGAACAATGCGACCCTTGAGAGTGCCACCAAAATGCTTGCGCGCCAGCGAGGCAAAAGTCTCATAAGTACCTTGCAAAATGCCTTGAGTACCTATGTAAATCCAGGAGCCTGCGGTCATCTGACCAAACATCATCAGACCTTTTTTATCGAGTTCGCGGAAATGCTCCCAAGTTGCCCAATGTCCAACAAGATTGGAGTTGGCGATCAATACCCGAGGGGCATTGAGATGACTTTTGAAAATTCCTACTGGCTTACCTGACTGAATGAGCAAAGTTTCATCATTTTCAAGACCAACCAAAGCTTTCACTATCGCTTTGAAACATGGCCAATTGCGAGCGGCTTTTCCTGAGCCACCATAGACAACTAGATCGTTTGGACGCTCGGCCACATCAGGGTCGAGGTTATTGAGCAGCATCCGCAAAGCTGCTTCTTGCACCCAGCCTTTGGTCACGAGTTTGTCGCCATGGGGCGCGCGCACAGTAATCGCCTGCTCTGACGCAAGAATGGCTTTGACTAACTCAGCTCCAGAAGAAATGTCTTTAGAAGTGCCAGTAGAAGGGCCGGCGGTGGTGGTCATTTGAATTTTCCCCTTTGCTCAAGAATGAATTATGAGAGAATTTATGAAAGAATTACTGCATATGCGGCTAAAGAGCGGCTGAGCGGCAATAATAGCTTAATTGCAAAACAAAGAGGGAAGTTCATGGTCAAGGAACTAAGTAAGAAAGAACCGAAAGTAGAGAAAACTTTTGAGACCCTCTCTGGAATCCCTCT
>Ga0172379_10006335_pt1 | contig 15901 bp, 15 predicted proteins | sample GrowelOW334metaG_FD_119756 | JGI IMG/M metagenome (GOLD analysis project Ga0172379, IMG submission 119756) | Groundwater microbial communities from an aquifer near a municipal landfill in Southern Ontario, Canada - Groundwater well OW334 metaG | ecosystem: Environmental > Aquatic > Deep... | reverse complement strand
GCCGATCTTTTTTACGCCGTTTGATACCGGGTTATCGGTTCCGGCGGCGTAAACCGGAAGGGCGGACAAAACGGCCAAGCTCAAAAGAGCTAAAGAAGAGATTGCGATATATGGTTTTTTCATGGTGTGGTTGCCCCTCCTTTGGTGCTGGCTCTCCAAAGGAGGGGATAAATTAATTGTTAATAGAGATCTAGCTAGAGGGGGCTCCCTTGCAGTTAAATACGCAGGACCGAAGATTATTCTTCAAATCTCTCATCCAGCTCCCTAAAGCCCTCCATCCCCCGCGGTCCCGGCGGCATCAGCATCCCTTCCTTGGGAAATCCCCGGAAAATTCCCCTTCCTGAATTCAAAGGAAGGATTTCGATGGCCTTGAATTCCTCGCCGGAAATTTCTTCTCCAATAACGCGGATCGGGCGGCCGATCATTATTTCAACCCCCCAGTCATTTTTTGCCCCTTGGGTGAATAGCCGCCATTCCTTTCTTCTTATATCAATTACATCGTACACATCGGCCTTCTCTTCGCCTAAGACTAGTCCAATCAGCCGGCCGTCTTCGGGATGGGACCAAAAACCCAGATGGGGATTTATTACTCCGCCATAAAATCCGTAAGGAGTGTTCTGGCTGATAAGGTCGTCCATCTCTTCTGCGAGTCCAAACTTGTGGAATGCCGCTCCCAATCCGGCGGACAGGATGACCGCTCCTCCGATTATAACCAAAACCGGGTAACGGTAGCCTTTTTTTGTTCTTTTGAAGTCATAAAAAACCAAAAAAGTCAGGCTGATTAAAAGCGCGAGCCAAAAAACCGGCAGGGCGATAAATAAATATTGGAGCGGCCAGCGGCCCAGCCTCTGGTAAACCCCCCATTCCGAAAACTGGGAGAAAAAAATCATGAGGGAAAAAGAAAACGCCCCGACCAAAAGCAAAGCCAGCCCGGCTATCCAGATTGCCAGTTCGCGAAAAACAAAATGCCACCGCGGTATCGGCGATATTTTTTTATCCTTGATCGAGTCAAGGAGCTCTTTGTCAAAATTATTGTTTTCTAGCATACGCTTTGGCGTTAATAAATATCTTTTTTGAGCTATATTTCATAATTTAATATCCTGCCTCAATAATTCTTTTTTAAATTCCAATTTTGCCTTATTTAAAAGCGACCCGACGGTTCCGATTGGTTTTTTCAAAATATCGGAGATTTCAGCGTAGCTTTTTTCCTCCAAAAATTTTAAAACCAGCGCCACGCGGTATTTTTCGTTTAGGCCATCCAGTATTTTTTCAATATTGTCTTTTAAAATCTTATTGTCCATATCTTTCTTCAAGTCAAATTCAGAAACCAGCCTTTGCGCGATTTCATCCGAAAGCGGGTAAGAATAGCCTTCGGCCCGGGCTTTCAATTTTCGATGGCTGGAAATTACCTGGTTTCTTGCGATCATATAAATCCAGGACGAAAATTTTAAATCGGCGTCAAAGCCATTTAGATTCAAGTAAACTTTAAAAAAAATGTCCTGGAGCAGATCCTCGGCGTCCTCATCCGGCACATTGGTTATACGCTTGATAAAATTAAAAATTTTCAGCTTGTATCTTTGAATGAGGTATAAAAAATTCTCCTGGTTTTCTAAGGACCGGATTACCAGCTCTTCGTCAGTTAACTTGCCAGCTTGTTCTAAATCCAGCATAAGCTCTTTATAATATAATACGGATGGCCAGGCTATTTTCTTCAATCTAGCGCCTTGCGGGCTATTTGGCAATCTAGTCTTTCCCAAGCGCTTATATTACATAGAGGGCTTGGCTTGACTATAAAAGCCGCCTATAGGCGGCCGGAAAACACTGCCACGTTAAAATTTTTAAGCCGCCCGGCTGACCAGATAGACAAAAGCCACTCCCAGCACCGTCAGAACTATCAATTTCGGCGAGCTCTTGTTCGAATGGGCTTCGGGAAGGATGTCGCTCGCCCCTATATATAGCAGAAACCCGGCGAAAAACCCTAAATACAATACGAGAAAATGAGAGGAAAAACTAATAACTAAAGTCGTAGCCGCGCCCAAAATCGGCGCCAAAGCGTCTAAAAGCAAAAACCATTTGGCTTTTCTTTCGCTATTTTTATTGGCGAGCATCAAGGTAACGGTGTTCATGCCGTCGGTAAAATCATGGGAGATTACGGCGATGGCGACCAGAACTCCAACGGCCGGATTAACCTGAAATCCTAACCCAATACCGAGCCCATCCATAAAGCTATGCCCGGCCAAAGCCAAGGCGCTTAAAACCCCGACGTGGGGATGCTTATGGCAGGCATAGCAGTCTTCCTGGGCGTGGTGGATAAGAATGGTTTTTTCCAAAATATGAAAAACCAAAAACCCGATAACGAGCGCCGTCATCACCTCAAAGGAATCAAAATTATTAATCCTCACCTGGTCGATAATTTCAGGGAAAATATCAAAACTAACTACGCCCATCAATACCCCGGCGGAAAAAGCCATGATGTAGTGGAGCTTGTCCTTGAATTTCACGGCAAAGAGGCCGCCGGCTAGCGTCGAAAAAAAAGTCGCGAGTGAAAATAAGACTACTGGCATGAAGCTGGTTTTCTTGAATAATCAAAATCCTTGGCAAAAAAATACTTGGCCAGGGCGTAAATGCTGTAAGTTATAAACGGGGCGGCAAAGACATCAATAGAATAATGGACGTGGGCTAAAAGTACGCTGGTTCCTAAAATAAAAGAAATTGCGATGAAAGTATAGCGCCAAATTTTTTCCGGCCAGAAAACGAGCGCCATTAAGAGAGGCATGCCTGTGTGGCCGGAAAAGAAAAAATCATTGGTATTGTTATAAAGCAAATTGAATAAGCCAAAGCCGAAGCTCTGGTTGTCTAAGGCTAAAGCGTCTGGCGAATAGCCCAGATGCGTCAAACTGATAAAGAACGACCGGGTGACTAGAAAAATCGAAAAGGCTTTGATGCCGAAGCAAAAATACTTAGGCTTATAAAAAAACAGGAAGATGCCTATGAAAGTGGCGGCCAGCGCGCCCTGGATGATAAAAAAATCAACGTCAACGGTCGGCAGGTTATTTAATAATACGTCGCTTACCGCTACGCCGTTAATTCCGCTTACATAAGTATCCGCTGTCTTTTGGACTACTAAAGCGACTAAAAGATAGCCCAAGCTCGAAATTACGGCTGGCAGGTTCTCCCGGGTCCAAAAGCTTTTGCTATTCGCGTGGAATTCTTTAAAAATTTTTCTCATTTTTTTGGCTCTAAATCCGCCGCGGATCCTTTGGCGCCAAGCCGGTTATTTTATGTCCGAAAAATCTTTCAGCTCGTTCCATCTTTTTTCCATCTTTACCGCGTCTTTATCATCCATGAATTTTCCGTATTGCGAGTGCGTCCTCTCAATCCTCTTTTTATACCGGATTGGGCACCAGAAGCGTTCAGTCCTGGCGCCGATTTCGTACGCGTATCGGACCAGGTTATTGAAATAACCGCAGTAATAGCAATTCATTTTCTGCAGCCAGTTCAAATAGGGCCAAAGCTGGCGGTCATGAATGAAATAGTCTTCGCTTTTTACTAAAGGAATGCCGTAGATCCGAAAGCAAAACTGCTGGTAGATTTCCAGGCAGATGTGGAAAAAAGCTATTGGTACGATCATGCCGTAAATCACCGGCATTGAAATAAGGTAGCCCCAATTTACCCTGGAAAAAAGCACGCTTTTCGGCCTGGGCAAAAATCTTCCAAAATTTTCCAATGCGTTAGGCAGCATATTCTTAATCCTTAAATTTAACTATGTTTATTATTACATAAACAAGTTAAATCGTCCATTAAGAAAAATTGCCCCTGTAAATTGGGGCGGTTTTTTCCTGTCTCGCCATCCGGCGATAAATAATAAATAACCGGGTCGGGATTAAGCAGTTCTCCACTTAAAAGTTTCCCCGCCCCGGAACACCTTAACGTTCCCAACCATCTCCGGCGCTGCCCAGTCCTCTTTTATTAATTCCAGACTGCCGGTATTTAAAGGCATCCCGTAAAACTCCGCCCCAAATCTCGAAACAAAGTCTTCCAGTTTTTCCAGTTTCCCTTCTTTTTCAAAAATTTCCGCCAGTCCGGGTAATGCTACGGGCGCGGTAAAAATTCCCGCCGGCGGGTTATCGCTTTGTTTTTTTTCAATCGGGTGCGGGGCTGAATCCGAGCCGAAGAAGAATTTCGAATTGCCGCTCGTCATCGCCTCAATTACAGCCTTGCAATCGTCGTCAGTCTTAGCCACCGGCATACAGTATTTAAAAGCGTCAATTATCTTCCCTTCTTTATTAATGACATCATCATAAATTACCACCGCGTGATGATAAGTTAAGCCGGCCGCTACGTTCGGCCCGGCCGCTTTCACGGCCTCAATCAGTTCTCTGGTAGATGCATGTTCAACGACGATTTTTAACCTGGGAAATTCGGAAATTATTTTTTTTAAAAACGGAATAGCCCTATATTCGCGCTCCAAAAACGGTACGGGATCGCCATTTTCTTCGGCCGCCAACTCTACATGCATGCTAAAAACCATGCCCAGTTCTTCCGCCCGTTTAATAACCGGGTAATAATCTTTAAGTTCATGATAAGATATTCCGTAAGCTGAACCGGTTGAAGTTTGCCCCGGAATTAACTTCAAAATTTTTGCCCCGGCGGCAAACGCTTCTTCTAGTATTCCGGGTGTGGTTTTTTTTATGAGCATTACGGTCATAATCGGTTCGAACCCAGGCCCAGCCGCCCGCACGATTTCATTCCGGTATTTTACAACGTCTTCCGCCGCAACGATCGGCTCGGGTAAATTTCCCATGGCTACTGCCCTAGCGAAAACACCTTTTAAAGACGGCAAAACCACCTTTTCCATTTCCTCTCCCCTTCTCAAATGCTCATGAAAATCATCCGGTTTTCTTATTGTAATCTTGTCCATAAAACGTTAATCCTTAATTAGTCTAACTACAGCCAAGACTGTCCGAATTTACGACTATCGATATTTATTTATCTCATCCCTTAACTTCTTCGCTTCTTCTTTCGGGTTGTCGGAAAAAATTATCGCCCGCGAAGAATTGATTATGAGGCCCTTCTTTTCCGAATTCAGTCCGTATTTTATCCATTCATCAATACTTCCTCCCTGGGGCCCAAAACCCGGCGACAAAAAAGTCATATCCCCGGCAATCTGCCTTCCCTTTTTCATTTCTTCCGGATAAGTAACGCCCATTACCATCATGCAGTTCTCATTCTCATTCCAGTCGTTAACCACATTCTCGGCCACGATTTGCCACAAGGGCTTGCCGTCAAAAACCAGGTCTTGAAATTCTCCGGCTCCTGGGTTGGAGGTCCGGACTAAGATAACGCAGACCTTGTCTTTGCGATTAAGGATTGGCTGAAGCGACTCTTTACCCATATACGGACTGACCGTCAGGGCGTCGGCGCCCAGCCAGTCGTAAGTCGCTTTTAAATAGCCTTTATTGGTATTGCCGATATCGCCGCGCTTACAGTCCACGATTATAAAAACATCCGGATATTTTTCCCGCGCGTAATCAATGGTCATTTTCAATTCCCTTAATCCCTGATCGCCCCGCTCTTCGTAAAAAGCATTATTTGGTTTAAAAACCGCCGCGTATTCATGGGTTTCGTCCATGATATATTTATTAAATTCAAACTGGGGATTTTCTTTTCTTTTAAATTTCTCCGGCAATTTATCAAAATCCGGATCCAAGCCGACTGATAAAAGCGAATTCGCCTTGTCCATTCTTTTATTCAATTTGTCTATGATATTCATACTGAAATTTTAGTTTATAATTTTCTAATATCCCGATATATTCAGGCTCATTATGCTGGTTTATTAATCTCACCTGCATCCAGCGCCTCAAAAATTTTTTCCACGAGTTTAGCCGGATCTTCTTCGATAACAATTTTCACTTGGCTGGGTTTTTCGGTGGTTTTCGTAAAATTTATTAAGTATTCGTCTACCACTCCGCCCGAACCTTTTAAAAATCCGATTACATTTCCTGCTTCGCCGTCGTCATACAAAATTGTAAATTCGTTCATAGTTCCGGTCCGGCCGGAAATAAAAATACCGGCGTCGCAAGTCCGGCAACTAATCATGTTTCTTCCCTTTTGGCCCATGCCGGTAAGAACAAGAATATACGGCTCTACCGGATTTTTGTATTTGTCAACATGCTCATCCAGGCTAATGGCCGGAGAAAACCCGATATTCATTCCGCCTTCTTCGGCCGCTCCCATCGCCGCCTCATAAGGCAGGCCGCGGGTCGCTCCGGAAATTAGAATCCCGCCTCTTTTAGCAATTTCCTCGCCGATTTTCCTCGCTAACGGCTTTAACTCTTCCACATTAGATCCGGCCGCCGATCCAAAAACGCCGATTTTAAATTTTTTTGAAAAATTTTCGGTACTCATAATTTATACTTATTGTTTTATTCCCTTCCTTTCTAAATATTCTTTCCCGTGCCCGACTTCAGTTGAAATTGGCACTCCCTGCTTACACATATGGCATTCATCCTCATTACAAGCCTGAATTTTTATTGCCTTAAGCGGAAGATATTTTGTTCCGAAAAATTCATCAGTTACCTCGTCGGGATTCCGATTGACCATGGAACAAACTGCGACAACATCTCCTCCGGCTTCTTGGATGGCTTTTACAGTTTTTAAAGCCGAGAGGCCGGTCGTTGTCCAATCTTCCACCACCAAAACTTTTTTTCCTTTTACGAACTTATCATAACCGCGGGTGAACCTTTGGCTTTTATCCGGCATCTTTTCAGTATAAACGCCGTATATTACTTTGCCTTTCAATTTTGAAAGATGATAAGCCGTCCATTGAGAAAGAATAATTGCCCCTAAAGCCGGGCCGACTACCGTATCAATGTCCAGGTCTTTAGTTTTCTCCGCCATCATCATCCCTACTTCTGAAGTTAACTCGGCATAAGGGTAAAGGCCATCCTTATTAAGGTAAGTATCGGAATGCTGGCCATTGGTAAAAACAAAATGGCCCTTCAAAATCGCATTCGCTTCTTTTAGAATGTCAAAAATGTCTCGCATAATTTTAATTCAATTTATTTTTTATAACCTTTCCCAATTTTTTCACCTCTTTCTTAACTTCTTTAATATGTTTTTCTGTTGGCAAACGTTCCGGCAAGACTCCGCCGATATCTTTAATAGTCTGTCTAACTTTCCCTCCGACCATAAAATGAGCTTGAGTGGCCTCGCGCTCGCCTTCAATTTTATCCTTGTTTATTTTCTCATCAGTTTGAGTAATGCGGAACAAATTAGCCGCCAATTCGGTTGATCCCGCACGGTCTAATAATTCGCCTTTTTTTATTCCCTTCTTTTGTTCTATTTCCGAAAGCGGCATGCCATATAATCCTTTGTAGCCCGCGTCATTAAATGTGCCAAAGCGGCTGACTCCGGCTTTTTTAGCGGTTTTAAACAACCTCTTGTTTGAGTCAGCTACCTCATTCCTGATAAACAATCTCTTTTCATTATCCGGCAATTGCTCAAAAATTTCCTGTTTCCGGGTTTGCAGGGCAAAGTAGGTTTGCGCCATGGCGATTTGAGGTTTATTAGAATCACCATTCTGGGCTATCAAGTAGCAAGCATACCGGTCTAACTTGTAATCCACAACCCTTCTTACCGAATCTAAGCCAATTTTTACCATTTTGGTAGCCTTAACGAAATGGAGATCAACATCTTGACCGCTCTCAATGCAAGCCCGCGCGGCTTTGCCGATCACATCTTCAAAATTTCGCCAGTCGACATAACCCAATAACAACATTAATTCCCGCGCCAGCCAATATTCAATGCTATTTCCGTCAATTTTTTTTATGTCCTCAAAATTTTTATGAGGACCGGACATTATTATTTCGTTATTCATACGCCCTCCTTGTTTTCTAAATATCTAAATCTTTTGTTTTGTTCCGCTGCCATCCCTTTTATAGGCGCCAAACTCCTTTGAATCGAGTAGCGTACGAGCTTCAAATACCGGCCCTTCATGGCAGACTCTTAAGCCAGTCTCATCAACACAGCACTGTCCGCATACGCCAAATCCGCACTTCATATATCTTTCCATGGAAATTTGGCATGGTATGTCATGCTCCAAGGCAATTTTACCGATCGCTACAAGCATTTTTTCGGGGCCGCAGGCGAAAATCTCGTCAATCTTTTCTTTCTCTAATAGCTTCTTCAAGGCGTCGGTGGTAAAACCTTTTTCGCCGTAAGAACCATCGTCGGTAACAAAACTGGTTTGCACCGGAAGCGATTTAATTTCATCCGCCTTTATGAAAAGATCCTTATTCCGGCAACCGCCGATAAAATAAACCTGTTTTCCTTTACTTATCGCGTCGTAAATCAGGAAGTTGACCGGAGCTATGCCGCAACCGCCTCCGACAATTGCTACATTTTTTCCTTCATTAAAGCTAAAAGGCCTGCCGTAAGGCCCTTGTATGCCTAAAAGGTCTCCAACCTTGAGTTCAAATAACTTGGCGGTAAATTCCCCTACCTTCATGACAGTTATATGGAATTCATTTTCGGTCTGGTTGGAAATGCTAAACGGTTTCATGTTAACCCGCGGAAGCCAGAGCATTATGAACTGGCCGGGTTTTGCGCCCAGTTGCCCTTCGAATACAAAAGTCTTAAAGTCTTTATTGTCCTCTATTATTTTTTTTATTGGCAACATTATCGGCTGCTCAACCTTAGGCTGTATTTGCATAATATTACAAATTTATTTACATCTTTACCTTATCGCTAAGGGATTACAATCTTTTTAAAATTTTACGGCAGTAGGGCTTTGCCCGCTGTAAAATTTTAAAAAGATACCTTAAAGTTTTTGAAAGTCTTGAAAACTTTTTACAAAAAGTTTTCAAATTAATTTATTCATGCGCCGCTCCGATAATCTCTTCCACTGAACGAACGCCGGCTCCTTCCATCCATTCTTTCATTTCGTCGCATATTTGTTTAAATACGCTTATGCCGCGGTAATAGACGGCAGTACCAACGCCGATCACGCTTGCCCCGGCCATCATCATTTCGATCGCGTCCCGTCCGGTATTAACGCCCCCGGTACCGATGATCGGGATACCTACAGCCTTATAAACGTCATAAATGCATCTGACTGTTATCGGACGGATTGCCGGTCCGCTAACGCCGCCCACTTTAAAGTCAAGAATAGGTTTTCTAGTTTCCAAATTTATAACCATCCCCGGCCCGTGAGTATTTCCCATATTGATAGCACTCGCTCCGGCCGCTTCGGCCGCCTTGGCCACTTCGCCCAAGTTCTGCGAATTGGGTGACAGTTTGATGATTATCGGCAAGTCGGTCTTTCCTTTAATAGCTTTCGTTATTTTAAACACTGCTTCGGGAGTCCCCTGGCCGGCCAGGGTTCCGAAACCGGGAGTATGCGGACAAGACAGCGGAACTTCAACGGCCGCATACTCGTCCGATAAAAAATTCTCCGCCATGTAAGCGAAGTCTTCCGGAGCGGTTCCAATTATACTGGCGAAAACCGGCGCTCCAACTTCATCTAGACCAGCGAATTCTTGTTTTGCCGCGTCTATGCCGGGATTTGAATATCCGACGGCATTCATCATCCCGGTCTCAAACGTAATAATAATGGGATTATTGTGGCCTTTTCTTAAGTCTTTGCTTATTGATTTGATAGTTACCGCGCCCGCCCCGTTTTTAACGACATTCTTGAGAGATGCTTTCGTTACTCCCAATATTCCGGATGCCAAAACGATGGGGTTTTTCATTTTTGTGCCTAGAAACGTCAGTGAAAGATTTGCCATAAATACATAGTGATGGTTAAAATCTTATCTAAATTTACCTCAATTTTTCTCCGATGTAAAGCCCAAGCTTTTTCTAATCATTTGCTTTTCTTGTCCTTAATTTCCCCGCTTTCCAGCTTTTTTATTCTTAATACTTTATGATATTTGACTTTGCCTTCCATTCCATTATCAATAATTTCAAACTCAACTGGCAATGCTTTTAGAACTTCGCCAACCTCCCACTCGGTTAAGATGTTGAAATCCCTTACATAGCGGCTATTATCTAAAACAAAATCAATATGACTTATGCTGGCCACGCCTCCAGGCCTCAATTTATTAACGACGGCCTTAAGATAATCTCTTAAAAAAGCCCGTCCATCAAGTTGCCCCTGGCGGTTATAATCTGTCTGGTAAGGCAATTCGCCCGCCGTATCCAATATCAGGTCAAATTCAGGAAAATCTTTAAACTCCAATAAAGAGCGTTTAATTAGATCATTCTTGTGCATCTTATTAGAAATATTGCCATCCAACAAGGGTCCGCTTGTTTCCCAAAACATCGCATCTTTCATCTCCGGTTCAGCTTTATTAATTTTGTCGGCTAACCGTCTAAATTGTTTTACCGGTTTTTTCCTTAAGCCGGTCGTATATACCTCTACATCATCACCAAAAGTTTTTCTTAATTGTTCAGCGTATACTCCCACCCCTCCTCCGATATCCAGTATTCTTACCTTTTCTGCGGACTTACCTGACTTAATTGAATCCTCAATCTTTTTTTGAATTAGTCTTGGTATTACTTCTTTAATAAAAGAAATTCCATGCACATGAGCGATGTCTTTATCGGTCTTTTTGGAAGGATTAGGATAAGTCAATCCTTCAATATGCTCGTATCGCTCAATTGAGCCTCCCATCTGCTGGCTAGTGCTATAATTGTGCTCGGTCTGTTTATTTTTAAATCTATAGTCTTTCCCTTTTTCATAGGAACCGGAAGTATGCTCCCAGCCGTACCGAAAAGTTGGATTAAACATATTCCCTTCTTCGTATAAATCCTCCTTTGGTTTTAGAGGCTTACTTTCTCTTATTAATTTTTTTAGCTCTTTATTGGACATAAATTTATTATATTATTTTCTAGTTTGCGCAATATCAAAGTCTGGAAAGAATTAGGTACCAATAATTGAGTTTTTTTGCATGAAAATTGATAACTCCCAGCTGTTAATAATTTTAGTATATCATGTCTTCACAAGCCTTAAAATATGTGTTATGTTGTTTAAAGAATATTTAAAGCTTCAAATAGGCTGAAATAGCGCCCGATTAGCCTAGCGCTATTTGCTTAACGAACCAGATGCAAGGCAAACTCGTATTAAAAGACGGAACCCAAATTTCCGGCCTATCTTTTGGCAAAGAAAAATCTATTGCCGGCGAGGTTGTTTTTTCTACCGGCATGGTCGGCTATCCCGAAAGTTTAACTGACCCTTCGTACGCCGGGCAAATCCTGGTCATGACTTACCCCCTAATCGGCAATTATGGCGTTCCGTCCAAAGAACATTGGGAGTCGGGAAAAATCCAAGTAGCCGGTTTAATCGTTTCCTCTTATATCGATACGCCGTCGCATTATCAGAGCGAAAAGAGCCTGGGCCAATGGTTGAAAGACGAGGGCATCCCGGCTTTAGAAATTAAGGACACCCGGGGCTTAACCCAGAAGCTTCGCGCTAAAGGCGTCCTGCTTGGAAAAATTGAATTGGGGTCAAAAACCGGATTTATTGATCCGAATAGAGAGAATCTAGTCGCCCGAGTTTCCACTAAAGAGATATATGAAATAAATAACTCGGATAAGTCAACAGGCAACGGTCAAAAAACCGTTGTTTTATTAGATTGCGGGGCCAAAGAAAACATTGCGAACGAACTGGTTAAGCGCGGAGTAAAAGTCATTGTCGCACCCTGGAACTGTAATCCCCTGGAAGCAGGCTTAAAGTTTGACGGCCTAATGATTTCTAATGGCCCGGGCGACCCAAAGATGGCTAAGGCCACAATTACTACTGTCAAAGAGGTGCTCGCTAAAAAAATTCCTACTTTTGGCATTTGCCTGGGCAACCAAATTTTAGCCTTAGCGGCCGGAGGCGATACTTACAAATTGAAATTCGGCCATCGGGGACAAAACCAGCCTGCCGTTTTAGCCAATACGGATAAATGTTATTTGACCACGCAGAATCACGGCTTTGCGGTCGGAAAAATCCCTCGCGGATTTAAAGAATGGTTTTATAATGCTAACGACCAGACTAACGAAGGGATAAGGCATGAGAAGCTACCTTTTATGTCGGTCCAATTCCATCCAGAATCAAGACCCGGCCCGCTAGACACCGGCTGGCTTTTTGATGAATTTATAAAAAAATTATAACCATGAAAGCTAATAAGATAAAAAAAGTTTTAGTCCTTGGGTCCGGCGCCTTAAAAATCGGCGAAGCCGGCGAATTTGACTATTCCGGGTCTCAAGGATTAAAAGCCTTAAAAGAAGAAGGGATAAAAACCGTTTTGGTTAATCCTAACATTGCCACGATTCAGACTTCCCCGCTAATCGCTGACGAGATATATTTCTTGCCGGTTACTCCTTACTTTGTCGAAAAAGTCATTATAAAAGAAAAGCCGGACGGGATATTGCTTTCCTTTGGAGGGCAAACAGCTTTGAACTGCGGTTTGGAACTCCATCACGCCGGAATTTTAAAAAAGCATAACGTAAAAGTTTTAGGCACGCCGATTGAAGCCATAGTTTTAACCGAAGACCGGCAAAAATTCGCTGACCATTTAAAATCCATCGGCGTTTCGGTCCCGGATTCGGGGTCAGCCACCAGTCTGGACCAGGCTAAAAAAATCGCCGGAAAAATCGGCTACCCGGTTATGATTCGGGCCGCTTACTCTTTAGGCGGACAAAAATCCGGCATAGCCTATAATGAAAAAGAGCTAAATGAAATCGTTTCCGCCGCCCTTTCGGTCTCCCCGCAGGTTTTAGTAGAAAAGTACTTGCATCACTTTAAAGAAATCGAATATGAAGTCGTGCGCGACGCCGAAGGCAACTCGGTTACGGTCTGCAACATGGAAAACATGGATCCTTTAGGCATCCATACCGGCGAATCCATAGTCGTCGCCCCTTCCCAGACTTTAACAAATGACGAATACCACGGGCTCCGGCAAATTTCCGTTGACATAGTTAGGAGCCTGGGGATTGTCGGCGAATGCAATGTCCAGTTTGCCTTAAATCCAAAGCCGAAAAATGGCCAGCTGGAATATTATGTCATTGAAGTTAATGCCCGGTTGTCCCGATCTTCAGCCTTGGCTTCCAAAGCCACCGGCTACCCTCTGGCTTACGTTGCCGCCAAATTAGCCCTTGGAAAAACTTTAAATAAAGTCCAAAACCAGGTAACTAAAATCACGCAATCGTTTTTTGAGCCAGCTTTGGATTATGTGGTCGTAAAAATCCCGCGCTGGGATTTAGAAAAATTTACCGGCGCCGAAGAAAAAATCGGCTCGGCTATGAAGTCGGTCGGCGAAGTAATGGCAATCGGCCGCTCGTTTGAAGAAGCTCTGCAAAAAGCCGTCCGGATGCTAGCGGGTAAAGCCCAGGGCATTACTTATAACGGTTTTACCGGCGAAATTAGCGACTTTAAAAAATTACTGGAAATCCCGACGCCAAAAAGATTATTTGATTTGGCCGAAGCCTTAAAGCGGGAAATGAGTATAGAAGATATTTATCAGATTACCGGCATTGACCCTTGGTTTTTATCCCGCTTAAAAAATATCGTGGAAATAGAAACGGATTTAGCGAGCGATAAAAAACTGGATCGTGAAAAACTGCTTCGCGCGAAGCAAGCCGGCTTATGCGACCGGCGGATTGGAAAAATCGTCGAAAAGACCCAGGATGAAATCCGGACTTTAAGAAAAAAACTCGGCATTTTGCCCTCGGTTTTCCAAATTGACACTTTGGCCGGCGAAGTCCCGGCTAAAACCAATTATTTATATCTTACTTATCACGGAGAGCATCATGACGTTAAGCCTTTAGGGAAAAAGGCGGTAATGGTTTTAGGCTCTGGCCCGTATCATATCGGCTCTTCGGTTGAATTCGACTGGTCCTGCGTCAATACGGCTTTGGCCTTAAAAAAATACAAAAAAAATTCCATAATCGTTAACTGCAACCCGGAAACGGTTTCGACTGATTACGACATGTCTGACCGGCTTTATTTTGAAGACTTGAATTTTGAAACCGTGGCCGATATTTATGATTTTGAAAAGTCGGGCGGCATAATAATCTCCGTCGGCGGCCAGAGGCCGAATAACCTGGCGAACGCCCTTCATGAACACCAGGTTCCAATTTTAGGCACTAGGGCCTCGGACATTGATCGGGCCGAAGATAGGAACAAGTTTTCCGCCCTCTGCGACGAACTAAATATCCCCCAGCCGGAGTGGAACAGCTTCACCTCGATTGAAGAAGCGAAAAGTTTTGCCGCTAAGGTAGGCTATCCGGTTCTCGTCCGGCCGTCTTACGTCTTATCCGGCAGTGCCATGAGCGTCTGTTTTGACGACGAAGAACTCGCGGCCTTTACCGAAAAAGCGCTCGGGATGTCGGACAAAAAATATTCTATCACCGTTTCCAAATTCATGGTGAACGCCAAGGAGATTGAATATGACGCCGTGGCCCAAAACGGAAAAGTCATAGTGTTCGCCATTGCCGAGCATCTGGAAAACGCCGGCGTCCATTCCGGCGACGCGACAATCGCCTACCCGACCCAGAAAGTTTTTTCTTCGACCGAAGAGGAAATAAAAAAGATTAGCCGCGAGCTGGCAATTGCCTTGCATATTACCGGCCCCTTTAATATCCAATTTTTAGTTAAAGACAACAAAGTTTTTGTCATTGAAATTAATCTGCGCGCGAGCCGCACCTTCCCTTTCCTTTCTAAAGCGACTGGCGTTAATTTCGCCCGCTTAATTGTTGATGCTTTTTATAAAAAATGCGCGCCGGTTTATTTAAAATATCCCGAACACGTCGTAGTTAAGTCTCCGCAATTTTCCTTTTCCCGGCTGACTGGAGCCGATCCGGTTTTAAAGGTGGAGATGTCCTCAACCGGCGAAGTGGCCTGTTTTGGCAAAGACTTAAGCGAAGCGCTTTATAAATCCATCATCGCCTCCACCTCGTTAGCGCCGGGAAAAAGCGCCCTTTTGACTTTAGGCGGACCGGTTAATAAGCGGAGGCTCCTAGAAGCCGTGAAACAGCTTAGTGATATGGATTATAAGCTTTACGCGACCAGCGGGACCTGCGGCTTCCTGAAAGAGCACGGAATTAAAAGCGAACTGGTCTATAAAATCCATGAAAAGAAAAACCCTACCGTAATTGATATGATTAGCGGAAAAAAAGCCGCCCTGGTAATAAATTTAAGCGAGCAAAACGGCTCGAAAATAAAAAAGGCCGGCGATCAGGCGACCGAAGGCTATTTAATCCGCCGGGCCGCGGTTGATTCGCACATCCCCTTGTTTACGGACTTACAGCTTGCCCGGTCGTTTATAAAAGCTTTAACTGAAAAAAAGTTAGAAGATTTGGAAATCAAGCCCTGGAAGGACTACATGCCTAAAGGCGTAAGCACGGAATTATAAGCAGAGCAAAAAGTAGCTTTATTTTCTTAATTTCATAATTCCATATTTTCAAAAGATATGTTCCATGTATTAAACGGCCAGCAATTTGCCGACAAAAAAATATTAAAAGACTTATTCGCGAAAGCCGCCAAACTGCAAAAACAAGATCAGACCGGCGACATCCCAAAGGATTGCCAGGGCAAAGTCGTAGCCACGCTTTTTTATGAGTCCTCAACCCGCACCCGGCTTTCTTTCGAGTCCGCCGCTTTTAAAATTGGCGCCAGCGTAATTTCTACCGCTAACGCCGCCGCGTCTTCGGCTTCGAAAGGCGAAAGTTTAACTGATACGATCAAGGTGGTTTCCGGTTTCTCCGACGCCATAGTGCTGCGGCACCCGGAAAACGGTTCGGCTGAATTAGCCGCGAGCGTGTCCACTGTCCCGATAATTAACGGCGGCGACGGCTATAACGAACACCCGACCCAGGCTTTATACGATTTGTACACCATGGAAAAAGAATTGGG
>Ga0172379_10006334_pt1 | contig 15903 bp, 5 predicted proteins | sample GrowelOW334metaG_FD_119756 | JGI IMG/M metagenome (GOLD analysis project Ga0172379, IMG submission 119756) | Groundwater microbial communities from an aquifer near a municipal landfill in Southern Ontario, Canada - Groundwater well OW334 metaG | ecosystem: Environmental > Aquatic > Deep... | reverse complement strand
CATAAGTTCTGTAGCATTAAGTGATCTATCCAAGAAGTTATCAATATAACTGTTCTTATTAGCCCCAGTGAAGAGATTAAACACATTCCACAAGCTAATGTTATCAGATATTTCATCTTTACAAAAGTTTTCATCACCATAGTAAGCTTTTGCTACCATATTGATGTGGCTATCAGTAAAATCCAGATTTGGCAATAACTTCTTTTGTGATGCTGGTAAGTTATGATATAGCCTGGTCTTTCCAATGAGTTGAGCAAACTGATGTTCTGAAAGATATGAATTTTTAAACTGATTCATATAATGTAAGTGCTGAGCAGGATTATAGTTTTTAAATAACTCAATCACAGAATTTAATAATCCAGTGCTATTCATAGCCCTGATTTCAGTTTTAAATCCATCAGTAGAAATACAAAGATTGCAGCAAACAAGATTTTTAAAGCCTATAAAAACTTTAAATTTTTCACTTGATTTTTTGCCATATAAATTTTCATGATTTAAAGCCCTTACCCCTCCAATACTCAGGTTTAACCTGTTACCATTAATATCTTCATAAATTGTTGGTATTTCAAAACAAAAAGCCATTCTTTCATAATAAATTGTTTTATCTGATTCTAACAACTCATTCACAGGTTTATAAATAGCCTCAGGAATTCTACCTTTAACAATATGAGATACCCTGATTTCAGGTGTTTCAATTGTTTCACCAGTAAAAAACTTTGTAGCTGCCTGCTGAACAGTCTCAATGAAATTGGTATGACTAATAGTCATCTCATTATCTTTTGAGAATACAGGCACAATACAATCATTCCTGAGGTGAACTAAATTGACCTCATCTGTATTAGCCTCAATGAATTGTTTTCTTTTCTCAATCTTACTAATTTTAGGAGTAATAGTCAGTTTTTCATTGTTATTACTGGTATCAGAATACTTTTCCAATGGTGGATTGATGGTTTGAATTCTCATGCCATTTTTAACTGGCATTAGTTGCATTATTGCTGTTTCCATTTTGAATATAATTTTGTAAATAATTAATAACCGGTTTATTATTTCCTGCTTCTAATATGGATGCTTTTTTATTTAAAAAGTCAGTTGTAAGCAGTGGATACCATTCAGGATGTTGATGATAAATTGAATTTAATTCTTCTACTGTTTGGGCTTTAGCAATATCATTTTTTACTGTTTCAACTGATACTCCACTATTACACCAGTCAAGAATTCTTTTACCTGTAAGCTCTGATATAGTAAACTCAGGTTTACTCATAAAAAGGCCTGTTCTGTCTTTACTTGCCACAGCATTATGTTTGATGTCAATATCTAAGACTATGGTAAATTCATAATCTACACCCTCTCTCATAATTGCCTTTAATCCAACTTTTTCAGGAACCATCTTACCATTTTTTTCTGATAAAACATAATCTTGCTTTGTCCTCATAGTGCAGATAACATGACATTTGCTTTGTAGAATTCTTTGAATTAAAGCATTTTGTCTTGGAGTAATTTTACCCCAGTTAGTAAAACTATTTCCAATCATTCCTGAATGACATTCAAGCAAAAAATCCCAGCTTTGGGATAAAGAATCAATAATAAGAACTTCCATACCTGCTTTTTCACAGATTTCAATAGCTTCAATGTAATTTTCAGGTGAAAAATTCTCATTTACATTTAGTACATTATATGCACCTAAGTGAGCATATAAATCAGCAGAACCATGTTCTGAATCAATTACAGCAATTTTTTGCCAATTATTAACCAGTCCATAAGCAAGTAGTAAACTTGAATAAGTTTTACCACTGCCAGCACATCCTTGTAAAGCTAATTTAATTTTAGCTTGCTTTCTTTCAGATTGTCTTAGTTGCATAAGTTTTATTTTTATTAAATTTGATTTATTTCAAAGTATTGTATTGGAGGAATATAACAATAAAAAAAGACAGAATGCCTATGCACCCTGTCTTTCTCTGTGTTAATTTTACACTACAAAACAGCTAATTTTTCTGCTCCACCTTCACCTTTTTGATGCAGTAGATAGAACATATCACCAGTATCAGCACTGCACACCTGTGATACAACAGGATTAGTAAGTTCTCCCCTTTCAAACTTATCACTTACAGCACCCTTTTCAAATCCAAATGCCATGAAACATTTACCTGTAGCTCCATTTTTTAGCACTTCAATTTTTTCTACTTGTTGCTCTGCTTTAAATTGAGCAACAGACCATGTTTTTAAAAACTTTAAATTGTTATCCATAATAATTTTCAATAATAATGTTAGGCTGGGGGAATATCCCCAACAGCCAAAACAGGGGGAGGGTCTGTTAAGTCTATGGTATATTTGAATAAAATTTGGAGTGTTGAAAAAAAAATTGGAATTTTTATATTGCTTCAAATCTATGTATTAAGAGATTTTCTATTTTTTTGTAGATTATTAAGTGAAATTGTGTAGCTTTGTAGTATTAAATTATGATTAATTGAGATATATGCTTTATATTATTTTTTTATAAATCTAAATATTATGACAAATTCAAAATTGAAAATTGTTGACATTTCACATTTGAATGACACAATGCCTTCATTACCATTAGATTTGATTGAAAGAGATACATACATTAATACTATTAAAAAAAAACTTGAGAATTTTGATGTTGTATTTGTAAATGGAGATAATGGAGTAGGCAAAACAATTCTATTAGCAGACTTTGTAAAAAATAATAATTCAAACACTATTTCATATTTTATAACAGCTAGTGATAAATATACTTATTCACCAATTTGTTTGAAATCAAACCTTGCAAATCAAATTCTGTTCTATTCTACAGGTCAAATTTCTAAAGAAACAATAGAAACAGATGATGTGTTTTCTAATTTACAAATACCTTTGAGAAGAAAAATTAGAAACGATAATAAACCATTATATTTTGTATTTGATGGTTTTGATGAAATTTCAAAGCAAGACTTGGATGCTTTAAAACCTATTATTGATAATCTACCTAAACAAGCAAAATTCATTTTCAGTGGTACTCTTGAACTTCAAAATCAATTAATATCAGTTAATCCTATTAAATGCACTACAACTGATCTTCCACCTTTTGGGATTATTGAAACTAATACTTACTTCGCCGAGTTTAAAGCAATAAAAGAAGAATTACATGAAATTCACAAGATAGCTCACAATGGTTTACCTGTAAGATTAGCCCAATTAAAGAGGTTATGTCTTGAGACTGGAAGCGTTCATGAATTTTTATTAAATGATGAAATAAGTGAAAAAACTGATTTGTTTGAATTGGAATGGAAGCAAGTGTATGTAGAAGACAACTTAATTTTAGCTTTTATTGCATTTAATGAAGAATTATTTAATTTACAAACAATTAGTAATATAACACATTCTGAATATGATGTTATAAAATCAAGGCTTAAATCTATTGATTTCTTAGTTTTTAATGATGAAGTAGTTTCTTATATATCAGAGGCTCACAAACTCTTTGCTAGAAAAAAACTTGAAAAGTATGAACAGGAAATTTGGTCTTCCATAATTGATTATTATGAGGCAATTAAAAGTAGTCAAGACAGTATATTTAATCTTCCTAATTTATATCAAAAAGCAAAAAAATGGAATGAATTAACTAGGTTGTTATCTGTTGATGCATTTATTCAATATGTTGAAAAATTTCAAACAATTGGCTTTGTAAAAAGACAAATTGATTATGGACTTGATGCTTCAAAGCAACTAAAAGAATCAGATTCATTTACTAGTGATTATTTAAGATTTGCATTACATAAGTCATCGTTTATAGAATTAGAAAAGTATGAAATGTGGGAGAGTGAAGTTGAAGCAAGAATTGTTTTAGATGAATATGATAACGCTTTAATTCTAGCTAATAGTGTAATTTTGAAAGAAGATAGATTAAAATTGTTAGCTGTTATAGCAAAACAACGTAAGCTATTAGAATTAGATGTAGATTTTCAGTTAATGGATCAAATTAAGGAACTTTATAATATCATTGATTTTAGTGAAATTAAAGAAAAAGGATTTGAAATAGCAAATCTTTTAATATACAGCAATTTTGAGATAGCATTAGAATTAATTGAAAAAATAGTAGATAATTCAGAAGGTAGTAATTCAGTTGATATGGCATTTGCGTATTTAACCTTATTTGCACAGGATGCTAACAGAAAATCAAAGTCTAACCTAATTGACATTGACTTGATTAATTCAAAAATAAAAGATAATGATGCAAAAAACTTTGCTGCTGCATTTGATTTTATGTCAGATGAATTTAACTCTGATGAAATTATTCAAAATGCTAAGAAATTAGACAATACAAGTAGAAAAATATTCTTACTTAGATATTGGATTTCACATAATAATGAAAAAGATAATATTGCAGAAGTTATAAAATATGCTTTAAATGAAATAATTTCAGGATCAAATGAAAGTATTCCAAATGCTACAACATTAGCTGAAATTGCAACTCCATTGCCTTTTATTAAAGATTTTGAAACAGTAAAAAACTTAGTTAAACTTTTTGATAGCCAAAAGGAAACTATTAATACACCAACCAGGGATTATATAACTCTTCAATTGACTATAGCTGAAGCTTTAAATAATTTTTGTAAAAAATCAACTCAAGATAGATTTTATGAAATATGGTATATGATTGAAGAGGAAATAACTGATTTGTCTATTAAAACAGATTGTTTATGTTTGGTTTGGAAGAAATTATTGAAGATTGATAAAGAAAATTTAATTGAGAATAGTATTTATGGTAAAAGAACTAGAATTGAAAAACGGGTCTATGTGAATATTGTGAAACTTTTAGATGAAACAGCTTATCATTTTCGAATGGTTGAGTTTGTAATAAAAACAATTGTAACAGAGAAACCTGATTTTATTCTTGAAATTATAGAAAAACTAAATACTCAGAAAAGAAAAGATGCTGCTTTAAGACTTGCTACAACTACTTATATTGAAGAAAATATTATTGATAAAATAAATTTCAACTTTGTTCGAAGTTGCTGTGATAAGATAAAAGATGATGATATTCAAAAAGATATTGTTATTACTCTAATTGATAAGTTTATTACTGCAAAAAATGATGGGATTTTACTTATTCCAAAACTTTTACTTTTCAAAGATGATTTATTAAGTATTAATAATACAATTGATAAATGTTATGCAATAACCCATATTCTAAAGGTACTGACAAAAGAACCAATTCAATATCAGAGTCTAATTAGTGATTTTTATAATAAACTTAAATGTACTTGGGATGTAATTGATATTAAATGGAAAAAAATCGAAATAGGATTTTTGATTACAAAAGATTTGGTTGACTTTTCAAAAGAGAAAGCAAAAGAATTTCTAACCAAAACAACAAAGTTAAAGGAAGATGAGCCTCTGTCATCAAATTCTATTGTGAATACATATATTCTTAGCACCAAGTTATGTATTCGTGCATTTAGTGGTATTATTCAAAAAAATCGAAATATTGATAAAGAGTTTAATCAATTAAGTGAAATTATTGAACAGATACAATCCTATGGAGAGAAATTGAAGCTTTGGAATACTGTGGCATTAAATCTTAAGGCAAAATCAAGAGAGGATGAATATAAAAGAATAATGGTAGAAAAAATTGAACCAATGCTATATTCTTTGAATTCAGATGATAAAACTTACAAGTGTTCAATTATCACCAAGATTGCTCCTTCATTATTCTATCATAGTCAAAGTAGTTTTTTTAACACTTTGAAATCTTGCTCTAATGATGGAATAGATGAAGCTGTATTTAATATTTATAAATACATTTTTACTAAACTTCCGTACAATGAACCAATAGAAGATAGAATTGAAGGATATTCTGTAACAAATTCAGAGTATATTGAAATATGTACATTATTAAATCATTTATCAGATGATTATTTATTAAATTTTCTTATCAGAAAAATAGCTAATAACATTAAAATAAATAAGGATAGGCTAATAACTGAGGAGATGCGAAAAAATATAATATTTAAGTTAGATGAAATAATTGAGTCAAAATTACCTAATACAAAAACAGGAATTAGTCATAAAGGATATTGGATTTTATCAAAAGCAAATTTATTAACATTATCTATTTATAATAATAAACGAAAAGAATGGCAAAATTTGGTTGAATTAACTCGACTTATTAAAAACACGTCAGACAGGGCATTAGTATTGACTCTGTTAGCTGATATAATGCCTGTTGAAATCAAAAACACACGTACTGAACTGATGGAGGAGGCATTTGAATTGATTAAAACTATTCCATCTAACTATGATAAAACTAATAGATTTGATGCTTCATGGGAAATTTGGATTGATATAGACAAGGGGCAATTTAACAAACACATGAGAATTGCATATAATGAATTACTTAGTAATCATGATGGGACATTAAATAACTTAAAAAACATAATAGATGTAGCACATCAGCATGACAAAGCCTTAGCTGAGAATTTTATAACATTACTAGACCAAGATCCTGCTAGAAAAAGTCTTAAAGAACCTTTACAAAAGAGAATTGAAAGTAAAGAACAAATTAAATTAGCAACGAAAGATTATGGGAAAATCTCAAAATTAACCCCATCTCAGTATGTTGAAGTTTTTAAAACAAATCTAGCGCAATTAAATTCAGGTAGAATGTCAAGTAAAAAAATTGAAGATACTTATGAAATTGTTGAGGCAACTGCAAAAATTAGTTTATCAGATGCATACGAATCTATTAGCTATTTTATACAAAATGTAATATCAAAAAACTTTGATAAAGACCCTACATTATTGTTATCAATATTTGAGTCAACTTATCAAAATGCAAAGTTAGTTGCAACTTTCTCTGCTGATAATGTTACAAAAATGAAAACTCTTTTTAAATATTCTAATTCTGATCTTTCTAACATAAATCCAGTATTTCGTTTTGGTGAAAGAGAAAAATTTCTTTCTTTTCTAAGAAGTTGGATTGAACGCAATGTCAAAGATGAGCTGACCCTTATTGACCCATATTTCACCATAAAGGGATTAGATATTTTTAAAACAATAATTGAAGTTAAACCAAATTGTTTTATTACTATTTTAACTAGTAAGTCAAATGGCAACAATGAGGATGAATTAGAACTTGATGAAATATACAATAAAGAATGGAAGAAAATTTCAGTAGATACTCCACCCCATAATAGAATTTTGATTGTTTGGGATGAAAAAACAAAGGATTGTCCATTTCATGATAGATGGTTAATTGCAAATGATAATGACAAGGGACTTTTATTGAATTCAATAAATGCTCAAGGAGAGAAGCGTGATACTCAAGTAAATGAAATGAATATTGATTCTTTGAAGAACATTGAACAAACAGTTATATATGATTACATCTATAAGAAAAAGTCTATTGTCAAAGGATTTAATCTTAGATATATTGAAGTAAAAGTGATTTAAAAACACCAATTAGGTTGATTTTTAATCAACTTCTCACTATATTTGAAAACAGGATTCAAGTTTAAAACCTGAACCCTGTAGTTTGGAGTTTACACAAAATTTTGGATAGTCCCGTATTTTCCATTCAAGCTCAAAAATCTTTTGCAAACATACGAGGCGTGTATTAGCACCAGTAGTTATTCTTCTACTAAAAAACCGTCCTTATATATTCTTTCAGAAACAAACTTGCCATCTTTGTCAAAATATGTCGTTTTTCCATTTCGAAGCCCTTTTTTTGTTTTGACAACCTCTTGACCATCTTTGAAATCAAATTTTATTATTCCTGAATATAGTTTCTTGTTTTTAGTATTGTAAAATTTTTCTTCAGTCAAAATATCTTCTTTGAATAATTTGATAGAATAAGTATCACTTTCGGGGTACTCAAATATCCAAAAACCACATTTTTTGTTTTCACAGTACTTACCTGTAATAATAGCCAAATTGTTATTATTATATAAATAATAATCTCCGTTTTTATAGCTTTTCCCATTACCAATTTTCTCACTTGTTTTAATTGAAAAAGTCAGTTCAAACCATTCGGGATTTAATTCATCTTCTAATTCAATATAATAAACTTGAGTTGAATATCCATCTGAAAAATAATTTGTTCTACGACACGTATAACCAGTTTTTTTTAAGTCAATTATTTCATATTTGCGGATTGGATTTATACCAATGCTATCATTTATTATTAACTCTTTAAATTGACCTTGATTAAATATTCTTTTTTCTTCTGGTCTGTTGTATTTATTCCATAAAATGACTTCACCATCAAATTTTCCATTTTTGTAATTAATTGTTCTTTCAATATTTTCTTTATCTATATATTGAATCCACTTGCCATTTCTTTGGTCATTTGAATAGAGTCCTACTTGGTATGTTGAAATTATTTCATTATTTTCATTTTTATCTACAAAACAATGAATCCATTCGCCATCTTTATTGTCATTCTTGAAATTACCCTTAGCTATAATATTATTTGACGAATCTCGCACTTCAAATGGTCCGTTCAACTTCCCGTTTTTGTAAAAGGAAGTTTCAAGGACTTTTTGATAAACATATCGTATACAAGTATCCAAAGGATTTTTGTTTTCGTCTGTTTCTGTACACGGATATTCTTCTTCATTAAGATAAGAATATCTTGTTGATTTTCCATCTAATACTCCGTTTGCATAGTTTTGAACAAGAAATAACTGTTTAGAATATGGTAAACTATTGCCTTTGTCATCAACCCAACTTGTGTAATAATGTTTCCATTCTCCTATTTTTTCTCCATTTTCAAATCTGCCTTCTTCTCTTAATGTTTTTGCAAAATCGTAGTATTTCCAATATCCTGTTTCTGCATCTTCATAATAATTTCCTTCAGATATTAAAACTAGCTCTGAAGTATCGGTTCTTATTACTCCACCAAGAAACATACGGCTTATGTCAAGGTAAATTTTATATTTTCCGTTTAATAAGTCATTTCTGTAATTTCCGACAATTAAACTATCTCCTTTTATATCTTGAAAAACACCGTTTTTTAAATCCTTTGTGTAGTTTTCAAACTTCAAAAGTCTTTCAGTATTATTTTCTTCAATAAAAAAAAGTTTCAAAATCCCATTTTTTTCATCGTTCAGATAATTTCCGACATTTTTTAACTGCAATTTTCCTGTTTCATCATTGTAGAAGTATTCTACATATTGCCCGCTTTTCATGTCATTTTTATAAGTAGTTGAAACGGAAATTTTTCCGTTTTCATAAACTTTAAGTACGCCATTTTTCATTCCGTTTGTCATTAAAACTTCCGCCTCAAGATTTCCGAGCTCATCATATTCTTTAAATAATCCATTTTCTAATCCATTGATGTAATTCCCTATTTTCTTTAGTTCTCCGTTCTCATAATATACTTTAAATGTACCGTTAAGTTTTCCATTGATTAAACTGTATTCTATTTTTACTTTTCCGTCATCATAGTAATCCGCTTTCTTTCCATTTTCGGGGTCGTAAATTCCTGCTTTCTTAATAAGGGTTATTCTATACGCAGTTAAACTTCTATCTTCCCATTCATCAATTTTATTTTTTAAAGTTGATATTTCAAGTGTATAATTGTTACTTGAATATGTAGATATGATTTCATTATCTTCAATCTCGCTATTAACAAGTTTATATCCAGTAGCCGATAATGAATTATAGATTAACGAATATGACTCTTTATTGTGAACTGTATAAGAAATCTTATTTGGAAATCCCTCATAAGTATATAAATTTAGCCATCCTTGGGCTTTATCACTGTAATATTCCTTTTTATATGACCAGGTGATTATATTGTAGTTGTCAGTACTTCCTTTTTCAGAGTCATAAAATGTCCAATTTTTAGATAAAACTGTCTGATTCACTTCCTCCCAATTTCTTTTATTACAAAGATTAGTCAAATCATTAAGACTTAGTTTTTGACCGAAAGAGTTGACACTTATTACTAATGTCAATGTTAGAATTAATGTTAATCGTTTCATTTTTTTTACTATTGGAGTTAACGGTAAGTATAAGAATAGTAGCCGATTGCGGGCTTCATTCCTGTCAAGTTACAAGAAAGTTGAAGCGGGCTACAACCCCTGAACTTACTGCTATTTCGGCTATTATTTTTATACATTGTTAGCGTTTCGTAATTTTTTAATTGTCAGCTAAGTAATAAGCAATTTTCTGTCTTTTCATTTTAGTGTCATGAACATATTTCTCTCCCTCAACTAATGAGAATTTTCCTTTTATTTTGATTACTGAAGAGTTAGTAACAGGTATGGTAATTTCATCTCCTTTAGTTAATTTCAATGTTTTAGTGATTTCAGCTTCATCGACTATTATACTTTCAATCTCTGTAATTTCATTTTCAATCTCTACAACTTTTAATAAGTCAAAACCAAATACTTTAGGAGTGAAAACAAATTCCTGAATAACATCTGGATTGTCATTAAACACTTCACATATGTATTCCCATTTTTTGGAGTCTTTTTTACGACCAAATAAATGTGGACATGACCCACATTCCCAGAATCTTGATATTAATAATAAATTTTTAGGGTCTAGTGATTTTACAAAATAATTTGTTACAAAATTATCCTGCTCAAATTGAACTTTCCTCACAAAATTCCTAACTCCAATTGTAATGCTTTTAGTTCCATCTAATAGTTCTACAGGTCTAACATCTTGACCTTGCCCTGTGTTAATATGACTATAGGTTAAACGCTTATCAGAGTGATAATCATCTTCTAATCCAGACAATAAAATAGTATAGGGAACTAAAAAACATTTACCTGGTTCAATTTGTAAGTCATTAGCATTTTTCACCCGAATAGATAGGTTTGGTTCTTCTAAGCTTGTAAAACCTCCATCTTCAATAAATGATTCTTCTATTTCTTTTATACTGATAGCTTTATTTGAAGAATTAAAAATTGCTAAAAACACAACCTTTGCTTCTTTTAAATCAAATCTTTCGTAGTTTCCATCAGCACAGCCAAATTCCGTAAAAGTCGCTATAGAAAAGTCAGCAGAAGATGCATTATTTCTTATCATATAATTAGCGACATATTCGGAATTATAGAATTTCTCTTTTAGCTCGGAGAGAGAAGGTGTCCTTGTCCAGTATGTTGGTCCATATTTGTCTGTATGAAATATTGCATCAGGAAATTTTGTTTTGTATTCCTCTAATGATTTGTAGTGGTTATAAAAATCACTTTTTCTTTTACTAAAAATATCTATCTCTTTCAAATAGTAAAAGAGTTCATTTTTATAAAGTTTCACTTCATTTATAGGGAAATTAGTAAAATCTCCATTTATTAACTCTGTAACTATATCGAATGAGTTTGTCAAAAAAAACTGTTGTGATAAATCTAGTCCATTGAGTGAAAATCGTCCACTTTCAACCAATTTATACCAGAAGTCTCTATGCTTTCTCAATTCTTCTGGAGAAAATTTTGAGCCCCTTGGATGTTTTGAGTTATAATGCCCAGCATCAGCGTGGCAATCAAAGCATAACGGAATTGCATTTTCAAAAGTATCTTCACCTCCATTACTTGCTTGAATGATATGATGAACTTCAATATTTCGTCCTGAAAATTCCTTGCAAACACAGCATCTTCTGGCAGAGGCTACAAAAACTTGTTCTTTTAATTCTTTGCTAAATCCCATTTGTAATATGTGGTCTATCTGTTTGGTTTATTATGAACGCTAACATCTTAGTGTTTTATTCATCATTTTCGTGAGCCAAAGTTACTAATAACAGTTAAAAATGCAAATAAAAACTAAATTATTTAAAGAGCGTACGAAAATGGTGAATATGAAAGAGTTGAACGGAACCGAATGCTATTGTAAAAGTATGGTTTTCGATTATTTATGCGAGTTTATAATTTTTATAAGAAAATTGTCTCCTTTTAAAATAAACTAAAAATGGGGAGCTTACAACAAGAAAACTAAAACGGGTATTTTATCGGGGGCTTACAATAATTCAAAAAAAAACTACAAGAACGGATTCCTGTAGTTTTTCATTTACACAATTTATTGGACAGTGTCTTTTATTAGGTATAATCTAAGATGTATATTGAAATATCAACCACTTTTATTCTTTAATTATTTTTCCAGTATACACATCATTATTTACTATAACTTTGTAAATGTACATACCTGACACCCAATTAGAGCCATTGATAGTTTCCTGATACAAACCAGTACTGTGATTACCAAAATCATTTGAATATATTACATGACCAAATAAATCGATAATTTGTATCAATGCTTTGGATTCTTGTTTCAAATCTATTGAGAGTTTGAAAGTAGTGTGAAATGGCAATGGACTAACCTTAATGGACTGATTCATCTTTAATTCGCTGATTGCAGTTAAATCTGTAGATTCTGCCTGAACACCACTACGACGTGTATTGCCTTGGTATGTTCCCCATTGCGGAGCCTTGTTTATGGCAATAACTTTATCAAAACCAGGTACAGCACTTTTGAATACATCAGTATCATTAATTTTAAACAATTCACCATTTTGATTGGAGAATAAGATACACCCATCAATATAGGCCGTTGCATTGGCAATGGCAAATTTTGAATTATATTGCCATAAAATAGTTCCATTCTCAGATATGCAATATAAATTACCATTGGTTGTTCCTACATATAATGCTCCATTTTCGTTGATAGATATTGTCGATGAAATTGCATTATCTAAACTTAATGACCATTTTTCAAATCCATCAGATTGATCAAAAGCATGAAGCTTTGCATCTGTCGAACCTAAATAGATAGTTCCATCATAGCCAATTACTGGAGATGTATTGAAACTACTGTAGGTATTTGCTTTCCATATGATATTTCCTGTCATGGTTGAAGTCCTGAACAAGAATTTAATTAGCTGACCATGCGTGGTAGAAACATATAAATACCCATTTATATCAATTGCGGGTGCTGTTTTAATGGTGTCACCTAAATCAAGTGTTGCAGATGGAGACAAAATCTTATTTGTTGGAGACTTAGTTAAATCAAAAATATGGGATTTACCATTCTCAGTTAGAATTAACAGATAGTTACTACCAATAATTACTCCTGGTTGACTAATAGGATTGTCGGTTCGATAACTCCATACAACATTGCCTCCTCCTGTTCTGTCGATAGCAAAAAGGTTATTGTTACTTACTCCTGTATAAATTACTCCACGGCTCATATCGATTGTCGGTGTTGCTTTTAAATCTCCTCCTAAGGTTAGATTCCATTGTGGAACACCTATTTTATTAAAACAATAAATTGTTTTTAAGGAAGAAGACAAATACATCATTGTATCCAAGGATACTGAACTGACAGAATTAATATCACCTGGGATTGACACATCAAATATCTTACTAAAGCTACCATTCAAAATTTGCATCTTACCACCAGCTTCAGGAACAAATATATATTCCTTCCCAATGGCTGTGATACCTGCATTTTGTCCCGTGATTTTTTCAAACTTATAATATCCAGCATCGATATTAACAGCAAACTGTGTAGAATCTTTACCTCCATCATTGTCGACAATAATTACTTTCACCTGATTGCTCCCCTGCGGTATACTTAGTGTTGCATTTTGAAGTGTCGAAACCTGATTTCCATTCAGATACCACTGGTATCCTACAACTTGTCCATCAGGATCAACAGATCCATTTAAATTATAGCTAATATTGTTTTTATAAGAAGACAAATTATGAATGACTGTATCTTTCAGTTGTTTGATGACTGGAAAAACATTGACAGGTTCACCAGCAACTACAGTTGATTGCAAACTTTGATTGTAGTTTGTATCGACTGCGCATATATAGTAATAATACTTTTTGAAGTTTTCTACTTGTGTATCAGAATAATTAGTAATATTTTTTATAACACTATCTACAGCACTAAAGCTATTGTTATTCAAACTTCTGTATATTCTGAAACACTTTAAGTCTGTTTCAGTTTGTGCTGACCAGGCTATTCTTACTTTCTTATTTGAAGATACAAACGATGTGATATTGGGTTTTGCAGGAGGTACAATATCAATAGCATGAGTCATTTTAATATCACTCCAATCACTTTCATACGCAGGATCCCATTGATCTGTTCCCAAGCTATCAATAGCAGTTACAGCATAATAGTAATTAATCTCATTGGTTACATTTTTGTCAGTATATGATGTAACAGTGGATATGACGTCAATTAATTTGGTCAATGTTTGAGTAGTTGTTCCCCTGAATATTCTATATACATTTAAGTCTGTAGCTTTGCTGGCATCCCAAGAGAGTTTTATCGAGTCAGGTAAACCAACTGCAATGAAGTTTGAAATCTTTTCAGGTTTTACATTATCTCCAGTCTTAATCAGAATCATGGCTTTACTACTTTCATTCCCAATGGTATCTATGGACGAAACATAATACTCATATTTGGTTTGGTAACTCAATGCCGTAGTATCGTTGTACTTCGAATCAGTCACAAGGTCTTTAATGAGATTTAAAGTCGTTTCAGAAGGTAGTTTTCGATATACTTTATATCCCTTTAAATCTGCCTCGGTATTTGCATCCCAACTTAGAAGCACTTTATTGAAAGTAGTCAAACTGCCTTTGATATTTTTGGGTATGGCTGGTGGAAAGACATCTGGTGATTTTGCTGTCACACTCTTACTTAGTACACCTTCATAGGCTGGATTCCATTGAGTATAATCTGTACTATCCACTGCACTCACTGCATAGGTATATAACAATTCATTGGTAACTGTATTATCGGTGTAACTATTTACGCTTGCCTGCACTTCATTCAGTAGTTTAAAGGAAGTACCTCCTAGCATTCTGTAAATTCTATATTTCCAAATATCTGTTTCTATATTTTTAGTCCACGTCAAAAGAACTTTGTCTGGTTGAGGAGTGGCAACTAAACTTCTTACAGTATCGGGCATAATTAAATCTCCCGAACGAATTGATATTTTTGATATTTCACTCTGATTATTGTTATTATCTATAGCCTTTATATTATATTCGTAATATCTCAGATTTTTAATTTGCAACGAATCAATAAGACTATCAACGTTTTGTTTATTTAATACATTCAAGTTATTAATCGAATCTTTAATATTGCGAGTAATTACATACCCATTTACATCAGGCTCTATATTTTTTTGCCATTTAATTTTTATTTTATTATACCCTACATTATAACCAATGAAATTCTGAACTTTTGCAGGAGCCAAATCTTTAATATTTATTGTTATCGTATCAGATATTAGATTTTCTCTTTTGTCAATGCTAATCATTTTTACACAATATTTATAATTTTCTCCAGGTTTAATTTGTGTATCAATATATTTATACAAAGACGTTGAATCCTTTAATATTAATTCATTCCCATTATATTTATATGTCTCAAAGTGATCAACAATTTCTTTAAAATCAGGATATTCCCAATTTAGTTCAATATTAAATTCATTGTCAATGATTTTAAGGTTGCTCGGTTTAGGAAAACTTAGAGGAGCAGAAAGGGTATTCTCGAAAGGTCCAATATCTTGGAGTTGAGTATCAAATGTAGGTCTTATATTACCAGCAATATCCGTTATTGTGTTATATTCTTTTGCGCCTTTACCTATTGCAATAGAATAATCTGACAATCCATTATAAAAGTTATCTTTCGTATTTAATAAAATCTGAGAGATATTTTTTATTGGAATGACATTTGTTTTTAAAAGAGAAAGAATTGTTGCATCAGTAATAACATTGTTGAATATTATATCAGTACTTGAATTAAACGGAAATTGATTATAATTATAATTAGCATCATTTGCTATTAAACAGTTACTGAGTGAGATATTTTGAATGCTTTCGTTAAATAACACTACATTGCGAGCATTGTATATTAAACAGTGATTGAATGCACTTTTTATTTTAT
>Ga0172379_10006333_pt1 | contig 15909 bp, 16 predicted proteins | sample GrowelOW334metaG_FD_119756 | JGI IMG/M metagenome (GOLD analysis project Ga0172379, IMG submission 119756) | Groundwater microbial communities from an aquifer near a municipal landfill in Southern Ontario, Canada - Groundwater well OW334 metaG | ecosystem: Environmental > Aquatic > Deep... | reverse complement strand
ATTAAGGTGATTATTACTCTATATCTTACATAAAGACAGTAGGCTGGAAACCAGAAAGAGCCACGGATTCAATTTACCAGAAACCACGTTCCTTTCAGAAACGGCCAATATCTCTATCAAATCAAGGACGTTCTTAATTGACCACTTCTGAGTCAGACCCGGAAGAATTTTATTCTGGTATACCCACTCATTCATCTTCAATTTCCCTGGAATTTCACTATCTGAAACAGAATTTCTTTTCAGATCCAGAATAGCAAACCACTGATAAGACTGGGAAGCTAAGACACGGCAAATGAAGATAGTAGGGTCTGTCTTCATTGTGTCCTTGATATACCCTAAATGTCGTGACAATTTTGAAGGGTTCTTATCCTTCAGCGCTTCGATAATAGGCTGAACTGTAGTTTCTGCCAGGGGGGCAATAGCATCCCGGATATGCTCTATAGTAACAGTATCCACAGAACTGCCCATAAGATTCACTATCTTTTGAACCTCGAAAGACAAGACCCCTAAATCAGATCCACATCGTTCTACAACAGTCTCAGCATACTCTGGAAATATAGTCTTCCCGTACCCTTTAAATTCCGATACAAGAAACTTAGTGGCAAACTCAGACATCTTCCAAGCCTTGGGGGCGGGGAATGATTTATGGCTCCTACCTAAAGATCCTAAAAACTCAATAAACTTGTCTTTTTTATTGTCTGTATCCCCGTCATACTCCAGACAAACTATTATATTTTCAGGAATACCCTGAAACAAACCTAAATCAATCTTCTCAGGTTTTCCAACCACTAAAAATACCGAACCTTTCAGGATACTAGAAATAGCATCCTGAAATGCAAAAGACTCCCCACCATCGATGTAGGAGACACGGAACCCCTGACCCTCATAGGTCTTAATCAAGGAACGGACAGACCTTCTTCGCAAGAAGGAGTTGGTTCCAGACACGGCAAAAATTTGTTTCATTTTAAGTGCTTTAGAAGAACGGAAACCAGTTCCGTTTGAGTGACATTTTTGTAGGACAAGACCATCCGCAGATTCATCCAGATTTCACGAAAAGTATCATCTGCTAAGTTCATCTGAAAACCGGACAGAAAAACAGGAAGAAATTCCTGTATGTCTTTCTTGATCTGACTAATAACCAAAGGAACCTTATAATACTCTTTTGCCTTAATGGCAAAAATTAGCTCCCACGATTTACCTACAAGATCCTCTTCATAGGTGACATCTGTTACCTGTGGGCAAAACTTTGCAACGCACCGGGATCTGATAGTTAGAGCAACATTCGATATATCATCAGCCCACAGGATAGGCTGAACATAATCAAAGGAGTGCTCTTCCAGGGTTTTCAGAAGAACGTCAGATGCTTTTGGATTGGACATATCCATCGGGCCAATAATCACAAACCCTTTTCTATTCCCGATAGGGATGGATAATAGGGTGGAAACAGCTTCACGGGCATCATCAACTTTCAGTCCATCCAAACCAAAAGGATCTGCCATTAAAACTCCACTTTGGGAGTGGGTCATAGCAGCCTGATAAGCATCAGGCCCGTGGAATAAAATAGATGACATGAGAGAAACCCTCCTGATGCAGATGCTACACCTATTTTATAGTCAAACAGATACTAAAACGTGATAGTAAACAATTTCCCACAAGTCAGACACTTGTAGGTAACTTTACGGACATGAAGCTCACCAGGGTTTAAAATATCCCCAGCATCCCGATCCTTATTCACGATCTCTGCCTGTTTTCCCTGACACATATCAGTTGCACGACAACTGATATTTACGATTTCCCCACTGAGATTGTTCTGATTATCGGACATTGTCTTTTCTCCTTTTCTTTTCTGGTTTAGCCCCCGATAGATGTACCAAAGTATCCTTCAGGGATAATCTGCTTCTCTACCAAATTACTTAAAAGCACAACTTGGATTCTTTCCCTGTTAAGCATTTCCGAAGGAGTTCCCTGTAAATCTAAGATTACCGGGACAATCCCAGAATGCCACAAATAAGAATCAACCTGAATAGGGAGATATGTCTTCATAATCGGGCTAACAGGGTAATCAGGTTTTTGACTGACAAGTGCAAACCTACTAGGGTGGGCACTTGTCATTTCAGGGAAAGATACTAACAAACCATCTTTCAGTATGTAGAAGATGATCTCAGTATATTTTCCTATATCCTGATTGGTTATCCTGATCATAAATATTCTCCAACAAGTTGAAACCCATTCCGCTATATTCTAAACTGAATCCCAGAAAAGAATATACTTACAAGTAACAGAAACCTTTTCGTTCAATTACTACTTTCAGTAAATGATTATCATTACTATTAGGTTAACTAGAACCACTATCACTAAAACCATCTCAATAATCTTCATGACTATTACTAGCATTAGGACTATTATCATTAGCAGCACTATTAGAACCATTTTCTCATGTTTAAGTATTGAGATTACTATGTCGAAGATTACTTGAATGTTAATTTCAATTTCTTCTATTTCGAGTATTGACGATTATTATCTCCAGGAGACTGAGGGGTAGGCTTACTGTCTCTAATAAGGTTATCTAATTAATACTATCTCTCTAAGATAATATTGAAGAGAAGATATCTAAGAATAAGTATTGGTGTCAGATATATCTGAATTAGAATATATCTCTTAGTATGACGATTGATCTGGATTCTTAGATATACTTGTTAAGGAATGAATTTACTAGTTGATTTCTTAATGTCTGTTAGACAAATGAATTTCCAGCTTGTTAGCGGAGAAGGTAGAAATCAGATAACTCAATCCTTATTAGATTAGGGTTCCCGTGTTCTCAGGTACAAGACCTCACATACTCGGGTGTGTCTCTAGTTCCCTTATCAGGTTTTTATTAGATAAGGGACAAATCCTGGGTAGCCTTGTTTTGTTTTAAAAGAACCAGTTCAGGGTCTTTTGGTTAATAGGAAGTATGAATCAAGTAGCCTTTCCTATTTTTGTGATATTTGGATTTTAAAGGGGAGGGCTTTTCTTCCCCTACGGATTACTCCGCTACGTCCCGCAGGATCTTCCACTTATTTGAGTCTTTCGGGAAGTTCCTTAATAACCCTTTACCGGCTGTGTCCTTATTTTTACATAAGTTAGGATTCGTACCTTAAACTTGATTCTTGGTTTTAACGAAATCCAGAGTCCGTGGAGGGAATCGTATTCCCCGGATTAGTATTTCAACCAGTCCGGGGAAAATCCATCACACGTTATCTATTACACTTTTTTGAATGAACTTGAAACAGGAATCTTTTTTATGACAACTTCATGAGTCTGTCTATGATCCGTGCTAACTTTGAAAGTTTTCGCACTGAAGCCACTTTACCACGTTTCTGCGAATCTCTGAATCGTTGGACAAACTTCTTGAAATCATAGTCCACGTCCAACTCCATTCCCATTGTCATGAATACACTATCTAAATCCCTAATCAGTTTGTTATCTTTTTCCAAAACAGACAATAACCGATCCCATTCTTTCTTCCAATGGTAGTTGGTGTTTTGCTCTGTCATCGTGTCTTCGGGGAATGTCTCATTGTAAATCGCGGTTAACTCTCGTAAAGACACCGCCTCATCAAAGTTCCTTTTTTCCATGTGTTTAAGGAACAGGGTTAAAAGGCGACTGCCTACATCCCGAGGATTTTTGAAATTCTTGAACCATAGTTTATCCATAATGTCCCAGACATACTTATGAAATTCTGTCTGTGGGGATAGGAACAGTTCTAGCAACATATCTGAGACAGATTTCCTGTCATGGGAGGACACGTCTTCATAGTCCATTGTAACCCCGTCATCATCTTCAGGCATTAGGGAAGTAGTAGACGGGTTATTTAGACTTTTCTTTGCCATTGTCTGTAATTTGTGGGCCAGATGAAAGAAAGCACTGTTTAGAACTGTTTTCGGTTCCTCTTTGCCCCTGACAATTTTTCTACGCAAGTGTACACCTACACCCCACAATAGAGGCACTAGAACCTTTGTGTCCGTATAGTGTTCATTCTGGATGTACAGAGGCATATTTAACAGAAAGGTGTTCAGAACATCCTCAGCCGTGACAATCCCGTCCAGTTTATACTTACGGATGAGATTAGTGGTACCCCTAACCAAATGAACATATGTCCCGGTGTTTTTATCTGAGAACCAGATAGGGTTAGCATCTGGCATGAGTTCTTGCATGTATTTTAACCCTACCCGACCTCTGCGCCACCATGCTGTTTTTTGCATGAATTCTTGCTTTGACCGACCCGATACTCCCTCAAGGATTTGAAGACGTACAATGATATCTAATGCTGTCAGGTTTAAATCCGATAGCTCTTTTTCGGCTTTCTTCAATACCCAAGCATAGGCAATCGGGTTTACAGTGGCTTTTGCCAGTTTCTTCAAAAGTTCTCTGTCCATTTATAGGTTCTCCCTTGTATCTAAAAACATATTCATTCCTAGAAAACAGGAATTATAGTGATTTTATTAAAAAGTCATTGCTATTCTGTCTATAAAACGTTATAGTTAATAATGCAGGGGAAGATACCCGTCCTAGCCAAATTGACCCTTATATTCCCAAAAGCATCATAAGAATCCAAAACACAAGAAAGGACTGTAATGTCCGAAGGAGAAACAAAACATGCTTAGTTCTATTATCTTTTCCAATGAAACTTATCTTCTTACAGAAATTCACAAACGTTTGAAAGATCATACAGACGAAATCCTGCCTAGTCTGGTATTCACAGAGCATCAGTTAAAAGGCTTGCGTCCAATATTCATGTCCCTTTGCCATACTGGTTACTGTACCTTTGGTTCCCAACACGGCTGGTCCTTAACGAACGCCGGTAAGTCTTTCTGTAACACGCTGGAAAACGCACGGAAACGGCACTGTAAACGCTCCAACCTTACCAAGGCATACATTGACCGCCGTATTCGTGAGACAGGCGGGTTAAATGGAAAATTCATGCGGACTCTTCGCAATGTATTAGCTCAGCATCTATCTATTAGTGCCCGTGCCGGATTGGTTGAAGATCATATCCAGAACTGGTTAGTTTATATTATCCAAAATGACACGTTCCGGCCTTACCTGGAGGTTAATCGTAAGATTTATGATAGTAAACTGATTCATTTTGCATTACGCCGTGCATATATTGATTGTCGTGCAATGGCAATGGAACCGGTTACAAGGGAACTTACAGGGGCTCGTACAACTGTGGAGAGATCCAAAGGGCTAAAATATCGACCCTCTGATAAGCAGGTAGCATTTTACGATGTTTTTGATAATGATGATTCTGACAGTCCTGGTGCAATGGATTTCGTGGGGGATACAGAACAGAAGTTGAGTTCTGATTTAGAAGTTGGACTACTTTGGAAAAATATCGTTGGAATTCTGAAAACTCAGTATCCTGATGATTATGAAACCCGTACACAGATTATACGACTGAAAGGGGACGAGTGTTCTTTTTCTGAAATCAGCCGGAATTTATCTGTCCCAATCCGGGAAGTCAAAGAGACAATCACCTACCTATGCAGTAGGTTAGATCCTAACCAATACACCTAAGTCAAAGAAACCATCCGGGGGAAATAACATCCCCCGGATTTTTATTTCAAATGCAAACTGCTTTATAATCTGTTCGGTATCCTCATTTTTAATCCCATCTTCTTTCATTTCTTTGAAGAATAAAGCAGAATTCACAGATGCTGTTTTAGCATATAGCTCGTCGTTGGTTAATGTCTGAATATAGGTTCCCCACTCGTCAACTGTAACAGGATACTCCAAAGCTGCATTTTTATCCATATTCTTAGTTCCTTCTATTTACGTAGGGGGACAGCATAAGTTCCATTGTCTTTTTGTTCAAGTTGTACATACTGGATTTGGATTTTCGCATTTCATCCCATTCTTTCCCCAATGCGGTTTCTTGCGATTTTTTTATTACAGAGTCAAAGATTTCAGATTCCATCACCTGATGCACGGAACGGATTTCGTCCAAAGACTTGTCATAAACACTATCATTGGAACTATAGGTTGCATCTAAGGTATATTCTTGAACTGAGTTGGTCTGCCCCTGACGCCAAGCACGCGCTGTTCTTTGGCGCATGCTTTCTGAATTCCAGGAATCCCTGTCTAAATGAATAACCATATTGAAAGACTGTAGGTTGAATCCAAGCTGATATGTCGGGCCATAAAGTACAGCAGATTTAAACATGGGGTTATTGTTCACAATCTCCTGGAACACAAAAGCTTGCCAGTCTGAAGGCTTGTAATATGTGTTGATTCCTGTCATTCCATCAAGGGTGGGGTATTTTTTCATCTTACGTCTTGTGAATGGAAGTCTTACTTTGATATAACCATCATGTTTACGTAAATACTCAATTCTACTCTTCTCATTTGGAATCAGTTTTTCAATATCTGCAGCATTGATCGGGTACACTAGTTCGGACATTGGTTTCCCGTTTTTGTATACCTCGATATATTTGTCCATTGCTAACAGAACCATCCCCGGTACTTTTTCGGATAACTCAGATGCAGAACGTATACAAACGTTCTTGTCATCGGAAAATAGCACAGCCCTGGTTTGGTTTGACAGTTCCAGATTCTGATTGATTAAATTGGATGCTGTCTCAATTTTTGGGTTCTGGACATTGTTGGAGTAGGATCTTAAATCAGATGGTGAGAAATTTTCCCTTATTTTTCTCAGTAGACGTTTCATAGAGTCTGGGACGGATTTCTTGTTATCTAGTTTTTCAAGATAAGTAGACATATCCAGCAAACCCCGTACAGGATCTGTGGATAAATTATTTAACATTCTTACAACAGGAACCAATTCTGATGTGAACAATGCCTCGACTTCCGGGCCATACGGTAAAGGTGCATCCGGATCACGTTGTACTTTACGGTCAAGTAACTTGGCAGTGAAGCCCTTCATAGTCCTTGTGAAAGTATGGGAGATTTGCCGGTATAGATTCTCAACCACAGGGTCCATCAATACGGGCATTTCTGTGGACTGCAATTCTGGCAGGTTAAACTCATCAACATCTTGCTTATCAGCATAGTAGATATTCTGCTTAACCCAAGTCTCCAGATCCCGTTTTACAAGTGGATCTTCTTTGATCCCAATAACCCGTCCCCCGACAATTTCACAAAACCGTTCTTTGAATCGCCGCATTTCACTGCGGTTCTGTAAGGCAATCGGGCTATCCCCAGTTAAAGGAATGTTTTTACTGATAGCTGCTAGTACATAACAATCCATTGGACTTTTCTGAATAGGGGAAGCTGTCATACATATTTTGCGAGGGTGGTACAACTCTAAAGCAGCCTGTGCTGATTTATTGACAGGCTTGCGCATTACCTGTGCTTCATCAAAGAAAATAGACACATAGGCTTCAGGTTCCCAATGCTTTGTATTGTCCCATTTATTTTTCAAAGGTGCTGGTACTTTTTTCGTATTGACACCCCGTGAAAATTCTTCGTAAGTTAGGACATCTAGTTGTTCAATGAGTATTCTAGCTGCATCCTGTTGTAAGCCACCTCTAATCTGGGCTATAGGGTTTCCTTTGAGGGATTTTGGGCACACATATAAGAACCTGCCATTTGTCTTTACTTCTTGGCCATCCGGACGGGTGTAAGATGTGTCCTCTTCCAAGAAACCATCACGTATTTGCTTTTGCATCATAGCAATTGCGGTTAAAGTTTTGCCAATTCCGGCATCCAGCGCACAAACCCCATTTCCATCATTAGCATCTAACCAAGCCAGCGCTTTCTTTTGCTTAGTCAGCAATTCAAGAGTTTTGGATTCACCCGTAACAGAGTTCTTTCTAGCAGTCTTGAACCCTCCAATCGTTTGGAGACTATAAGCCCCTAAGTTTTTATCCGCCGTGGCTTTTTCTGCCAAGGATAAGTTCTTGAAATATTTCTCAACTAAATCCAAGGCGGATTTGGACAAGGACATGCCTTTAATTGTATCCATTATCAGGTTGAAATCTTTAGGATCAAAGTAAAATACAACCGCTCGTGATCCGGGAACAGACTCATACCGAACACTAGGGACACACCCTTTCTTTGTTCCTGTGTTACAAGCAAGGCGTTTCATAGCATTCCGGATTTCGGCATATGGTTGAAATCCAGGTATCTTCAGGAATAGTTTTTCCTTGGGGATTTTGACTTCTTTACCCTCAATCAGTTCAACCTCGTTGACCTTAGCAGTTGTGACATAGGGTTCCCGCTCAGCCGGATTGATCCGAATAGGAACTTTTACAGAGGAACCGTTGTGATAATCGTATTTGTAGGCCGTGCCTTCCAGCATACGTCCATGTGTGTTTACCATATCATCCAGTAGGATACCTTTATAGCGCCCACTGGTAATAACCTGCCTTTCTTCAACCCCTATAACTTCCCCGTCTTCGGAATAGATTTTTTGGGGGTACATTTGGGTTTCAAAGATACGAGTCAGGCGTCCCTGCTTTGACTTATCATCTGTAAGGGATGCCATTATCACGGGGGAATTTAGTGCTTTTATTTCTGTGTCCGTGACAGACCTTAAATCTTTAGGTATATCCAGGGGCTCTGTTTTTAAGGCTTTCTTAGCCTCTTCTTTATTTTTCCTGTCCGTGATGAACTCGTTAATAGGTTTAGATTTCCCGGAGCGTTCAAAAACTGTCTTTTCACCCGTATCAGGGTCAATGCCCAAGATAACAGGGGTGCCCATGATGAAAGATTTTTTAGGCTGCAATCCAGACTTGACTACTGAGTTTGTGATCTCAGTGTCGATTTCCTGTAGAGTTTTTCTGTAAGTTATAACAGATTGGTATGTCTCAGGATCATTGTCTTTTAACTGCTCTAGTTCACTTTCCTTGGCAGACATTCGCTGCATAACAGACCATTTTTCCGGACCCATTATTCTAGTGCGGATGTAGATGCCTTTGTCTTTTGCAACCTCTTGAATCAGCATTGTGTACAGAATAGAAAGACGTCGCCATGTAAACTGACTAGCATTTTCTCCTTTGCTCTGAATCTCATCTAAAAATGACATAATCCGTTGTCGATTTTCCATGATGACATTCAAAACATACGGGGATGGGGGCAGGTCATCAACTGGACTTTTCAGACGGGCCAATATCCTGTAGTTTTGCATGAACTCATTTTTCAGGTTCCTATCTTCTACAGGCTCCCCTAAACGAATTTTCCGCAAATCTATGTAGAAGGTAAAGAATGGAAGTCCTCGTAAAGAAAAGGCTTGACGCAGTGCAAGCCTTAATCCGGTCGAGAACATAAGTTCAGCATTTCTGTATTTACGTCCGTCAAAAGCCATTTTGAGAAAACCTCTAAAAAATGTTATATCTTTTCAGGCATATAACGATGAATCATTGAGCTATATAAACACCGCCCCTCTTTACTATGCTGTTTCAGAAACCCAACAATCCGATCATATTCTTTGGCTTTCTTAATGTACAGGCCGTAAGACAGGCGTCCCGCATGTTCTTTTAAGGTGTTACAGGCGGACAATCCCAGCTTCACTGTGGAGACGGGCATCCCATACATCCCTAATTTAGTAGCAGTCTTGTCTGATTCATTCAATTCAACTTGAACATCTTTTAGGATCTGTGCTAGTATTTTAGCTGATGCAGATTTTGACTGCTTAGCATGAGTGTTCAGAAAGTTTGCAACCCGGGGATCTTTTTTATGAATGCTTATTGCCAGATCCTTGGCTAGTTTCTGTAGCTGATTGTTCGTTTGTTCTACAGCGGCATGGATGTGTCTAGGGTAGCCATATAGACCTCCCGCCGGGGCGGCTGTCTTTTTAAGCTTAGTTAGTATCCCTTCTTTCGTCTTGATTCCCTCTTTCAAGGATTTCTCAAGAGATGTAAGGTTCTCAATAGAAAGGGACATGCCCGGTATAGTGACACCCTCTTTTAATTTCTTGATTGTATCTTGTACCCAGTCTAATTGTTTTTTGTCATAGTCTAAAGTACGTTTCCAGTCTTCTACAGCACTGGCGGTTTTGTAGTCTTCAAAGGCTTGGACAATATCTTTTTCTGTATCCTGGTTAGAATCTTCCGCTGTCTTGAACTGTTCCCCGTATTCTTCATTCATTTTTTCCCATTCATCTGCAGCATCTGGATTTCCGTGCTGGCGCAAATATTCAGGGACATCCACGGGTTTACCCTCTTCAAATCGGGAAAGTTTATCCACATTTGAAATGGCTTTTTTCAACTGGTCCTGATACTTATCATTCATCTCTTCCCATTTTTCAGCATCTTCAGGACTCATGTTTTCAGTTGGATCAGCAGGGACACCTTTTTCAAACTTGGATTCTATGGTTTCTGACGATAAGCGTTTCATGTTATTAACTCCATTGTTAAAAGCCAATTTCGGACTTTCCGGACGGGGATCAAGTCCTTGTTCTAGTAGTAAAATATTCTGTAACCGTCTCATGACATCTGTGCCCCCGGCTAAAGGTTCATCATAGCCGTGGTTTATTTTAGTAGGGTAAATGTCTTCACTGTCAGGATTCCCAGTATAGCCCGCATATTTCTTATCCCAAGCATCGGGCTGAATCCTTCGTTCCACTGATTTCCCTTTTTCTTTGATATCCTGAACCCAGTCCCTAATTTGTGTCAACTCACTATCCGATAGTTTGTTTGCCCAGTTGTGGATAACTTTATTTGTGTTGTACTCCACACGATCAGACATTTGTGTCATCAGCGCAAACTGAGAATCCACGATGGCGGCTTTTATCCCATTCCTCCAGTCGTGCTTCTTGGTTATCACATCATTTAGCAGTTCAATTAGAAAGTGCTTCCCCGTAGCCTTTGCAACTTGAGATGCTAAGGATTTGTTTACTTTTGGAGGTTGCCATTTAAACATGTAATTTTGCCATCCTTGCTTTTGCATCTGCTAATGCAGAATTGTAACTATCATGAATTGTAAAATGGTTATGATATATCTCTTTACCTAATCCCATTATATAGTAAATCAGATTAGGGTTAACACTCCATTCAGCTAAGATGTCTCCTAATTCAGCAATATCATAGGGATCAACAACTGTCCAGACCCTCTTCAAAAGTTTAGCTGTCTTTACTTGTTTCCCGTTGTTATCCACTTCCCGTGTAATAGCCATTGCGGAACGTCTAATTAAGTACCGCCCTTCTTTTTCAAACCACTTACTATAGAACTCTTTTAATTCTACTACTCTAACCGTCTCATTTGGATCAGGGATATTTGGATCAGCGATATAAACGAACTTATCATCTACATCAAACACCACAGAGGCATGTGACCATTCTCGCCCTTCTGGATTCCAAGCAATCATAACCGGAATCCCGTCGTCTGTCCAAGTCTTCAACTGCTCAATCGTTGAAGGCGTAACCAAAGTAGCACGGCACCCAAAATACTGAGTAGCCGCAATGGCCTGTTCCCAAGAAGCCCCACGTAAAGGTGATGCTCCCATAACGTCATTGACTGTATCCTCATCACAATTTTTCAAAGCATGTGCTTTCAAGCACATAGATAAGGATGCAGCCATACACGTAAATTGTGACCGCTGACGAACAGGGGTGATATCTGCCTTGGATTGTCTTTTCATCTTAGTGAACTCCTCTCAAAGGGACCGGGTGTACATAATCTTCATCCCTGTTATATTTGACCAGGAATGGGCGCTTAGGGTCAATCTTAGGGTAGTCAGATTCTTGTAAAGCAAAAGTGGAATCAATATCCCGTTGGTTTTCACTGTTTACAAGAATCACCAGGGGATCTTGTGTCATCGGATCTTTTCTTCCCCGGTAGACTGCAATTCCTACGGTGTCTGGGGAGGCTTTTTTATCTGAAGCTGCTCTTTTCAAGGAAGCAATCCCATAAGGACCGAAAGACCGTGCCCAAGTATTTCTTTCTTCTACATTACCTCTAGCATTTTTAGCAGGTTGTTTCCAGCTTGCTGCTTTTAAAATATCTCCACTTTCCAGATCAATAAATCCGAAAGCGGATACTGATGGGCCTTGTGACGCTACAATTCTGGCATAACGCTTGCCCCAATCTATTTTGAATGTTGTGGGGGACAGGTTAGGGAATCGGTTACTCATATATTTACTAACTTCTTTTTCTACGAAGTCTACATACTGAACAACGGAACGTTTCAGAATATCTGTTGTGTCATAAGATGCAAACCTGAAATCCCCGCCTAGCCCAACGAAGGGATAGGCACTAACTTGAAGGGATGCAACATCCCCCTCATCCAGAACAGAAACAAAATCCCTATCCTTGATCTGTCGGACTTTAAACAGCTTCTTGCTTTGCCCTTCATCTGACATTTCCACAGCTTCTAGCAGCTTAGGTGTTATTTTGCGTTGAATAGTATCTGCAATACCGTTGATTTTCTTTAACTTAGCCATTCTCTCGGCTTTTATAGTCACAAGCAAATCGGGATAGTTGGTCACCCCATATTTCTGAAATATCTGTTTCTTACGATATTCCCCAACTTCATTAAAATCATCCTCATCCACCCAAGGGATACTGGGCAGTCCAAATTTCCAGACAAAATCCCATTTCTGATTTGAGTGTAGATACCGAAGAACCTCTTTTGGTAGATACACCGGATCGCCACCGAATTGTTTCATTGTTTTATACAGATAGGTAATAACCCCTTTCACTTCTGGGTTAAACCGTAACATGGCAGCCTTTTTATTCATTTAATAAACTCCTTCTAAAGTAAGAGTAGTACATACAACCTAGTAGAATATGGATAAATTATTGTAAAATGAAATACCTTGAATTGATTAAAGAGTTGTCGGAGCAGACAGGGCACCCACTAGACACCGTTAAGGCTATTATTGAGGCTCTGCCTAATGTATTGTTGAACCTACTCCCTGAGGACCGTGTGGAAACGCCCCTGGGCGTTTTTTACCACCATATCTCAAATGTAGAGAGGGATATCAAATTGCCGGATGGGAAAACATCTGCTAAGGTTCATCCCCATAGCTCTATCAAACTTAAAGGCAGTCAGAACCTGAAGATTAAGTAAAAACTAACTGTAGTCTTCTTCTTACGAGGGGTTCCTTCACGTATGACATTTTCATACTGAGGATAGCTTTTGTCTTTTCCAAGATTTCTTGTTCCATTTTAAGCTTTAAATCATCGGGGGCGTCTAGGTAGGACTGCTGAAAGGATGTGTCATTGGAGAGGGTGGTTAAAATTGTGGCAAATAATTCCCTGTCTAAAGCTTCCATTAGCATCAGTGTGGGGATGGTTTGAATTCCTGCAACCCCTAAAGCATTTGCTTCTTTTTCATCGGATTCCGACATATAATAGTTGGTAGACGAGAACTTCCCATCTTTTTTTTCAATATCAATAACTATCTTCATTTCAGTATTTCCCTTTTCAGCTTCTCATAAACATTGAACCCGACCCATGTTGGGATAAGGCACCACACGGCTAGCATTCCTTGGTAAAGCCCGCCAATAAATAATACCGCGTATAGCACATCTTTCATTTGACAATTGCTCCACATGTGTTTAAAATCGTTGTACAAATAGACTTAGATACTACCAGGGCCTGCTTCACCCCTAATGTAGCATCTACTATCTTAGGGTGTCCCAGGAAATCCCGGATACGTCCCTGCTTTAAGTCCATCCCAATCCAAGGATTCCCTTGTTTTAGAACCTGCCTTTTCACTATCCCCGGCTCTTGTAAACCATTTGTCATAAGAACCCTGAACGGTTCGGATAACGCCTTCTCAAACTTAGGATATAGTTCCCCCAAATATAATAGGGTGTTTCCCCCACCAGGAACTATACCATAGTGAAGGACAGATCGAATAGTCCCCATTGCATCCTCAACCCTTGCCCGTCGTTCTTTCATAGCATATTCTGTTAACCCCCCAACCTGAACAACGGCGATGCCCCCAGATAAGGCGGCTTTTCTTTTCAGCATCAAGTCTTTATCGTAGTCGGATTCCGAATTCTGAATCTGATTATCTATCTGGGTAATCCTTTGCTTGATTTTAGGGGTGTGATCCGGATAAGTAATCACGGCAATTTTATTAGGGGTTACTGTAACCTCTCGTAAGGAGCCAAACCATTCGGCATTCCAGGATTTCAAATCATATCCTGCTTTTACATCAACGGCAACTGCACCTGATAAAGCAGCAATATCTTTCAGATATTCAATTTGGAGTTGTAGTGCCCCCGGCCCAGGAATAGCACAACACTTAACCACCCCTTTATCATCGTTGAGCACCATTGTCTGTAAGGCATGGTGCTCAATATATGGGGCGAATACAATCAAGGAATATTGCGGCCATTGGGTAGCTGTCTCCAGTAAGTCCGTAATGTCGTCAATTGTTTTCAAGGGGGATAGGATTACTGCTACAAGACACCCGTCATATTTTCGACTAGTGCATCCTTTTAAGAAAGGGATGTATGTATTTACTGTATAGTCTGCCCCCTCTTTCAGAACCAATTTTGAATCCACAGATTTCCCGTCTTCAATGACAATAGTCCCTTCTTTACCAACGGCCATAGCCGCTTTGGATAAGATTTCAGACAACTCCCCATCCCCATTGGTAGCAATCAGGGCAATCTCTTCGATATCGGATTTGGTTTCAATTGGGATGGAAAAATCTTCTACGGAGTCAGTCACAGAATCGAAATCGTATAGGTAGGAAATCTCCCCACGACTTTCCCGTAACAAAGCCCCTGACAGGACCGCAGTTGTGGTAGTACCATCCCCTACGGTTCTGTTAACCTTCAGGCAGGCATCTAAAAGGATCTTAGCCCCTAAGTTTTGGATAGGATCATCTAGTTGGATTTCCCGTGCAACCGTTACCCCGTCTTTTGTGGGGAGCAATCCCATTGGTCTTTGCAACAGGGCAAGATTCCCATAGGGACCATAGGTGCGTGAAATAATATTGGATGCCCGAATAGCACCTCTGATGATTTCCCCGGTTACGTCCCCTGTAATTGTAGATATTCGTCTTCGGTGCACGACACCTCTTGGCTGTTTTCACGAATGGGGTGCGGGTTAACGACGTCAAACCCGATTTCTTTTGCAAAATCCGCCATCTTTTCTAAGTGATTGTGTCGGTCATCATAGATGGCTATTTCCGTTGCAAAAGGATAATCTTCTTTTAGCCGCTTAATGACTCCTATCTTGTAGGGCAGTGTGTCATCCCCCGGGTTGAAGTGTAGTCTGTCAAATTTCAGTCCTTTGTCTTTTACAAGGGACGTGACAATCTCGGTAAACCGGTGTTTAATCCGCCCTGTACATAGTACCGTAGTCCCTTGGGGATCGGAGATAGCTTTCTTAGCAGCGGCCACCACGGAGGGGTTCCACCACTCATTCCCGGGGTTTTTAGGAATACAGGGGAACGATAGTGAGTTTGGATTAGACCACCACCCCTTAAACTGCCACCATGTTGGCTTACGGGGACTGTTAAACAGCGTCCCATCAAAGTCAAACATGTAAACCTTTGTAATCATTTTACTATTTCCTCAAATAGCTGCTTTGCCTCAATGTCTTGTAGGGTTAAAATCAGGAAATTGATCCGCTGTTTCAGAACGCTCTCCGGCAGATTCTTTGAACAGCAGGATTTCTTTAACAAGCCTACTTTGTACCTACACAGCTTTGGGTGTAATTCAAATAGCAGATTGAGTTTTTTAGCTAAGATATCCAAGAACTTCCCAATTATCATCGGATCGCTCATAGAATGTCAACACTAACATAGAGTCCCGGATATCTATGGGGGAGAAGGGGTCCTCTTTATTCGTAAAGGCAATGTCCAGAGTAATGCGTCCTTGGCTGATAGCTAAGTCCATTCTGGATCTGGAAACCACATCATCTAGCTCAATCCCGTAATCCGCCAGCACTTCCAAAGCAGTTTGATACCCGTGTACCGGGGACCTAAACCGACCATTTCCGTCT
>Ga0172379_10006332_pt1 | contig 15912 bp, 21 predicted proteins | sample GrowelOW334metaG_FD_119756 | JGI IMG/M metagenome (GOLD analysis project Ga0172379, IMG submission 119756) | Groundwater microbial communities from an aquifer near a municipal landfill in Southern Ontario, Canada - Groundwater well OW334 metaG | ecosystem: Environmental > Aquatic > Deep... | reverse complement strand
CGAAGCGAGATTGAAGACGCAACGCGGAATCAAGTCACCGACCGCCTTAGACGCGCTCGTTAATGCCATCCTCACCCACGTCTCCAAACAGACCATCACCCACACTTAGTGCAACAGTGCCCCATAAAAAACAGGACCGATGCGCGCACCGGTCCTAACTCTCTTCGCTCCCCTCCCCCTTCGGGTGACCGCTCGAGAACACGATGACGAGAATGCTGGCGAGCGCTACGCAGCAACCCAGGCGCGTCGGTATCGTGTCGGTGTCCCCGAAAAGGCGGTCAAACACCCAAGGCGTCGAGAAAAAAATCCCCATCCAGATCCACCGCTCGACCCTTTGGACCTTTTCCATCTCGTCCTCCTCACTTCGTTGACGGGTCAGAGCCACGGCCAAGGCGTGGGCCCCGAACCGTCGTCTCCCAAGAACTCGTGGGCCACGGCCAGCATGATGAACACCGCGATGAGGCCGATCATCAGCTTCGGACTGTCCGTGACCACGCTGAACGGAAGACCGATCATCGTCAGGACGAACAGCATCGGAATGACCCGTCTGACCAGAATAGGCCTGATGGCCATGAGACCCTCCTTCTTTGACCGAAGCGGTCACCGGATATTCACGCATCCGGCCCTCTTGTCAAAACCGGCCAGCCATGCTATCCTCAAGTCGAACTTCCGACCCCCACCAGGGGGTTTTAAAAAACCTAAAAAAGGATATAGCAATAGGGAATAGCTATAGGCCGACACCGCATCGACCGACCCTATCGCTATTCCCTCGATTATGTCTTGGAAAGAGAACCGCGTCGCCAAATACTTCCTCGAAGCCAAGGAAGAGCTCGGCAAGGTCGTCTGGCCGAGCCGCCGCCAGGTCGTGACCCACTCGCTCCTCGTGATCGGGTTGTCGCTCGTCATGGCCTTCTATTTCGGCTTCGTGGACTTCGGATTGTCGAAGGGTCTCGAAAGCCTGCTCGCCCTCCGGCGCTGACGCACGATTATGCCTAAGCAGACAGCCAGCCACGGCCGACGTTGGTACGCCATCCACACCTACTCCGGCTACGAGGAGAACGTCTCGCAAAACCTGAAGACGCGTATCGCCTCGATGAGCATGGAGGACAAGATCTTCAACGTCCTGATCCCGAAGGAGAAGAAGATCAAGATCAAGAACGGCAAGCGCAAGACGATCGAAGAGAAGATCTTCCCCGGCTACGTGCTCGTCGACATGGTGGTGACCGACGATTCCTGGTACGTGGTGCGGAACACCCCGAACGTCACCGGTTTCATCGGCACGGGCACCAATCCGACGCCGATCTCCGAGGACGAGATGCGCTCGCTCCAGAAACGGATGGGCGTGGACGAACCGCAATTCAAGATCGACATCGAGGTCGGCGACCCGGTCCGCATCAACGACGGTCCGTTCAAGGGCTTCGAGGGCAAGGTCTCCTCGATCGACGAGGAACGCGGCAAGGTCAAGGTGCTCGTCTCGATGTTCGGCCGCGAGACGCCCGTCGAACTCGACTTCTTGCAAGTGAAACGGGTTTGAGGCAGGATGGTCCTTCCGTCGCTTCTAGGCGGAAACCCCGAACCGTCCACTCTCCACTATCCACTCTCTACTCGCCAATATGGCTTCCAAAAAGAAGATAAAGACCCAAATCAAGCTGCAGATTCCGGCCGGCAAGGCCAATCCGGCCCCTCCGGTCGGTCCGGCGCTTGGCCAGCACGGCCTGAACATCGCCGAGTTCTGCCAAAAGTTCAACGCCGCGACCTCGAGCCTCGGCGGCGACATCACCCCGGTCGTGATTACGGTTTACGAAGACCGCACCTACGACTTCGTGCTCAAGACGCCGCCCGCGGCCGAGCTCCTCAAGAAAGCGGCCGGCATCACGAAGGGCTCCGGCAAACCGCTCACCGAAAAAGTCGGCAAGGTGACCAAGGCGCAGATCCGCGAAGTGGCCACCAAGAAGATGACCGACCTGAACACCACCGATATCGAAGCGGCCATGCGCACCATCGAGGGCACGGCCCGCCAGATGGGTTTGGAAGTCGTCTAAACGAACGGAACGCCCGCCTCTGGTGGGCATTTCTTCTGAACTGGCTATGTTGCCGACAAGCTTGCTCTCGCAATTGCCCGATGACGAACGCGGCCGCGAGATCAGACGGAAGATCGAGGAGATCCGCAAGACCAAAAAGCCGGGCGGCCCGTTGCCCATCATCATCTTCGCGATAATCATAATCGAGGCGCTAGCTAAAGGCGCCGGCTCCGCTTTGGACGGAGTGACGTTCAATCCTATGTACATCGTCCTCGCGATCGTCGTCCTCGGCGTCATCCTCGGCCTGCGCGTCGTGACGCAATACCAGTTCGGCGTCGTGTTCCGTCTCGGCAAGATCGCGGCCACCAAGTCGCCCGGTCTCTCGTGGGTCGTCCCATTCATCGACCGGATGGTGAAGGTCGACATGCGCACCGTGACGATGCCCGTGACCTCGCAGAAGATCATCACGAAGGACAACGTCTCGATCGACGTCGCCGCCGTCGCCTATTTCAAGGTGGTGGATCCGGTGAAGTCCTTGATCGCGATCGAGGACGTCACTTCCGCGATCGGTCAGATCGCGCAGACGACGGTCCGGAACATCATCGGCCAGTTCATGCTGGACGAGGTGCTCTCGGAGACCGCCAAGATCAACACCAAGGTCCGCGAAATCCTGGACACCCAGACCGAACAGTGGGGCGTGATGGTCTCGATCGTCGAGATCAAGGACATCCAACTCCCCGAAGGCATGCAACGCGCGATGGCGAAGCAGGCCGAAGCCGAACGCGAACGCCGCGCCAAGATCATCGCCGCCGAGGGCGAGTTCCAGGCTTCGGAAAAGCTCGCCCAGGCCGCCGACGTCATGGCCGCGCACCCGATCGCGCTCCAGCTTAGGAACCTCCAGACGCTCGCCGAGATCGCGATCGAGAAGAACTCGACCATCATCTTCCCGAACCAATTCATGACCACCATGAACGACGTCCAGAGGTTCATGAACCAGGAATCGGGCGTCAAACTTCCGGGAGCCGCGCACTAGACCGAAATGGCGATAAGACGGGGCCCGCGCCCCGTCTTTTTCGTTTCGCCGACTGACCCCTTCCGTCCACTCTCCACTCTCCTGCAAAAGTGCTATAATGATTGTCACGTCACTTCAAACACCTAAGGGGGAAATATGATCGCCAAAAAGATTTTGCGGACGAAGCGAGCGACGACGAGTCAAGCGCCCGAACCGCCGCCGATGCCGCCAGTGCCGCCCGGTCCGACGACTCACGTCTATCACAAGAGTCACGGCACGACCGCGCTCACCTTGTTGCTCCTCATCACTTCGGTCACGTTCCTCGCCATGTCGCTCGGTCTCTCGATCTTCAACACGATCGAACTCGCCAAGCTCAAAGGCTCGCTCGTCTCCGTCGCCAAAGACGAGACGCCGGCCCAAGCGGTCGCGACCACGGCCGGCACCGAAGACCCCGACCAGTTGATGATCCAGGCGGACGACCTCATCGACAAAGCCGAAGCGCTCATGCAACGCGCCGGCGCAGTCGACGCGACCGGTACCGTCCTTGGCGACTCGACCACGAATTGAAAAACGGTGGGAGCAGTCCCCGTTCTTCTCGTCACGAACCCATATGCCGAAGAAACCGACCATCGAGACCGTTTCCGTTCCGACGAAAGTCACTCCTGAGCGCAAAGTCTATTGCGGAGCGACCATCGTCTGCCTCTTGGCGTTCGTGTTCGGACTACTGGCGCTGATCGCGTTCGAGACGAAAAAGGATTTGAGCAACGCCGACTACATCCGCCAAAGTACGGTCCGACTGGATGAAATTCAGGTCCAAATCAAGAAATTAGCCGAGGTGACGAAAAAGCCAGCAACGGTCCAGCACGACACCTTTAATCTCGTTTGGCTAGGCCAAAGCTCCTACCCATCAATGTCCTGTGAACCAGGCGACCGATACGCGGTCGATGGACCGAGTCCATATTGGCGGGACGAAAAGACAGGGCAGATTACCGAACTAGACGGAGCGATTTGGTACTGGATTCGGGACAAGGAGATGGATCCGGAACAGACGGTCGGTCATCTATTAATACAAAACGTCTCGAAAGAAGCGGCTTTCAAAGTCCCGTCCGAATTCAAGGAATACTATCGGACCAAGAGCTACATCGTTTGGACCGACATCAATGACGAGCTGATGCCTAAGGGGTGTCATGTGTGGTTGTCCTTGCCGATAGACTACAAACCTGGATTCTGACCGCACGTCTCGATGACCGCCCCTTGACCCGGGAGCGGTTTTCGTATATGCTCCGGGCACTTAATCATTGAGCGTGGGACCCCGTCCGACGGGGGCTCGCACCACACTTATGGCGCATTCCAAGCGCTTCGCGGAGCTTTCGAAGCTCATCGATCCGAAGAAGTCTTATCCGCTCACCGAGGCGGTCGAGCTCATCAAGAAGACGGCCAACACCAAGTTCGACGCGACGGTCGAACTGCACGTCAAACTGGGCGTCGACCCGAAGAAAGGCGACCAGCAGGTGCGCGGCACGATCTCGTTGCCGCACGGCACGGGCAAGACGAAGCGCGTCGCGGCGTTCGTCACGGGCGACAAGGCCAAGGACGCCAAGGAAGCCGGAGCCGACCTGATCGGCGCCGAGGAGCTGATCGACGAGATCGCGAAGACCGGCAAAGTCGATTTCGACGTCGCCGTCGCGACCCCGGACATGATGCCGAAGCTCGCGAAGGCCGCCAAAGTCCTCGGTCCCCGCGGACTCATGCCGAACCCGAAGACGGAGACCGTGAACTCGAACGTCAAGAAGATGATCGAGGAGCTCAAGAAGGGCAAGATCTCCTTCAAGAACGACGACACCGCGAACCTCCACGTCACGGTCGGCAAAGCCTCGTTCGACGCGGCGAAACTCGTCGACAACGTGAACGCGGCCATCGAAAACATCCAGCGCGTCAAACCGGCCTCTTCTAAAGGCACTTATCTGCTGAACGTGACCCTCACCTCGAGCATGGGCCCGGGCGTGAAGGTCCAGGCGTGACACCAAAAAACCATCGGCCACACAGCCGATGGTTTTTGTTTACGAGCATGCTCTCAGAATGCTCCTGGCGCATATATCATCATGTCTTACAAAAAGAAGAGCGCCCCACGTCAGAGACCCGTTTGGACTCTTCCATGGGACGCCGAAATGGCGCACCCGCTCAATACCACCGCTGGATATCGGACCGGCCGGCGAGGTCGTCGAGGAGCAATTGCATGTCACCGATGAGACTATTGGTGCAACCGCGAATCTCGTTCGCCGATGCGAAGCCGGCAGTCTTGCCGAACTCCTCGAAGAATGCCTCCCTGTCCTTCCAACCGTCCTTGTCCCGATCGCTCGTCTTGGCGCGCTCATGGAACCACTTCTCGAACTCATCACGGTCCCTACTCAGAAGGTAGTCAGCGAAAGCGATATTCCGTTGACTGGCGGTGGCCCAATCCAGGAACATTCGGATTTCCTTGAACGTGTAGGCGAGCCCCTCCTCTTCCGCGTGTATCCGTGATGGACTTACCCAGACCCAGTCTTCGATATGGCCACGCCGGGTCCCTTCGGGAAGCTCGCGGACAAACTCACCGAACTCGTTCCAACCGAGCCACGCGCAGAGCCGAGCTGTCAGGGACAGATGCGGACTGTAGCGTACGAACCCGTGGACCATCTCACCATTACCGTCTTCTCTGGCACCATGCGTCCAGATCCGACCTTCGGGATCCATGAACAGGTTCATGTTGATAGCCATTCCTGGATGTCGGGTGTACTGTTTCGCCGTGTCAATCCAGTACTGGAATCGATCCGCTTCCTGTCCTCGGTAATCCCTGATTGCCGCGATGAAGTCATCGATTCCGAAGCTGTCAGTCTCGCTCGATTGGACCATTGTTTCCCTCGACTTGTTTGATGTTGTTTGCCTTTCGACAACGGATAACGCCTCCGCGTCTCTGGGCGAGATGTGCGAAATCGCCGAATCGCACACATCTCGCCCAACGACCGAAGACCCAATTTCAAAGAACGAAACACCATACCACATCCAGGCAGTTTTGTCAAGATATGCTGACAAAAACTGCCGCTGGCACTCATCACCCTAACCGGGACGCACCGACCCATTGCCGGGGTCGTTTCGTCACATTAATGTTGCCGTAAAGTCTTCGACCTGATGTGGACAAGTATGGGATATCTCCGACCGTCTTGGGACGATTACTTCATGGCCATCGCGCGCATCGTCGCCACGCGTTCGACCTGCGACCGGCTCCGCGCCGGAGCGGTACTGGTCAAGAACAACCGGATCATCTCGACCGGCTATAACGGCGCGCCGCCCGGACTCCCCCACTGCGACGGACCGGACGGGCATCTCATGGAAGAGGGCCACTGCATCCGGACGGTGCACGGCGAGGAGAATACGATCCTCCAAGCCGCGATGGTCGGCGGGACTTCGCCACAAGGCGCCACGCTCTACACGACCTACATCCCCTGCTACCACTGCGCCAAGAAAATCATCGTCGCCGGCGTCGCGCGCGTAGTCGCCGCCGCGGTCTACCGCAATCCGCCGATCCACGACGCGTTCAAGGATGCTGGCGTGACGATCGAGATCTACAAGCCGAACCCCGAGTGGGACGCGATGTTGCAGGCGACCTTCACCTCTCAACTCGAACATCGGCCCGTTCCGGACGCGCCGAAAGGAGTCATCATCCCGAACGCGACCTCCCAACTGCTATGAGGACGGTGTTAGGCATCGTCGGACAACAAGCCGCCGGCAAGGGCGCGATCGCTTCGTATCTCGAGAAAGCGTACGGCGCGAAGAAGCTCCGGTTTTCGGGACCGCTCACCGACATCTTGCGGCGCTTGCGTATACCGTTTACTCGCGACAACCAGATCAAGCTGGCCGAGACCCTGCGCGCCACATTCGGCCCCTCGGTCCTCACCGCCGCGCTCATCGCCGATGCTGCGGACACGGACGGTCTCGTCACGATAGACGGCCTCCGGAAACCGGGCGATCTCGAGGAGCTCAAGACGTTGCCCGGCTTCCACCTGCTTGCCGTCGCGGCCGATATCCATATCCGTTACGGACGGTCGAAAATCCGCGGCGAGAAGCCCGAGGACGCCACGATCACCTTCGAGGATTTCGAAGCGAGCCACCTCCGCTCGACCGAAATCACGATCCCCGAGCTCGAGGCGCAAGCCGAGTTCAAGATCCCGAACGACGGCACGATCGAAGAGCTGTACGCGAGACTGGACGGGATCATGGCCGGACTGGGCGTCGAGGAGACGAGATGACAAGGTACGAAAGACCGGGCACGAGCCCGGTCTTTTCGATCGGATAAAAAAAGAGCGGCTCCCGTAGGATTACCGCCCGACTCCCTGATCACACCGACGCTGTTCAGTTGACCGTCGCCGTTCCCTGATACTGCCCGAGGAAGCGTTTCACCTGCTCGATCGCCGCTCCGAGCCCCCACCATTTCTTCACGTCGACGACGAGCGGATTCTTCCGTACCGTGGCCGGCACCGCGAGATGATCGGGCAACAGCACGAACACGGGAGTGTTGCTGTCCCGGGCCGCGGCAAGCTCCTCTTCGGTGACCGATGAGAAGCTGATCGGTACGGCCACGACAAGATCCTCGTCGCGCATCACGTCCGATCCCGGCCGCGCGACGATCACCTTGTGACCGAAACCGTGAGCCACCGAAGTCACGACCCTACAGAACTCCCTGACGTCACCGAGCTGTCGCTCGTCGGCGTCTTGGGGCACTTCCACCGTCAATCGAATGAGCGCCACTCTCTCCTCCTTCCCGACTACGGACTACGCACTACGTTCTACGGACTTCGATGCGTGTAACTTCCGCCTTAGGCGTGATAAGATTAGGCGGATTCTTAGGGAAAGTCAACTCTCCTGATATGTTCATGGTGGTAGACGGGATCGACGGTAGCGGCAAGGGCACGATCGTCGCCTGTCTTAAACGGTCTTTGGCGGCGAAAGGACTGAAAGTCGTGGATATAGGCGAAGCCACGAAGTCCGCCGGTTCCTTGCCCGGAGCCGACTATTGGGCCGACGCCGACATCGTCGTCACCGCCGAACCGACCTATGCCGGCGCCGGTGCCGCTCTCCGCTCGGAGCTCTTGCGCGACGACACCTACGACCCGCTCACCGTAGCCCACGCCTTCGCCGTCGATCGCGAGATCCACTTCCGCCGCGTCGTGATCCCGGCACTCCAAGCGGGCAAGACGGTGATTTCGGAACGCGGCATCTCGAGCTCGCTCGCCTACCAAGTGATGATGGGGTTGCCCGAAGAGACGGTCCGCGAATTGCCCGGTAACCGTCTCGCGCTCGAGAACGCTCCGGACTATCTCGTCCTCGCCGAACTCGACGCCGAGACGGCCGTCGAACGTCTCGCCGCGAGAAGCGGTAAACGCGACGATTCCTACTTCGAGAGAAAACCGATCCTCGAGAAGCTGGCCGGACGCTATCGCGACCCCGACTTCATCGCCCTGTTCGAATCGCGCGGGACGGAGATCGTCCATCTCTCGACCGCCGGCGAGATCAAAGACACGGAGGCGAGGTGCGAAGAAGGGTTGGTGCCGCTGATTTTGGGTGGGGAGAGTGGAGAGTAGAGAGTGGGCAGTCGAGCAAACGGAAATCCGACGCTTTATATTTCTCGATTCCCGACTCCCCCGAACCACCCACCACTGGCTTACTCGCCTACTGGCCTAACTCCCCCTCGACTTCCTCGCTGAAACGAGCTAATCTGGCCGCCATATGGACATCATGGGAGCAGGAGACCTGATCGACAGGGGTTCGCAGTTTTACCGCCTGCATCTCACGGCGGTGCTCAAGATCGTGACCTTGAATCTCGCGGCGGGGCTCGTCGCCACCGCGGTCGAGACGCTCGCCGTCTGGCTCTACCCGAACGGATCGACGGTCGCCACGATCGCTTCGGTCGTCGCTTCGGTCGTCGCGATCGCGGTCGGCGTCATCGCTTTCACGATGCTCGTCCGACTCGTCACGAACGGCATCAAAGGACCGACTACGACGAAAACCGGCTTTCAGGCTTCGCTCGAACGTTTCTGGCCCACGACGTTCGGCGTCGTCGGCTCGGGAGTCCTGATCTTCCTCGGTCTTGTCGCCTTCATCCTGCCGGGAGTCGTCTTCTGGACCTGGTTCGCGTTCGTCCCAGTCGTCGCGGCTCTCGCCGACGCTTCCGGCTGGCGCATCTTCAGCCTGTCCCGCGAACTGGTGGCCGGACGGTTCCTCGCCATCTTGTGGCGCTTGGCCGTACCGCTCTGCTTCTTCTCGCTTCTCCAGCTCGTGCTCGTCCTCATCGCGATCCTGGTCCTCCAAGGCGGAATCCGCGGGATCTGGTCGATCGAACTCATGGTCTCGGGCGCGCCGCTCTGGTTCCTGCTCTTCGTGAACGGTACGACCGAGACGGTACGGCAACTCCTTTCCCCCCTGTTCACGATCGCGCTAACCATCCTCTACCTGACGATCAAGGAAAAAGGCGTCGCGCATCCGACCAACTAGACCTATGAACCTCATCCCGGTGATCGGCCTCGAGATCCACGTCCAGCTCAAGACGAAGAGCAAGATGTTTTGCGCCTGCTCGAACCAGGGCGAATACGAAGCTCCGAACGTCACGATCTGCCCCGTCTGCACCGGACAACCGGGGACGTTGCCGACCTTGAACGCCGCGGCGCTTCGGATGGGGCTCAAGGCGGGCAAGGCGCTCGGCTGCCGCATCCCCGACCGCGCCAAGTTCGACCGCAAGAATTATTTCTACCCCGATTTGCCGAAGGGCTACCAGATCTCGCAGTTCGACTTGCCGGTGGCGATCGACGGCACGCTCGAGATCGAGGTCCACGACAAGGACGCGACGAGACCGGTCGCGAAGATCGGCATCATTCGCGCTCACCTCGAGGAAGACGCGGCCAAACTGACGCATCTCGAAAGCGGCACGAGCACAGTCGACTACAACCGCGCCGGCACTCCGCTCCTCGAGATCGTGACCGCTCCCGACTTCACCTCGCCGGCCGAGGCCAAAGCTTTTTTGACGGAGTTGCGCGCCATCATGAGGACGATCGGCGTCTCGGATGCGGACATGGAAAAAGGACATCTCCGTTGCGACGCCAACATCAGCTTGAGACGGATGGAGGATGACGGCACGCCGCAAGACAAGACCTTGAATCCGAAGGTCGAGGTCAAGAACCTGAATTCCTTCCGCTCGGTCGAACGCGCCCTCGAATACGAGATCATGCGCCAGGAGAAGCTCTACCTTTCGAACACCCCACCAGCCACCGACTCGACCCGCGGCTGGAACGACGCCAAGGGCATGACGGTCGAGCAGCGTTCGAAAGAGTCGGCCAAAGACTACCGTTACTTCCCCGAACCGGACCTGCCCGCGCTCGACCTCACGGCCCTGCGCGACGAGGTCGTCTTGCCGGAACTGCCGGTCGCGAAACGCGCCCGTCTCGCCCTCGAATACGGTCTCGCACCGGCCGACGCGCGGACGCTCGTCGAGGATCCGCTCGCGGTCGACTTCTTCGAGAACGCGATGAGCGAACTCCGCGCCTGGCTCGAAGCGTTGCCCGAGAACGAAGGGACGCGCGAGGAGCTCTGGGACGAGAACAAGACGAAACTCGCCAAGCTGGCCTCGGGTTGGTTCATCTCGAAACTCTGGGGGCTCATGGCCGAGACTCACGTGACGATGAAAAATCTCAAGATCGACCCCGAGAACTTCGCCGAGTTCATCACGCTCGTCTACACGAACAAGGTCAACTCGACCTCGGCGCAGAAGATCCTCGCTTCGATGCTCGAGCTAGGCAAGGATCCGTCGCAAGTCATGGAAGACGAAGGTCTCGGCCAGATCGCGGACACGGACACGCTGGCGCCGATCGTCGAACGCATCGTCCGCGAGAATCCCAAAATGGCCGATGACTATCGCGCCGGCAAAGTCCAAGTCCTGAAGTCGTTGCTCGGCCTGATGATGAAAGCGACGGAGGGGCGGGCGCATCCGAAGGTGACCGAAGAGTTGCTCAAACTGCACCTCGAGCACTAGGCGCAGGACGCGAAAGAGGGCCGCAAGCTCTCTTTTTTCGGTCCATGGCACGGGGGTCTTGACAACCCGCTTTACTCTGGTAAAGTGATGGCGTATGCGGGTATCGGAACGCCGACAGGATCTCTGGAAAGCCGTACTGTCGTTACGGAACGCCGCCGAGGCTGGCCGTTTTTTCGGCGACCTCCTGACCGAGGACGAAATCGAGGACATCGCCAAACGCTGGCAGGTGGCCCGGATGCTCGATTCCGGCGCGTCCTACGTCGAAATCCGCCAAGCGACCGATTCGAGCACCCGGACCATCGCCCGGATATCCTCCTGGCTCAAGGAAGGCCTCGGCGGATACCGTCTCGTGCTCGCCCGCCTCGGCGACCATCATCACGTCCTGCACGCGCATCGCCGCCGGACGTCTTCTTGAGCCGCAGTATCTCTCGATGACGACCTGCCGCGATCCGCGGCAGGTCGTTTTGTTTATCTTCATCTTGATGCCTGAAACGTATGGAAATTGAGGACCGGAAACCGAAAATCCTGATGATCGGAGCCACCCACGGCGACGAACCGATCGGCGTGCGGACCCTTTGCGACCTCGCTGGCCGCACCGACGGGTTCGACTGGACGATCGGCAATCCGCCGGCCTTTCGCCTCGGAAGCCGCGAGTTCCAAGGGAACCTGAATCGCAGCGCGCCTGGTGATGCGAGATCCTCGCAGTATGCCGAACGCCGGGCGGCCGAAATCCTGGCGTCGGCCGAAAATTACGACTGGTGCATAGATCTCCACGGCACGAGCGCATATACCGGCATATTCGTCATCATCACGAACCTGACAAGGGACAACCTGCGTCTGGCGGCCCGACTCGACATCTCGCGGATTGTCTATTGGCCGAGCATATCCCCGGAGTTGAAAGGTCCGCTTTCGGAGCGGTTCCCCTGCGGCCTCGAGATCGAGTGCGGCCCGAAATCGATGCCGCTCGTCGAAGCGAGATTGACCGACATCCTGGAGCGGTTCGTGCGCGACAAGACGGAAACAATGGACGACGAGGAGACCCTAAGGATCCTCGGAGGACGAGAGCTGTATGAAGTCGACGGGGTCCTCAAGGGGCCTATCGAAGGACTCGAGGACTTCGTGACGATCGCGGACGGCACGGATCGAGTGCCTCTGCTCGTCGGACAATACGCCGATCAAGGCATCACTTGTTACATGATGCATCGCGTAAGACCGGCTAAGTGGTGGTGATTCCCTTCCCCGCTCGGGTCCGTCACCGGACGGACCCACGAGGGGGATGGAATCGCGTTCACCCTCCATCTCCGAAAGGTCGTCATGCATATCAGGAAGTTCATCGGAAGCGACATCCCGGCGACATCGGTCATCTACTGCAGTTGTTTCGCCGAGCCGCCGTGGTTCGAGGCGTTCGAACCGGCGTCAGTGGCACAGGAGATGTCCGAGGTCATGTCCTGGCCCGACGCGGTCATGGTCGCGGCCACGGACGGCGACAGACTCGTCGCCTCGGCCTACGGCTACGACCTCGGACGAAAACCCGACGTCCTCGGGATGACGGACGCTTCGTCTGACGCGTTCTATCTGGCGGAAGTTTTCGTAGATCCGGCCGCCCGTCACCGTGGCCTCGCGACCGACCTGATCAAGGGATTGCTTGCGATCGCCGGAGCGAGGACTGAAACCGGGGTCGTCCGAACCTCCGTGGATCAGCCGATCATCCGGCATCTGCTGCTTAAGCTCGGCTGGGAAATCGTCGCCGAACAGGAAGTCGTGTCGGAGAAGACAGTGGACGGGAGGATCGTCACCTCCCCCGACCGGCGCATCATCCTCGTCGGTCGGCTGTAAGGGGCATCGATAGGACGCGACGACGGACGCGAACGACAAGACGGGAGCTACGCGATAAGCGAGCTCCCTATTTTTTACACAAAGAGGGCCTCAAGCCCTCTCGTCCGACATTGGATGTCGACATTCGATGTCGGCACATGTCTGTCATCTAAGGAATTGCGCAACAACACAGATTGGGACATCGACAATCACTCAAAAACCCAACAAAAACAAAAGATGGCCACGAGACCATCTTGTACGACATTGGATGTCTTACGGTTCACTTCCCCAAAAACTCCCGGACGAGCCGCGACGCCTCTTCGTCTTCCTTGACCCAATGGACGCGCTTGTCGCGGCGGAGCCAAGTGAGCTGACGGCGGGCGTAGGCGTGGGTGTCGAACTTGATGCGCTCGATCGTCTCGGCTTTCGAAAGGCGACCGGCGAAATGCGCGACGACCTCACGATAACCGATGGCCGAGAACGCTGGCAGATCCGGCGGATACTTTTTGAGCAATCCTTTGACTTCCTCGAACAGCCCTTCTTTCACCATCTCCCCGACCCGGACGTCGATCTTGCGATAAAGTTCGGTGCGCGTCACGTCGAGACCGATCTGCAAGACGTCGTAGAGCTTCGGTCCGCGCTTCCGCTGGGCGCTCATCGGTTCGCCCGAAAGGATGAAGACCTCGAGCGCGCGTATGACCCGGCGCGGGTTCTTCAAGTCGATCTTGTCCCCGACCGAGGGGTCGTAGCGCTTGAGCGTGGCCACGAGTTCGGCGAGCGGCTTCTTCTCGAAGGTGGCGCGCAAGGCGGTATTCGGGGCGATTGCCGGCGGTTCGAGGTTATCGACGAGCGCCTGAACGTAAAGTCCGGTGCCGCCGACCACGACCGGCAGATGCTTCCGTCCCTCGATCTTGCCGATGACCTCGAGCGCCGCCGCTTTCCAGTCCGCGACCGTGAACTGGACGTCTGGTTCGACCAGGTCCTGAAGCCAGTGATGGGCGCCTTTGAAGTAAGTCGATCCGCCGTAACGGCCAGAACGGATCGGCGTCCCGAGCACTTTGGCGGTGCCGATATCCATGTGGCGATAGACGGCGCGCGAATCGGCGCAAACCACCTCGCCCGAAAACTTATAGGCGATCTTCAATCCCAACCCGGTCTTCCCGGACCCGGTAGGCCCGACGGCGGCGACGATCTTCGGAAGCTCGTTCATGCCGCAATGATAACACGGGCGAGACGTTAGCTATAGGGTTGGGAATAGGTCTACGAAAATACGAATCACTACGAATATACGAATACTCAAGGAACGACGTTTTTTGAGATGACCGGGGTTGGTCGCTTCGTACATTCGTAAGTTTCGTAATTTCGTAAGGCCTACCGCTCCGCCCGACCGTACAACACCCACTCCTTCGCCCGATCTATGGTGACATCTACGAATTGCCCCACTCGCCACTCTCCACTCCCCACTCCCCCCGCCGCGAACCGGACCCTCTTCATGTATTCGCAATTTCCCTCGGCTATCCCCTTCTCGTCCACAGTCTCGACGAGCACCCGGACCGTCCGGCCGACGAGCGCCTGATTCTTCCGAAGCACGATGTTTTCCATGAGATATTGGATCTCTTCCCAACGCCGTTTCTTCTCTTCACGCGAGACGTCATCCTTGAACGCGCGCCAGGCGGCGGTACCGGAGCGCGGCGAATATTGCGCGGTGTAACAGATGTCGAAGTCCGCCGCCTCGTAGAGCGAGACGGTCTCCGCGAACTGCGCCTCCGTCTCGCCGGGGAAACCGACGATGATGTCGGTGCCGATCGCGATTTCGGGGACACGCGCCTTGATCTTCCGGATGGTCTCGAGATACGTCTCGCGGGTGTAGCGGCGGTTCATGCGGCGCAGGACTTCGTTCGACCCGGATTGGACGGGTAAGTGCAGGAAACGGACGTGCTTCGGCAACGCGAGCGCGTCGATTCCCTCGTCCGTGACGTGCAGAGGATGCGGCGCGGTCGAGTGGATCCGCTCGAGACCTTCCTGCGCGTCCAGCTCCCAAAGCAACGCGGCGAAATCGTCATAGTACGGATTCGTCTTCGAGAAGTTCTCCGGATCCGGCGCTTTCCAGGCGTTCACGGCCTGGCCGAGCAAAGTGATCTCGACGCAACCGCCGGCGATTAGACCGCGCACCTCCGTCATGATGTCCGCGAACGGCCGATCGTTCGGCAACCCGCGCGCGAACGGCACGACGCAATACGAACAGAATTTATTGCAGCCGGTCTGGATCGTGACGTACGCCTGTCTCGCTCCCCGACGTGATGGCATGATTTTGAGATAATCTTCGGGCGAATCCGTGGATTTAAGCAGTTCAGGCCGATGCTCGGCGATCCAACGCGGCAACTTCCCCATCTCTGACGTCGGGAAAAAGAAATCCACCATTGGCAATCGCGCGCGGATCTTGCCGTCCTTATCACGTCCGGCCATGCAACCAGTGACGCCGACGAGCAGCTGCGGGTTCGTCTCCTTCAGCAGGGCGAACTTGCGCATCAGGCCATAGACGCGATCCTCGGCCGTCTGACGCACCGAGCAGGTGTTCACGAGGATGAGGTCGGCCGTCTCGATCGACGGAACCGCCTCGAAGCCGACACCGCGAAGCACCGACTCGATTCGCTCGGAGTCGTTCTTGTTCATCTGGCAACCGAAGGTCGTGAGGTGGAATTTGGGCATGACGGCGACCGGTCTTGTATCCGCAAGACGTCAAGGATACCCTGTAGGGAGTCCCGCGATGTTACACCACAAACCGATATTTGTTAACTATGGCCAGAGAAAACTCGAGGAAATACGCTTTCGTGAACCCACCCAAAGAAACCATGTTGACCCCCGAGAGGGAGACGAGAGCGCGATCGACCGAACCGAAACGACCGGCCAGACCCGAAGGCGAGACGCGACGCGAGAGCGCGCCCCGGTTCGAAGCGCCGATTTTCGACGACTCCGACCCCGGCATACAGCTGGCGACCCGGCCT
>Ga0172379_10006331_pt1 | contig 15915 bp, 15 predicted proteins | sample GrowelOW334metaG_FD_119756 | JGI IMG/M metagenome (GOLD analysis project Ga0172379, IMG submission 119756) | Groundwater microbial communities from an aquifer near a municipal landfill in Southern Ontario, Canada - Groundwater well OW334 metaG | ecosystem: Environmental > Aquatic > Deep... | reverse complement strand
TTATTTAAAACCGTTTTTGAAATTCGGAAACGCCGCCATGGTGCCGCAAGTTACTTGGCATTTGAAAAATTTTGACATTATTCATCTTCATTGGCCGTTTATCGGAGCCGAATTTATTATTTTCGCCAAACTTTGCGGTTTGATTAAAAAGTCATTGGTTGTTCAATATCAAATGGATTTAATTGATCGCGGCTGGCGCGGAATATTTTTTAAACTTTACAGTTTATTTTTTATTCCTTTATTGGCCAAAGCGGCGGATAAAATTTTAGTTTCTTCTTTTGATTACGCCCATTATTCCCATATCAGACGATATGTTGATCGTTTTGAAAAAAAATTTATTGCCGTGCCCTTGGGAGTTGATATGAGCAAATTTTATCTTCAACCAAAAGACGAAGAATTATTAAAAAAATATAATTTGTCTTACAGAGAAAAAATCGTTTTATTTGTCGGCGGGCTGGACCGAGCGCATTATTTTAAGGGGATTGATGTTTTAATCAAGGCCATAGCTGACGTAAATTGCAAATTGATTATTGTCGGCGAGGGCGATTTAAAACCTAAATATCAAACGCTGGCCAATAATTTAAATATAAAAGAAAAAGTTATTTTTGCCGGTTATGTTCCGGACGAAGATTTGCCTAAATATTATAACTTGGCTGACGTCTGCGTTTTGCCGTCAATCGGTCGTTCTGAGGCGTTTGGATTGGTCTTGGTTGAAGCTATGGCTTGCGCCAAGCCGATTATCGTTTCTGATTTGCCCGGACCGAGAACTTTGGTTCAAAATAACGGCTTTAAAGTTAAGGTTAGTGATGTTAATGATTTAAGGCAAAAAATATCTTTAATTTTAGAAGATCAAGTTCTGGCTAATCAGCTTGGCGCTCAAAGTTTTAGATTGATAAAAGAACAATATAATTGGCCGACCTCGGTTCAAAAATTAGAACAAATTTACCATGAAGAAATTGTTTTTAAAAATTAGAGAAGACAAAAATTTTATTTTTACGTTGATTGCGATTTTTTGCGCGGTCGGTTGGTTTTTGCTCGTAATACATGGAAATTTTTCCCGTTCATGGCAAATTAGTCTTGGGTTGATATTTTCTATTTTTTATTTTCTAATTAATTCCGTTTGGCTGGCGAAAATTTTATCGCGTCTGGGTTTTGAAAAAGAATTTCAATTTGTTTTCGGTTTATTCTTATTGCTTTTTTTAATCGCTTTTGGCTTAGCCATACCGATTGTTTTTTATAAAATAACGCCGATTTATTTGGCGTTTTTATTAATTTTGCTGACAATTGTTATTTCTCTGTTAAGCCGTTTAAAAAGAAAAGGGGAAAGGGAAGAAACGGAAAAAGAATTGGCGCTGGTTGAAAATAATGAAAAAATTAAAATTCCAAAATTTATTTTTGTTTTATTCGGCCTGGCTTATATTTTTTGCTGGTTTTTGCTTTTCAGAGCGCGAACAGGCGCTGATATTCGCTCGCCCTGGCTGGTAATTCATCCTTTTTATCTTTACGGCTGGCTGTTTATAATTTTTATAATCGGTCTTTTAATTTTTTCCAAATGCCGTTTAAAGACATTTTTATTTTTTATTATTTTAACTTCTTTGCTTTTGCATTCTTATTTATTGGTAACATATCAGACCGGTTTTGGCGGGGATAAATGGCGGCATCTTGGTGCGGAACAATGGCTGATGGACGGGCATATTTACACGCCGGCTCTTTTCGGCGAACAGATTTCTTACAAACAATTGGGGCCGATAAAAATTCCCGAAGTTTTTATCGCGGGCAATAAAACTTCTTACGCCAATATGTGGGGGATGACAATCGCTCTTTCTTGGCTGACAAAAATTGATATTTTTTATATTGATCTTTTCTTGGGCTTATTGCTATTTTCAATATTTTTGCCGTTTCTGCTTTTAAAAATCGGCAGTTTATTTTCCAAAAAGAAAGAATTTTTATATTTATTGGCCTTGTTGCCGTTTTTATTTTTTCCTTTTCAAATTTACGGCAGCATTACCGTGCCTCAGGCCTTCGGATTTTTACCATTTTTATTTTCCTTGATTTTTCTTTTGGAATATTTCATGGATAAATTTTCTTTCCGCCAGCTGCTTAAAAGGCTGGTTTTTCTAATTCCATTTTTATATTTTAACTACGTTCTTTATTTGATTGTTTTCTTGGAAATATTTATTTTAGTTTTTTTACTGAAGAATTTCTATAAATTTAAGCGTGGTAAAACAATTTGGTTAGCTCTGATTTTTATTTGTTTTTTGGTCTTGGTATTTTTAATTCCTTTACTTGATACGAATAATCAATATTCATCTTTCAAAAAGAATTTAACTCCAACTGATTTTAAAAGCGCTTTGATAAATTTTCCGATCAGAATTTTAACTTCAGACGCCATTTTCCCGCGTCTCTATCGGATGGAACAGGATAATTGGCTTTATTCTCAGACCGGAGAATATTTATCCAGAGCGACCTTATTAAAAGCATTGCCTTGGCATTTGATACTCACGCCGATAATTTTATTTTTAATAATCTTGGGAATCATTAATTATCGCAAATTATTCCAACCGAAAATCGGTTATCTCTTTGTTCTAGTTTTAGTTATTTTTTTACTGAACCAATTTATAGGTTCTTATTTTATGGAGGGCAATCATATTTTTTCCAAGCGCTTGGTTATTCTGACTTCTTTTTTAATGATGATTCCGTTGGCATGGGGGATTTATTGTTTAACCGAATATTCCAAATCTATTTTCTCCCGCCGAGCTATAATTTTTGCTTTGATAATGATAATCAGTTTAACTTCAACCACTGTTTACGCTTCCGGACCGAAATTTCAAACTGTTTCTTCAGACGAATTGGCGGCAGCCAAATATGTTTGGGAAAAAATTAATTCCAGTGAATTGACAGATAAACATTGCGTTTTGGCCAATACTTGGCCGCTTTTGGCTTTGGAAGCGGTTTCAGGAAAACAAATTGTCACAGGCGGATTTCTTAATTATTCAGAATCAGAAAGAGTGCGATTATTTGAAAATATGAATACCACGCCTTCAATTCGTTATCTTGAAAAAGCCATTCAGACAACCGGCGCTGAGCAGTGTTATCTTATGACCGAAGAAAGATGGATGTTATTTAATCATCAAAGTCAAATTATCAGCCAGCTTGATTTAATCTTAGGGAATCATCAGAATATCGGGCAGGTGATGATTTGGCAGTACTTGCCCCGTTAGAGATTTAACATATGAAGATTATTTTAAAAATTTACACTATTTTGTTAATCATTGGCGTGCTTGTTTTTTTTGGTTGGCTGATTTATAAAAATTTGGCAATTACGGGCAAGATTTTTGTAGTCAATGATTTTTGCAATAAATCTCAGTTTATTCCCAATCTTTATCCGGAGGATAGAGTAGGAACACTAGAGAAAGAAAATGGCATTTGTTTTCAACGCATTTTTACTGAACCGGTTTATTTCAAAGTTAATGCTTCGCGTACTTTTTCCAAAGCGAAAATTAAAATTATTTATGAAAATGAAGGAAAATCAATTATTCAACTTGGTTTAATGAAAAGAAAAATAACTCCTCTTGATTGGCGATATGATTTGCAGTCAGCAGATAATCATATTTCAAAAGATAACATAGAAGAGCAGAATGCGGAATTTTCAGTCGGTTTGGACAATATTACTGATCATTCTTTGGAATTTATTATTTCCGCATCCGGTTTAAACGAAGGCGGACAAGAAATAAAAATCAGAAGAATAGAAGTTGAATTAAGCCGTTCGCCGGAAAATTGGCAAGCTATTTTTACTGATTTAAAAAATTATTTGTTTAGAAAACATTAAAATGAATATATTATTTAAAAAAATTGCCGGCACGGCTCATTATTTTTTGCGCAATACTTTTATAATCATGGGCATATGTTTTTTATTACTTATAATTGCTGAAGATCTTTATACCGGCTTTTTCTCGTTTTGGTTTGACATAAGAGGTTTAACAATCGGAGTAATAGCCAGCGGCATTTTGGCCTTATTTACATCTCGATTTATTGATCAATCTTGATTTTGACATTTTAGGGATAATAATTTATACTTATATTATTATGAATATTTTACTCATTGTTTTAATAATAGTTTTTATCGGCGGATTTATCGGCCTGGTTGTTTTTTTAAACAAGCGTTTCGGGGCAGGGAAGGGTGATCAGAGTTTTTTATTGATTCAAAATCAGATTAACGAATTGAATAAAACAATAGACAATAAGCTTGGCCAATCAAATCAGATTCTGCAGCAGCAGTTCAGTCAAAGCGCTCAAATTATCAGAGAAGTTACCGAGCATTTAACCAAATTGGACGAGACCAATAAGCAGGTTATAAATTTTACCGAACAATTGCAGAGCTTGCAGGACATTTTGAAAAATCCAAAACAAAGAGGAATTCTCGGCGAATATTATTTGGAAACTCTTTTAAAAAATATTTTACCGCCCGACACCTATAAGATGCAATATAAATTTTTAGACGGAGAAATTGTTGACGCGGTCGTATTTGTGGGAAATAAAATAATTCCGGTTGATTCAAAATTCAGTTTGGAAAATTATAATCGTATTATTGAAGAAAAAAATCAAGCGGAAAAAGATAAATTGGAAAAACAATTTGTCAGTGATTTAAAACAAAGAGTTACGGAAACGGCAAAATATATTCGGCCGAATGAAAACACAATGGATTTCGCTTTTATGTTTATTCCTCACGAGGCGATTTATTATGATCTCTTGATTAATAAAATCGGCAGTATCACAGGTGATACGGAAAGCATTATTCAGCGAGCAGCCGGCAAATATCACGTGATTATCGTTTCGCCGACAAGTTTTCTCGCTTATTTGCAAACCGTCTTGCAAGGTTTGCGGGCGCTTAAAATTGAAGAATCAATTAAAGAAATTATTAAAAATATCGGCGATGTCAGCAAGCATCTTTTAAGCTATGAAGAATATATGAAAAAATTAGGCAATAATCTAGGAACGACGGTTGGTATGTACAATCAAGCATATAAAGAATTTAAAAAAATTGACAAAGATATAACGAGAATTGCCGGAGGGAAAAGCGGTGTTGATCCGCTTGAATTGGAAAAACCGAGTAATGACTAAAAATTTTATTATTCAACATGAAAAATAAAAAATTTTTCGAAGCTATTGCTGTTTTAATCGGCACAATTGTCGGAGCGGGAATTTTCGGCTTGCCTTATGCTTTTAACAAATCAGGCTTTATTGTAGGCCTTTTTTATTTAATTATTTTAGGTGGAGTATTTTTAATAACCAGTTTTTGTTATGGCGAGATAGTCTTGCGCACCAAGGATCAATTGGAAATGTCAGGCTATACGGAACGTTATTTAGGCAAAAAGGGCAAAATTATAATGACTGTTTCTTTAATTTTAGGAATTTATGCCGCATTAGTGGCTTATATTATCGGCGTTGGCCAATTCTTGCAAGCGATTTTAGGGCCGATTTTGGGAGGCAGTCAATTTTTTTGGTCTCTGATTTTTTGGGCTTGCGTCAGCTTGATTGTTTTGAAAGGTATCGGCATTGTCAGTAAAATGGAATTATTCATGACTTGCGGCCTCATTTTTATCGCTTTATTTATTTTTATTTTCAGTTTTCCTTATATTCATCTTGATAATCTCAAAACATTTCATCCAACGAATTTATTTTTTCCTTATGGCATAGTTTTATTTGCTTTGGGCGGAGCAACCGCTATTCCGACAATGCGCCGTTTGCTTAATGAAAAAACCAAATGGCTTAAACCAACGATATTTTTAGGTCATCTTATTCCGATTATCGTTTATATTATTTTTACTTTTGCCGTGATCGGGGTATGCGGAAAAGATACTTCCGAGACTGCTATTCTTGGATTAGCCGCCAAAACAAGCAACTTGATACTTCTTGTCTGCGGAATTTTCGGCGTTTTGGCCATAAGCACTTCTTTTTTATCTTTAAGTCATGTTCTGAAAGAAGTTTTTCATAGAGATCATAAAATTCCTGTTTTATCCAGTTGGGGGTTAACTGTTTTTATTCCGTTGATTTTATTTTTATTCGGATTAAACAGTTTTGTGAGCGTCATTGGTTTTTCCGGAGGCATTCTTTCCGGTGTTCAAAGTATTATTTTAATAATGGCTTTTTATAAAGCGAAAAAAATAGGGGATAGAACGCCGGAATATAATTTTAATCTGGCCAAGCCCTTGGCTTGTCTCATTTGCTTGATGTTTGTCGGGGGAATTATTTATCAAATTATTTATCATTAAAAAACAATATGGCCTTAATTTTAGTTTTAAATGCCGGCAGCACTTCTTTGAAATACAAATTATTTGATTATCAGACTCTTAAGATTATTAAAAAAGAATCTTTTGAAAATTTACTGATCAGCGGCGACGCTCATTTAAGCGCAGTTGTTTCCGTCTTAAAACAAATCGGTAATTTGACTGATATTAAAATAGTTGGTCATAGAATAGTGCATGGCGGAACGGAATTTCAAAAGCCAACCTTGCTTGATGATAAAAATTTAAAAAATTTGGCCAAGTACAGCAGTTTGGCTCCTCTTCACAATCCTTACAATTTAAAAGTGGCGCAATTGGCCAGGGTCTATTTAAATGACATACCACACGTAGGGTGTTTTGATACCAGTTTTTTTATTGATTTGCCGTTACAGGCCAAGTTGTATGCCATTCCGCTTGAATATTATAGAAAATATAATATTCAACGTTTTGGATTTCACGGAATTTCTCATCAATACGTGGCCAATCAAGCGGCGAAAATGTTAAAAAAGAATTTAAATAAAATAAATTTAATCACTTGTCATTTGGGCGGGGGATGCAGTATAGCGGCGATTAAAAAGGGTAAGGCCGTTGACACCAGCATGGGCTTTACTCCGCTTGAAGGATTGGTAATGATGACGCGTTCCGGCGATATTGATCCGGGTCTTATAAATTATTTTAATAAAGAATGCGGATTATCCATGGATCAGATAAATGATTTACTAAATTACGGATCAGGAATAAAAGGTTTATTCGGAACAAGCAATTTCAGAGAACTTTTAAAAGCCGCAAAAAGGGGAGACAAAAAAGCAAAATTGGCTTTTGAAATTTTTGTTTACAGAATTCAAAAATATATCAGTTCTTATTTTGGAATTCTAGGCAATGCTGATGCGATTGTTTTTACCGGAGCAATCGGCGCGGGCGATTCTTATACTCGAAAAAATATTTGCCAAGGATTAAAATTTATTAAATCCGCGAAAATTTTAGCCATTGAAACTGATGAAGAATTGGCGATCGCTCAAGAGTGTCAGAAAATTTTGAAATAAAAATTTAGTTTAGAAAACAAAAAGACTCAATTTTTTTGGGTCTTTTTGTTTTTTTAGTCGCTTAAAGTTATCCACAACTAGGTGGTTGCCTAGTGGGAGAAAATGGATTACAATTGATTCGTTGTGTAGGAAAGTGGATAAATGTGGGGATAAGCCCGTCTTTCTGTTAATAACAATGCTTTAATCAATAAATTTTAGCGATAGATAGTTTTAATTTTTTCAATATGTTTATTGGTGAATACCATTATACAATAGATGAAAAAAATAGATTGGCCGTTCCGGTCAAATTTAGAGCAAGCATTTTAAAGGGAGCAGTGGTGACTCGCGGAATAGATGCTTGTCTTTTTTTGTATCCCAAAAAAGAATGGGATAAGTTAGCTGCTAAATTGGCGGCAATGCCGATCAATAAATCTAAAACCAGAGCCTTTTCCAGATTAATGTTAGCCGGCGCAATGGAAGTGGAGCTTGATAAGCAGGGAAGAATAAATTTACCCGATTATTTAAAACAATACGCAAGTATTAATAAAAAAATAGTTATTGCCGGTCTTTATGATCGTTTGGAAATTTGGGACGAACAAGCTTGGGAAGAATATAAGAAAAAATCAGAAGAAGAAAGCACTGATATTGCCGAAGAGCTCGGAGGTTTAGGAGTGTAGTATGGCACATACCCCTGTCCTTTTAAATGAAGTCATTGCTTATTTGAATCCGCAGAAAAATCAAAATTTTATTGATTGCACGGTTGGCGGCGGGGGACATGCTTTAAAAATTTTATCTTTAACAAAACCTAATGGCAAGTTATTAGGTTTTGATTTATCTCAAGAAGCGATTTTAAAACTTCAACAAATAAAAGAAAATAGATTGATTTTGGTTTGCGACAATTTTGTTCATTTAAAAATAATCGTTGAACAATATAATTTTGGTCCGATAAGCGGTATTTTAATAGATCTGGGGCTTTCGTCCGATCTCTTGGAAACAAGCAAGAGAGGATTCAGTTTTGCGAAAGACGAACCATTGGATATGAGATTCAGCCCGGCTACGCAAGATTTCACGGCTCAAATGATTATCCGCCAATATTCAAAGGATAAATTAACGGAAATTTTTCGTAACTTTGGTGAAGAGAAGTTTGCCCGTCAAATAGCCGAGGCGATAGTCAATATTAGAAAAAAAGAAAATATTACTTCAACCCTTCAATTAGCCGGCTTGATTGAAACAACTTTAGGAAGAAGGTTTCATATTAAAAGTTTGGCCAGAGTTTTTCAAGCTTTAAGAATTGAAGTTAATAATGAATTGGAAATTTTAGAACAAACGTTAAGTCAGGGGATGGAAATACTAAATCCGGGAGGCAGACTGGTGGTAATCAGCTTTCATTCTTTAGAAGACAGAATTGTCAAATTATCTTTCAAAAAATTTAAAAAAGAAGGAATAGCGGAAATTATAACCAAAAAACCGCTTATTCCGACGGATGAAGAAATCAGAATCAACTCGCGCAGCAGAAGCGCCAAATTAAGAGTCGCAGAAAAAATATAATTATTATTTTATTTAAATATTAAATTTTATGACTTCTTACAAAGTAATATCACAATCTAATTTAAGACAGGAGTCAAATAAATATTTTATTTTTAATGCTATCGGAGCGGGTATTGTTTTGTTGATGATAATTATCTCGCTAACTCAAGTCAATGCCGGTATTTTTTACAGTTTAAAAATTAAACAAGCTAATTTTAGATTAACGACTTTAAGAACTGAGAATGAGCGTTTAGCCCAAGAAGTGTCTCAGCTAAATTCTCTTGCTAATATTGATCAAAACATTTCCGTTTTAGGCATGGTTAAAACTACTAAAATCAATTATCTGTCGCCGACAGAAGAAACCCTTGCCAGACGTTAATTATTTAATGTTTAATAAGATATTATGCCTCGTCTCAAAATCTTGATAGTCGTTATTTTTATTTGCGGATTTTTGATAATTGGCAGGCTTTTTGAACTACAGGTTCTGCGCCATGATTTTTATACTACTTCGGTTGAAAATAGAGGAGAGGTTAACGAAATAATTCCCGTTGAAAGAGGCCGAATCTTAATTGAAGATGGAGGCGAGACCTATCCGCTTGCCACCAATATTAATACTTATAATTTAATCGCTGTTCCGGCCAGAATTACCAATCCGGAAGAATGGTTGAAAAAAATGGCGCCTTATTTGAATTTTCAAAATAATATTACAGGTGATCAAATAATTGAAGAGGGCCAAAAAAATGACGAATATAAAGCGATGATAGAGCGCCTTTCCCGCGAAAAAGATTTTTACGAATTATTAAGAAAAGAATTAACCATTAATGAAGTCAATGTTATTAAAAAACTTAATTTAGAAGGCATTGATTTTGAAACAATTTCCAAAAGATATTGGCCGGAAAAGAATCTTTTCAGTCATGTGGTCGGTTTTGTTTCTCCATCAGACAATAAACCAAGCGGTCAATACGGCATAGAAGAATTTTTTAATCAGGAATTAGAAGGTATTCCCGGTCAGATGAAGGGTGAAAAAGCGCCGGGAGGATACTTAATCAGTTCTTCTTATCAAGAAATTAAAAAAGCGGAAAACGGCGAAGATATAGTTTTAACTCTTGACCGATCCATACAATTTTTCGCTTGCCAACTGATACAGCAGGCGGTAAAAGATTACGGCGCAGAAAGAGGTTCTATTATCGTTGAAGATCCTGAAAGCGGAAAAATATTGGCTTTATGCAATCAACCTGATTTTGATCCTAATCAATATTCAAAAATTAAAAATTTGGAAGTATTTAAAAATTCAGCCATTGATTATTCATATGAACCGGGTTCTATTTTTAAAGTAATCACCATGGCTGCGGCGCTGGATGCCGGAAAAGTCACTCCGGATACTTCGTATGTTGATACCGGATCTCTGACAATAGACGGACATGTTATTAAAAATGCGGCTGACAGAGTTTTTGGTAAAGCAACCATGACTAATGTTTTAGAAAGATCAATTAATACCGGAGCTGTATTTGCCGCCAAATCTTTAGGGAAAGAATCATTCAGAAATTATGTTAAAAAATTTGGTTTTGGCAGATTGACTGAAATAGAATTAAGCGGCGAGGCAAGCGGCAATATTGATAACTTGGAGCAAAAAGCGGAAATATATTTGGCTACTGCTTCATTTGGGCAGGGTATCAGCGTTACGCCAATTCAGATGATTAACGCGGTGGCTGCCATTGCCAATCAAGGCAAATTGATGAAACCTTATATTGTTGATAAAATTATTAAAAATGGCGAGACTATTCAGCGAGAACCGGTTTTTGTCCGTCAGGTTATTTCTTCGTCAACCGCCGCCACTTTAACATCAATGATGGTTTCGGTTTTGGAAAATGGATGGCGGATAGGAGCGGGAGTGCCCGGTTATTTTACAGCCGGTAAAACAGGAACCGCTCAAGTGGCCGGACCAAGCGGAAGTTATTCTGAGAAAACCATTCATTCTTTTATCGGGTTCGCGCCGGCAACCAATCCTAAATTTATAGCTTTGATAAAAATTGATAATCCGGCAACAGGACATTTTGCCGATACGACAGCCGCGCCAACCTTTGGCAAGCTATCAGAATTTATTTTAAAATATTATAACATTCCACCGGATAGACCAAGGACAAAATAATCATTAAATTACAAATAGTCTTTGGTTATTAGTTTCTAGTTTTAGTTTATTGGTTTTTAGTTTTTAAACCAATAACCAGATAACCATAACCATTAACCAAAAACCATAAACCGTTGATTAAATGAGAAAATTTATTCAAACATTATTAAAATTTTTTGCCAAACAGGCGATTATAAAATATAAACCGCTGATTATTGGCATTACCGGAAGTGTCGGCAAGTCGTCCACCAAAGAAGCGATTTATCAAGTTCTTAAAAAATATTTTGTTTGCCGGCGCAATTTTAAAAATTACAACAATGAAATAGGCGTGCCATTGACGATTTTAGGCCAAGACGCACCGGGTAAAAATTTAATCAGCTGGTTCAAGGTTTTTTTCAACAGTTTGGGAATAATTATTTTCCCTCAAAAGTCTTATCCAAAAATTTTAATTTTGGAAATGGCGGCTGATCACCCAAATGATATAAAATATTTAACCAAAATCGCGCCTTGTAATATCGGTGTTGTTACGGCTATCGGTCCTTCACATTTGGAATTTTTTAAAAGCATAGAAAATGTAGTTAGGGAAAAGCAAGAAATTGTCAATCATTTGCCGCCGACCGGTTGGGCTATCTTGAATTATGATGATGAGAGAGTGGTATTAATGAAAAATAAAACAGAAGCAAAAATTTTAACTTATGGTTTATCTGAAAAAGCAGATGTTAAAGCCGTGGAAATTATTTTAGATCAGGAGTGGGAAAATGATAAATATAAAATCAAGGGATTGAGATTTAAGGTAAATTATACCGGATCTATCGTGCCGGTTTTTTTGCCGAACATTATCGCTCGCTCTCAGGTTTATTCTGTTTTATCAGCCATTGCTGTCGGCATTGTTCTAGATTTAAATTTAATTGAAATATCCGAATCTTTAAGTAATCTTAGTCCGTTACCTGGCCGAATGAAATTAATAAAGGGCATTAATGATAGTTTAATTATTGACGATACTTATAATTCTTCTCCGATCGCCGCTCAAAGCGCTTTGGAAACATTGGCTGAAATAAAAAAACAACCCGATGCTAAGAAATGGGCTGTTTTGGGTGATATGTTGGAATTGGGTGCGGCAAGCCGCAATGAACATTTAAATTTAGGCAAAAATGTTGCTAAAACTGGAATAGATTATTTGGTTGTTATTGGAAAAGAAGTTAATGCTGTTGTTGAAGCGGCTCAAGAGGCGGGATTGGATAAAGATAAAATTAAAATTTATCAAGATTCTATTTCAGCCGGAGAAAGCATAAGCCAAGAAATTAAAGAAGGGGATATTGTTTTGATTAAAGGTTCTCGCGGCATACACATGGAAGAGGTGGTAAAGAGAGTAGTGGTGAAAATCAATGATATTGAATAAGTTGATAAGCTAACTAAGTAGATAAGTTAATAAGTTAATTGCTTTACCATATAAGTTTTTTCCAGTTTATAGCCAAGTTTTCTATAATATTCACGCGCGCCAACGCCGGCAATAACGGCGATTTTTTTATAACCCAATTTTTCGCTTATTTCTTCCGCCTCGCGCATTAATTTTTTGCCAAATCCCAAGTGTTGAACGGCTACTGATTTTTCACTGATAGGAATAAGTTCGCCATAAGTATGAATTTCGCGAACAATGGGATATGGTTTGGTAATTCTTAAACGCAAAAAAGCGGCTAATTTATTCGTCTTGAAATTTTCACAAGAAAGAAAAATTTCTTTTCCGCCGGAAGCGGAATATTCCCTGATTCTCAGTTTTAAATTTTTAGCTTCAAATTTAAAATTTTTTATTTCCCGACAGCGAATGCATTGACATTCTTTGCCTAATTTTTTTAAATTTTTATCCAATACTTCGCGCAAGTTTGAAATTTTACTTCCGCCTCTGATTTGCCAAGACGGAATATCTCTGATAACCCGATTAATTCTTACATAATGCGGCACCAGCAACTTCATTTTAACTATAAGATTAATCAGTTGGCGATTGGAATAAGGTTTATATTTTTTTTGCTGCCAGATTTTATATAATTTGGAGTTTTGGGTGACCACGCATGGATAAATTTTAAGCATATCAGGCCTGAAATTCGGATCATCAAATATCCTTTTAAACATTGTCAAATCTTTTTTTACCGAAGAACCGTATAGTCCGGGCATAATGTGATAGCAAATTTTAAATCCGGCGTCTTTAAGAAGTTTGGTGGCTTCAATTATTCTTTGGACATTATGTCCGCGCTGATTTTTTTCTAAAATTTTATCATCAATCGCCTGAACGCCGATTTCCACTCTGGTGCAGCCCAATTCTCTCATTCTTTGAATTTCTTTTGGATTGATAAAATCAGGCCTTGTTTCAAGCGTTAAACCGATAATTCTATGTTGCGCTTTTTCATTTATTCTTTGGGCAATGGCCAGATTCTTGCTTGTTCGGCCATTGGCGCCGTCAAAACAGCGTTTAATGAACCAATATTGATATTTTTTCGGCAAATAACTCCAAGTGCCGCCGATAACAATTAATTCAATTTTGTCAGTCGGATGGCCGTTCTGCTCTAAGACTTCAATTCTTTTTTTAACTTGCTGATAAGGATTATATTTTAAAGTCAGGGCTCGTTCAACCGCCGGTTCTCCGGCCAAATAGCTTTTAGGGATATTTTTTTCCGTTGGGCAATAAATGCATTTTCCCGGGCAAGGCCAAGGTTTGGTTAAAACAGCCACCACGGCCACGCCGGAAAGGCTGCGCACCGGTCTTTTTTTGAGCTGTTTTTCCAAATAAAAACTTTTCTTGATTTTTTTAAGCAGTCTTAATTTTTTGTAAGTGTTTAAAATATCAATATTGCCAACAGGCGAGATTGATATTTTATTGCTTAATTTTTGTTTTAATTTCAAAAAATCCTCGCCGGAAGCGATTGGTTTTTGAGCAAGCTGTTTGACCAATAAATTGATTTTAGATTCGTTGTTCATCAGGTTTATTATAGATTTTTTAGGCAATTTGTAAACTGCTACTATACACTTATTTTACACGGCCGTGTAAAATAAGTGTACAGATATATTTATAATTATTTTACAAAAAATTTAATTTGTTTACAATACAGGATTGACAAAGGCTAAAAAATGTGTTATTATATAAATATAACAATTTAACAGTTTTGTTCGTTAAATTGGCAGTGACCGGTAAGTACAAGGAGTACAGCTCGAGAAGAGTGACTGGTGAACCGAGTGGGTCCGACTCCCACCACTGCCACCAAAAAATTAAGAAAAAAAGGAGGAGATATGTCTGCTGAACAGCGAAAAACATGTGTCAAGATGATGGTTTTGGGAATTTTTGAAATAATATTAGGTGTTTCACTTATTTGGATTGGTGGATTTGAAGGGATAAGAGAATATCAGCAATATTTTAATTATTTTTCTCTTCATACTTTTATTGAAGTCATGGGAATATATGGAGGAGTATTTATAGTGGACCACGGAATACGTTGTGCTCGGAAATGGTATAGTAGACTAATTATAGGAGGGGATAATGAAAAATAGGATATGGGGATTCCTTTGTATGATAGTAGGGTTCTTACTTCTCGGTTATTGTTCTTATATAGCAGGTATGAATTCAGATTTTAGTTTTAGTATTCTTACTGGAATAGGAGTAATAGCTGGAGGAGTAATAATGGCAGTGGGTATGTATACTGTAATTATGAATAAGTGGCCTTGGCAAAATTAGATTTATAATTAAAAAGGGTAATTCTACGGAATTCACCCTTTTTTTAATTGATAAAAAGTGTAAAATATTAGGCATGAAATTAGAAACAGCCAAACAAATTTTAGAAAAAAATAAGGAAGATTGGGAATACATAGCTCAAGAATTTGCGATGTCGCGAACCAGTAATTGGCCGGAAATTGAACCGCTTATTAACTATGTGAAAGATGGAGATAAGATATTAGATTTGGGTTGCGGTAATGGTCGATTATACGAGTTATTAAAAAATAAAAATGTAGAATATCTGGGAGTGGATGGTTGTGAGAATTTAATTGAAATAGCAAAAAGAAGGGCACCAACTAAATTTATGGTTGCCAGTGCTCTAAATTTGCCGTTTGAAAATGAAAAATTTGATATTATTTTTTCCATTGCTGTCTTTCATCACATTCCTTCTGATTTATTTCGCGAACAAGTTTTAAAGGAATGTTATCGAGTTTTAAAACCGGGCGGTTATTTAATTTTAACAACCTGGAATCTTTGGCAGACAAAATTATTATTTAAATATAAACTTTGGCCGGTGTTTTTCGGCTGGCGACCCAAAAATCTAGACTGGCGAGACACTTTAATCTCTTGGAAAGAAAAAAGGGGGATAATCCGTCGTTATTATCACATTTTTACTTCTAGAGAATTGTGGAAATTAGTTAAAAATAATGGTTTTAAGATTATTGATCAATATTATTCAAAGAGAGAAGGTAGTTTTAAATCCAATTGGACAAAAGGCCATAATCTTGTTATAATTGCTAAGAAGTAATAAAAATATATGACTGAATATAATAGACAATTTGAAAGGCATATATCTCCTGAACACGGAGCTGATTTAGGATTATTCAATGATATATATAATGAAATTAAAAATTTAAAAGAACAGGGATCTCAACAAGATTCTGAGAAAAAGTATAATGATTTACGGGAAAAATTTATTAAGGAAAATCCGGAATCAGCTCTAATGATTGAAGCGCTTTTTGGTATTAGAGATATGACTGAAGATGAAGAAAGGTTGGCTAAACTGCCTAAAGACAGGAGATGGACACCGGAGCAACAAAAGATTTTTAGAAAATCTATGCGCGGATTAACCGAATGGCAATTCACAATAACTCATTTTATTCTTAAAGCCGGAAAAAATGAAAAATTAGCCGAATCTTTTTGGTCTGAATGCGACAAATTAAATAGTTTATTTTCTGATCGGCCATTTCAATT
>Ga0172379_10006330_pt1 | contig 15915 bp, 13 predicted proteins | sample GrowelOW334metaG_FD_119756 | JGI IMG/M metagenome (GOLD analysis project Ga0172379, IMG submission 119756) | Groundwater microbial communities from an aquifer near a municipal landfill in Southern Ontario, Canada - Groundwater well OW334 metaG | ecosystem: Environmental > Aquatic > Deep... | reverse complement strand
TTTTAACCCGACACCTGGTTGGCGGTTTTAAAAACCGCCTGTTTAAGAAATTAAGAAATGTCGGGCTTCCTTCGACAAGCTCAGGACAGGAAAGCCCAACATACTGTTGTTGCATAAAAAGCCTCCCAACCATTAAGATGGTACATGCTGAAGCACGTACCTACTTATGTGCTATTATATGATATCCGAAGGGATTTTATGGGTACTCTTGAAAGACGACAGCGTGAAAAAGAGCAGAGGTGCATATGAAAATCAAGACAATGACGCGCAATGGAGCGATACGGCTTGGAATCCTCATGTCAGTGATGATGGGTGCTGGAACAATTGCAGGATGCATGATGATGTCAATGCCGGGAAACAGCTACAGAGGTCCGCCAGTTCCATACTCAGATGAAGAGACCAGGCTGTCTGCGGCATTGAAGGCGGATGTCGAACATATTGCCGGAACCATAGGGCCGCGCAATTTTCTGAACTACGGGAACCTGGTGTTGACCGCCGACTTCATCGGAAAAACATTCAAGGGCGCGGGCTACGAACCAAGGCGCATGAGCTATGTTGCAGATGAGAGCCTTATAAGTTCCTGGCGCGGGGCCCCGAAAAACGACAGTCTCATATATTCCAACATCGAAGTTGAATTGAGAGGCACAAAGTATCCGGACGAGATAATTGTCATAGGAGCGCACTATGACTCCCCTCCTGTCGACGGATGCAAGGCGGCGAACGACAACGGATCCGGACTTGCAGCAGCTCTAGAACTCGCCAAATCATTTGCTGGAAAAAATCAGGAACGGACACTGCGTTTCCTGGCATTCGCCAATGAGGAACCCCCATATTTCTGGACTCCCGGCATGGGCAGCCTCGTCTATGCAAAGTCATGCAGGGATAAGAAGGAGAACATCGTCGGCATGTTCAGTCTTGAGACTATTGGCTATTATTCCGATGATGAAGGCAGCCAGAACTATCCTTATCCTATGAATTACTTCTACCCTTCAAGAGGTAACTTCATAGCTTTTGTCTCAAATGTCTCATCAATGCCATTCATGAGGAAATCAATCGGTATATTCCGTGAAAATACCAAATTCCCTTCGGAAGGGGCGGCTCTTCCAGGATTAGTGCCTGGCGTCGGATGGTCTGATCACTGGTCTTTCTGGCAGATGGGCTATCCTGGAGTGATGATAACGGATACTGCGACATTCAGATATCCTTATTACCATACAAGCAAGGACAATCCCGAGAATCTCGACTATGACAAGATGGCGAGGGTTGTCAAAGGCATGGAGCTTGTGCTGAAGGACCTGGCGAACAGCAAATAATTCCTTGAAGATTGTACATGCTAATTCTTCAGCTGGGCGTCCTTGAATATGTCCTTGAAGATTTCGAGTATCTCGCGGTTGTCAGCGGCGGAAAGTACCTTTTTCCGGTTCTCCTCGTTGCGGAATCCGCAGACGATGTTCCTCAGGATCTGGACCTGCGAGTCCTCGCTGGTGAGCGGTGTGAGGATCAGGAATATGTGGGTGGCGGGCTTGCCGTCCGGGGAGTTCCACTCGATTCCAGATGTCGATCTTCCGAACACGATCGTCGGCTTCATGATATTTTTGAGTCTTGCGTGGGGGACTGCAACACCTTCTTCAAGGCCGGTGCTCATCTCGTCCTCTCTTTTCTTTACGATGGCATAAAGATCCTTTTCGTTCATCTGTATTGCCGCGGCTCCGTTGGAGCAGAGTTCGACCAGGGCCGAATCCTTGTCGGACATCTGCAGGGACTGGATTATGTTCTCCCTGGAGAAGAATTCGAGGAAACTGACCTGTTTCCTGATTTTCAGGGCCCAGGCTATGAGCGGGCCGAGGGCAATTGACGATGCGATAGTACCGAAGATTATTGATACAAAGACCGGTTCGCTGATCAGTTTCGCGTTGAAGGCGATCATGCTGACGACAATCTGCATTTCGCCTCCGGCCACATGGGACAGGGAGATCAGCAGGAAATTGGAACGCGGTTGTTTGGTGAACGCGACACCGAGCCATGCGCCGGCGAAGCGGCCGAGGACGCCAATGACAAATACGAATGCTGCGATCATCCAGTTGAAGTGAGTGAGTACGTCGATATTGAGTCCGATCGTCGCGAAGAAGAGCGGGACGAAAATCGAGAAGACCATCTGGGATATGACCTGTCTTGTCTTTTCCGACAATGATCTTGCTTCGCCCGCCATTATCCCTGCGATGAAGAAACCGAACAGGGCGTTAATGCCGATCAGTGAGGTGAGGGCGCCGCATGCAAGACCGAGAAGGACGATGAAAGTCAGGGAGGAACTGGGTTCAGGCAGTTTGGCCTTTTGTATTTTAGAAATTATCCTGTCGGTGAAAAGCCTGCCGTACGACAGGCAGATGACGGTGAATCCGGTGGTGGCCAGGATTATCACCGCTGCGTTCCCGAAGTTCACATGGGATGTCGTGAAAAAGCCGAGTATCAGTGTGAAAGCGACCCACCCCAGTATGTCGTTCACGGTCAAGGCGGACATGATGAGAAAGCCGAGATCGGTCTTGTAGAGGTTGAAGTTGCGCAAGACCCGGGCGGTCACAGGAAGGGCGCTGACTGTCATTACCGCCGAAACGAAGAGGGCGAACATGATTTTCTTGTTCGGATCTCCAATGTATTTGTCAGGGATGTAGAGACAGGGCACGAAAGCTATGACCATGGGGACGATAAGGCCTGTTATGGCGATTATCAGAGCGTCGCTTCTCTGCCTCCAGGCGCTTGAGAAGTCAAGTTCGAGGCCCGTGTCCAGGAGGAAGAACAGGATGCCTATCCAGGCGACAGTTTCGAGCATGCTCTTCTGGATGTCGTTGTCGGGGAAGAGCACGCCGTGGAGGTCCGGCATGAATCTTCCTAGGATGCTGGGGCCAAGTATGACGCCGACGAGGATTTCCGCGACAATCGCCGGCTGCCCTCTGCGTCTCAGTATTTCCCCGAAGAACTTCGACAGGCCGAGAAGAATGAATATCTCGACCAGGAAGATTATGATGTTATGTTCGTTAAGACTTGTCATCCGGGAAAACCCCATTTATTGTAAATATTTACTGAAGTAAATATTTACTGCTACTATAACTCATTAGGGATAAGGCACAATTTGAGGACGGTTCAAAGTTCGGAAAAAAGTATGTTGGGCTTCAGCCCGACATTTCTTAAATTTTTAATGAAATCTCAAATGTTTCAAACTTGTGGCGCATTGCGGAAAAAACTTGTCAATATGGTGTTTCCGGTATAATTTATACTGTTAAATTGCGTAGTGTGTGTATAGACGTAAACATAGCAGGGACATGGCGATGATGAATACAAGGAAAAACCAGGATGGACAGGCGATTGTGGAGATGACTGTAGGCCTGATAGGCATGGCAGCCGTATTCTGCGGGCTAATCCTTGTCGCCAAGCTTACCACCTCGAACATTGAAAATGTACTTTCGGCAAGAGGAAATGCCGATGAAAACGGGGATGCCCATACAATAGGAGACACGGGGGATCCAATCCTTTTCTGGGATGCCGGCGCGGATCAATACCAATACAGCCCCGACGATGTCTCCATGAGGGGGACTTCGGAGGATCAGGCGAATTTCAAAGGACAGCTTGTAGTGGCGAACGACGATGGCAGTAGTTTTACAATAGATGCAGAATCCCAGATAAAATATGGGATGGATAGGAATTCTGACTTCATCTCCTTGGACAAATCGCCTTTTTTCCTCGATGCTGCCGATCTGACTTCAGGAAGCAACACGAAAAATGTCTCCATTGACGACATGCCGCTGGCCGGAGAACTTTTCCTGGACAATCCCGGCATGAGCAGCATTACTCTCCAGGACACCCTTTACATGCCATTTATGCAGGAAACACCTTGAGAACACCTTTTTTATATCCGAATAAGAAAATAATGTCGATGCAGAAGGCCGTCGCCTGGAGGAACAGGCTCCGCAGGTCCGGACTGAAGCTTGTCGTCACCAACGGATGCTTCGATCTGCTCCACCGTGGACACGCGGAATATCTTTCAAGAGCCAGAGCACTTGGAGACGTCCTGCTGGTTTTCATAAACTCCGATTCGTCTGTGAGGAAGGTCAAGGGAAGGAACAGGCCGATAGTGAATGAGAAGGACCGGGCATTCCTTCTGGCGAGCCTTTCCTGTGTGGATGCCGTAGTTATTTTCGGGACCAGCGACTGTGTCGGACTTTTCAGTAAAATCAAGCCGGACACCTATGTGAAGGGCGGAGACTACGACATCGACAGCATCGTCCAGGAGGAGAGGGTTGTCCTCGAAGCCGCCGGTTCGAAGATAAAGTTCATAAAGTTCGTGCCCGGCCTTTCCACCACGGATATTCTCGCAAGAATTTCCAAAGGCTGACGATTTCCCGCACCATCACCAGGACGAACATGAAAACAATCCGGGAGTTTGAAATGAACTGGATGAGAAAACTGCCAATATGGATTGGACTGATTGTTCCCATCATGCTGTCCACTTCCGTGTCAGGACAGGATCCCGATGAAGATCAAAATCCTGCTCCCCCTCCCGTTTTCCGCAGGAGCGCAATTTCCGACGCCCAGATTTCCGTGCTGATAAACAAGAGGAACTGGGAGAAGATCCTTGAATATGGAAATGCAGCTGTCGAACCGTTGATAAAGGCGCTGAAGGACAATGATGAGGTAATACGTGCGGAAACGGCGGCAGCATTGGGGATTATTGGAGACAAGCGGGCGGTGGAGCCTCTTGTAGACAGCCTAAAGGACAAGGACTTGCATGTCAGGCAGCAGGCGGCAAAGGCACTTGGAAAACTAGGGAGCAGCCTGGCGGCTGAACCTCTGGCCAGATGCCTGAACGACCATTCCAGGGAGGTACGCCTGGAAGCGGTTGAAGCATTGAAGAGCATTGCCGGCGAATGGTCTTTCAAGTACCTTGTAAAATCCCTGAATGATTCCGATGCATCCGTACGCAGGGAGACCGTAAAGGCCCTGCTTCTGATAGGTGGCAAGCGTGCAGTGATGCCGTTCCTGGAATATCTGAAGGATCCCGAGTCGAAGTCGAAAGTTGAAGTGATCAGGGCGCTGGGGGTGCTTGGAGACAAGCGCGCAATTGATCCGATGATCTCATTTCTCAAGGACAAGGATCCTTCTGTCCGCATGTGGTCTGTGGAAGTGCTGCGCAGGATTGGGGATGACAGGGCCGTTGAACCGCTGAAGAAATGCCTGGAAGATCCGGACCAGGGTGTCCGGAACAAGGCATCAGAGGCGCTTAAGAAATTTCGGGTGGCGGTCAAGCCTGCAGAAACAGCCAGGCCTGTTAAAGCGGCAATTCCGAATGTAGATAAAAAGACTGAAACTCCAGTGACACCACAACAGGTTTCTGTTCCAGCTAAAGAAACACAGGATACGAATCCACAGGCACTTCCGCTTGAAACGGTTAAGGAAACCAGACCTCCTGAGATGGAAGCCCCGCCGGTGGAGACCGGGAAAAAGAATTCGTCCTTCTTATGGATTTACGCAATAATAGCTGGAGCTGTCGGGGGTTTGGTACTGCTTGTATTGAAAATGACACGCAGGAAGACATCTGAAGAGATCAACTGGGAATTGGACAGGCTGGCTTCGCAGATAAGGGAGATAAGCCGGAGGAAGACGAACGATTCGGTCAAGGATGCGGCCTTGAATCTCCTGGAAGCTCACGCAACGGCGTTCGCTCATTTTCCTTCGGATGGAGGAAGCGCGGAGGAGAAGGGGGAAAACCTTGATCTGATGGATGATTCAATTGCCCGGATATCAAAAATGCTCGGTTCCGGACATCGGGGTATTAGGCTCCTCCTGAAGATGAAGATACTGGTGAAAAAAGCCATGGGCAATGGACACTTTGGGAGTCCGCCATCATCAGGGGATGCGAAATTAAAGACCATGGATGCAGGAGCAGCACCTGTTTACGGAAAGAGGACGCCGCTTGCGCAGCTGGAAAAATCAATAACTCACTGCGCGAAATGCGGATGTCCTGTGCCGCCTGCCGGGCCTGCCGCCGATGAATCGGCCGAACGTGTCCTGATTGAACAGTCGAAGCCCCCGACTGGGATTTTGTCACTGAAGAAGCTGGGGGGAGAGGCCGTTCTGCTGGCATATCTTAAGAAGCATGAGGTAGGGCTGTTCTGCAGTAAATGTCCTACTGCATGGTGTCCGTTTTGCGCGAATCCAAACAACCCCTCCACCTGCAGCATATGCGGCAGCGACATGGTCATGCATAGGAAGAAATGATGAAGACGCCTACTTGCCTTCGTCTTCAGCTATTTTCTTCCGGACAGTTTCGGGATTTATGTCAGGATTCCATGTTTCCGCGGCAATCCTCCAGAACTTGAGCGCGGTTTCCCTGTCTCCCAGGGCATGGTAGATGTCGCCGGCATGGTCGGATATCACAGCGTCCGGAGAACCTTTCTGGAACCTGAGGGATTTTTCAATGTATTCCTTTGCGGACTTGAAGTCTCCTTTCCTGTAAAGCACCCAGGCAAGGCTGTCGAGAAAGGCCGGATTTTCACCTTCTGCTCCGACGGCGAGCCTGATGAGCTTCTCGGCATAGGCGAGATCCCTGTTTTTGTCGGCAAGAAGGTAGCCGAGAAAATTTGCAGTTTCCGGGTCTTCAGGAGCCTTTTCAATCTCTTTTTTCAGGATCTCGACAGATTTGTCAAGCATCCCCGCCTTGTCGCATGCAACTGCGAACGACAGATAGAATTCCCTGGTGAGATAATCGTCTCTTTTCTGTTTAATGGCCGTTCTTTCGGCCTCCTCCATAGCCTTGACGGCCTCCTTGTATTTCATCTCGTTCCTGAAGCAGGCGGCGATCATGTATTCTGCTTCAGGCATGTCGGGGATCTTCTCAAGCTTCAGGATGGCCTTGTCGAATCTGTTCATCTCGAAATAGCAGATGCCGAGCTGGTAGAATACGATTGGAATATACTTGTATTTCGGGTTCAGCAGCACAAGCCATTCGAGGGCTTTCGCTGAATCCGAATAATTGTTGACTATGAGGAGGTTATGCCCAAGTTCGTAATAGTAGTCCGGTTCGGTGTTGTTCCTCTGTGTCAGGAGCTTCCATATCCTGCATGAAAGACCGTACTGGCCCTGGTCGCTGCAGATCGTCCCCAGCACTTTGATGAGATACTCGTTTTCAGGAAACGAGATCATGGTGTTCATGACAATCCGCTCTGAATCCTCGAACAGCTTGTACCTTTTATTCACTTCAAGTATCTGGGCCAGCTCAATGATTGATGGAAGCCCGGTCTTCTTGCCCTTTGGCTGTATCAGCTCGTACCAGAGCTTTTCGCAGGCCTCCAGGTTCTGGTCCATTTTTTTCCTGAACCTGCGTTTTGTCCAGCCGGCGAAGAAACCATCTTCGCCCTGGTCGGCCCGCATTGAGAAGAATACGGCTGCGGCACGCCTGATCTTGAAGTCTTCCGCCAGGATCTTGTCGTCCAGCACCGAATCAAACATATCCTCGCCTTCCTCGAACTTCCCCTGCTTCCCGTATAGCTCGGAAAGGCTTCCGATTATGTTCTGGTGGTTTTTCAGTTCCCTGCTGCCCTTGGGAGGCAGCTCCAACGTCTTGAACGTCCTGGCTAGGACAGCCGTCGCATCAGCCTCCTTGTTCAGGAAGATATATGCGGTCGCCACCGCGAGATTCAGCTCCACGGCTTCAGGATGCTTCTCGGCGATGGGCAGGAAATTGTCGATGCACTGCTGGTATTCCTTGGTCCTGAACCATTCACTTATGAGAATGGCGACCGGAAATATCGCCTCTGGATTCCTGCCGACGGATTCGACAAAGAATTTCTTCGAAGTTGAGGAAGGATTGTCCTCGTCAAGAAGAAGCATGTATCCGACTGCGAAGTTCGCAAGCGACTTCGCGATGTTGTCGGCATCGGGGGACAGGAACACGCTGGAGTCGATTGTCTCGGTATTCGCCAGCGTGTCGGATTCGATGTCAATGTCGGCAGGACAGGTCAGGCCTGCAACAAGAAAAAAAAAAGAATAGAACTGACTTTGCCATTTGAAGATTTTTCAGACGAAAATGAAAATAACCGGCCGACCGTCAAATCGGAACCGGTTGATATATTTAAAAGGCTTGTCCGCGCCTATGACTTCTTATGACGATTTGCGCGCAACAGCTTTCTGCGTTTATGCTTGGAGATCTTCTTGCGGCGTTTTTTCCTAAGATTACCCATTGGACTTCTTTCCCTTTGTTAAAATAGATTTAAGTTAATAAAAATAATTTAAAAACACTACTATACAAGCTTTATATTGAAAAATGAACATTCAAAAAGATAAAACTCCAGCCCTGAATGTGCCGGCGCTTATACTATGTGCCGTGATTATCGCCGTAATAGGGGTCTCCTATTTGAGGCAGCACTCCGGAAAGCTTTTCCCTCAGACGCCTCCGATCATGCAGAAAAACGATGCGGCCGCATGGATAGGAGCGGTCAGGAACGGAGAACAGAAGAAAGCGGGAGCGTATGCCACCAGGCTCTGCGGAGGATGCGAATTCAAGCGGATCCCGGACATAGATTACCTGCGGCTGGCCACGGAGATGAAATTCAGCACCCTTGTCTTCAATGCACCATTCGACGAAAATGATTTCATGAGATGGAAGGATGCCTTTGCCGTCAGGAAATTCCTGTCCGGCCGCAGGATCAGCGCAGATGCCGGAGAAATTGAAGGTATCGCAAAGGCGGTTCTGGACAAGCTGGAATGCCGGCCTACCCCGTCAGGAGCCTGCCAGGCACGCACCATATCCGAAATCCTTGAAAGAGGATATGGCAACACACACGAAATTACGAGGACGCTGAGCGAGGCGTTCTACCAGTCTGGATACGAGGTCATGGCAGTATCAATTTTCGATGATTCAGGAAACATCATCCATGTCGTCTGCGAAGTCCGCGGGAAAAGCAGTACCGCCGTGGTCGACGCGAGGTTTAAAAAGATATGGCCGGGCAGGTTGTTTGCGGATCTCGCACAGGATCCGTCCTTGATTTCCGGAACTTGGCCCGAAAATATTGCGAAATCCGCAAAAAAACATGTCTACTGCCTTCCGGCGGAATATCAGGACTACAAGGTGTATAACCAGGATCTTCAAAAGGGGCTGGCGCTGTCCGGAACCGGTGAAAAGCCTGGTTTCGGCGGTGATCCTAGGAAAAGGATAGAGGAGTATCTGAAGCATTTCGGGGCCAGGGAGAAGGTTTCCGTCACATACTGGAGATATCCGTTCATCGTGCTTGTGTCGCAGCCCGATTTCCCCACGGCATGGAGGCTGGACTATGAAAAAGCGTGTGAAGTGCAATAAAAAGTCGCTTCTTATTTAGATTTTTTAATTTGCAGTATTATTATAGTCTTCATATTAAAATTAACCGTCTCTGAAGAATTTGTCTTCTGGAGATTTAAATTCAGGAAATATACATGAACAGAATCAGAAGCAATTCCTACAAGGAAGCTGGAGTCGATATCGATCTCGCAGGTGAACTTCTCGGCAAGCTGAAAAAGAAACTTTCCAAGGCGCACCGCCCTGAAATGCTCACGCCCATCGGTGGTTTCGGCGGACTCTTCAAGCTCAACCTGAAAAAATACAGGAATCCCGTGCTGGTCTCCAGCATCGACGGCGTCGGGACGAAGCTCATGGTCGCAATGATGATGGACCAGTTCTATTCAGTCGGACATGACATTGTGAACCATTGCATCAACGACATAGCTGTACAGGGCGCCGAACCTCTTTATTTCATGGACTACATCGGAATCGGAAAACTCAAAGGCCCTCTCTACAAGGAAGTCCTTTCCGGCATAGCTGACGCCTGTCAGGAAGCCGGTTGTGCGCTTCTCGGAGGTGAAACCGCCGAAATGCCCGGAATGTACGGCGATGATTTCGATCTCGTCGGAGTTATCACAGGCGTAGTCGATGAGAAGAAGCTGATAACCGGAAAGAAGATCAAGCCAGGACATGTAGCCATCGGACTTGGCTCCAATGGTCTCCATACGAACGGATTCAGCCTTGCAAGGCGCGTGCTTTTCCAGCAGTGCGGCTATACTATCGACACCGAACTCAAGGAACTCGGCTGCACAATCGGCGAAGCCCTTCTCAAGCCCCATATCTCCTACTGGCCAGCGATAAAGAAGGCTATGGACAAGAAACTTCCTCTCGATGGAATCGCCCATATCACCGGCGGCGGACTCTACGACAACGTCCCGCGAATCCTGCCCAAGGACGTGAACGTTGTTTTTAACAGCAAGATCATGCCCATCCTTCCAATATTCTCGCTCATGGTGGAGGAAGGCAATATCGCCCACGAGGAGGCCTACAGGGTTTTCAACATGGGAATAGGAATGGTCTGGTTCGTCCCGGAAAAATCAGCCGCGCAGGCCGTCAAGATCTGCCGTGACTCCGGCTTCAACGCCGATGTCATCGGACAAGTGACCAAAGGCTCCCGGAAAGTCACCGTAGAATAAAATTTTCCTGCGGAAAATTTTATAAGGGAACTTAAGGAGCGCGGACATTCCGTATGCGTATTTCCGAAGGTCTCGATCTCGATGTAGTGTTCGCTGTCTGAAAAAGTAGGTTGGGCTTCAGCCCGACATTTCTTCTTAACGGTATTTGTTTGCAACAACCGACTGCGGAGATCTCAGCATTGTCGGGCTAAAGCCCAACCTACTTTTAAGGCAATTCTACGTTAGACTATCCACTTTGTTTTTCGTTCGTAGTCAAGCCCGCAAGGGCTGTTCTTAGTGCCTGAGTCCAGTCTTCTTCCTAATTCATGGTACAAGCTAAAGCATGTACCTACTTCCTAGCTTGAATATCTTTGAATTGAACTCTATTTTGCCTTGTCTGGTGTTTAAATCCATTGGAAACAGGTCAATCTCATGTCAAGAGTGCTTATAATCGGTGCAGGCGGAGTGGGGCAGGTTGTCGCGCACAAGTGCGCGCAGGTTCCTGAAGTCTTCACTGACATCTGCCTGGCGAGCAGGGCGATTGACAAGTGCAGGAAGATAGCCTCGCAGATCAAAAGAAAGATAGAGACCGCCGAAGTCGATGCCGACAATGTCCCCCGTCTGGTGAAGCTCATCAGGAAGTTCAAACCTGATGTGATCATAAATGTCGCCCTTCCTTATCAGGACCTCCACATAATGGATGCATGCCTGGAAACCGGTGTCGACTATCTCGATACTGCAAACTATGAATCCCCCGGCAACCCCGACTTCTGCTATAAATGGCAGTGGGCATACAATGAGAAATTTAAAAAGCGCGGCATCATGGCCCTTCTCGGGAGCGGATTTGATCCCGGGGTGACGAATGTCTTTACCGCATGGGCGCAGAAAAAGCATTTCAGCAGGATGGACGAGCTTGACATCATCGACTGCAACGCCGGGAACCATGGCAAACCGTTCGCCACCAATTTCAATCCTGAAATCAATATCCGTGAAGTCACCGGCAAGGGGCGTTTCTATGAGGGCAGGAAATTAAAATATGTCGAACCTCTGACCGTGTCGCGCACCTATGATTTTCCATCGGGGATAGGGCCGAAGAAGATTTATCTGATGTACCACGAGGAGCTTGAATCCCTCGTGAAGAACTTCAAATCGCTCAGGAAGGCCAGGTTCTGGATGACTTTCTCAGACAGCTACCTGCAGCATCTGAAGGCGCTTCAGGATGTCGGGATGACCAGTATCGACGAGGTTGAATACAAGGGGATGAAGATAGTCCCTCTGCAGTTCCTGAAGTCGATACTGCCGGATCCGGCTTCACTTGGTCCGCATACAAAAGGCAAGACCTGCATCGGATGCCAGATAAGCGGTATCGGCAAAAACGGGAATAAAATAAAATATTTCATCTACAACGTCTGCGACCACCAGAAATGCTACAGGGAAGTGAAATCGCAGGCGATCTCATACACTACAGGCGTTCCCGCCATGATAGGGGCCATGCTGATGGCCACCGGCGTCTGGAAGAAGCCCGGAGTACACAACATGGAGGAATTCGATCCTGAACCCTTCATGATGAAACTGAAGAAACACGGACTTCCTTGGAAGGAAACTTTCATATAATAAATTTTTCCTGCGGAAAAATTTATCACTTCTCCCATGGAAGCTGCCATTTGCCTTCTTCGAAGAGTCCATTGAGCGCGACGCAGATCCCGGAATATTCACCCATCTGGTTCCCCAGTGCGGTCGTATGGATCTTCATCGCATGGATCATTTCCTTCCAGCAGAACTGGGGAAGATGCTTGTTTATGGGATCAAGCATGAGCGGACCGGCATGGCATGCGATCGTGCCGAGCACTATCATTTCGGGATTGAAAGTGTTTGCGAAAATTCCTATGGCCTGTGCGTTCCTGAGGCAAATCTCATCCCAGAGATCAAGGGCGTATCCATTGTTGTCCTTGACGGCTTCGATCAGCGCCGGATAACCCAGCTTTTCAACTTTTCCGTCGACATAGGCAACTATCGGATGGCTGGGCTGTCCGGCGATTTCCTTCTGCATCCTCTGTGCTACCGCCCTTCCGCCGCAGAACGCCTCGTAGCATCCCCTGAGCCCGCAGTTGCAGACTGGTCCCTTGGGATCCAGCACTATATGTCCCATCTCTCCTGCGGTGAAGCAGGCACCCTGTACGAGATGCCCATTGGCGATTATTCCACCGCCGATGCCAGTGCTCATGGTTAGGTATATGAGATGCCTGCATCCTTTTCCGGCCCCGAAGAACCATTCGGCCAGGACGCCGGCATTGGCGTCGTTGTCAAAATATGTTTTCACGCCCATCTTGGCTGCCATGTGGTCCCTGACAGGCACATCCACCCATTTTTTCATGTTGCATGGAGACATGGTCCCTTTTGGAATGTCCATGGGGCCGGGGGCGCCTATCCCAATTGCCGTGAGATCGGAATTCTTAAATCCATTCTCCGTAAGGAGCTCATTTCCATCCGCAACCATTTCATTTAGGACGTCTCCAGGCGCGCGGTGTTCGCTTTTTATTCTTTTTGAACCGATGATCTTACCATCGCCAGTCCCGAGTGCGGCCGCGATCTTTGTTCCTCCTATGTCATAGCCGAGAACAACCTGTCCGTTTTTCTTCATCTAAATTCTCCTTAAAAGTTCCTGTGGCATTGTTTTTTAAAATGAAAAATGTATTAGTTACGGTATTTTACTTTAGGCAACCTCTAGAAATTAGCATATGGCGCGTAAAAGTAAATTAATGGGAGGGGATTTTTGAACTCTCAATCGCCGGATGGGGATTTCCAGAGGTTCGCTTGATTTCAATCCCAATCAAATTTATCTGGAGAAAGACATATGCAGAATGATGTTATTACAGTTACCATGACCTCCGGCTCGGGTATCTATTATGCCTACCAGCACTGCGACATCATGGGGAAGGTCGTAGTATGGCTGCTATTCATCGGCTCGATCATAACCTGGACAATCATGATCGAAAAGGGAATTGCCCTCTACAAGGCCAAGAAGGCCACCATGCTTTTCATATATCTTTTCAGGGACAAGAAATATCCGCTTGCCTTATGGAAGAAGGCAGAACAGGTCAAATGTCCGGTGACCAAGGTCTATATGAAGGGCTCGGAGGATCTTCTCAATTTCTATGAGATGCCGCCGGAATTCGCCGAACTCTACGGTTCCTCCAGGCATCCTGCCAAGAAGCTAACTACCGCGCAGATTGAAACACTGAGAAGCACTCTGGACAGGGCTGTGTCCGACCAGATCCTTATCATGGAGGACAAGCTCGGTATTCTTGCAACAGCTGTCAGTGCAAGCCCGTTCTTCGGCCTTTTCGGTACAGTATGGGGAATCACCATGGCATTTGCAGCCCTTGCCGTTCAGGGCAGGGCCGATATGTCGGCCCTGGCTCCCGGTGTCAGCGGCGCGCTTATCACCACGATCGTAGGCCTTCTCGTCGCCATCCCGTCCCTCATCGGATACAATCTCATCACGGTTACGATAAGAAGGATAACCGTCAGCATGGACAACTTCGTTGAGGAGTTCATGGCGAAGGTCAAACTCGAACAGTACGAATAGAGAGGATTCCCAGGATGCCCAAGAGAGGTAAAAGATCACAGCTCGAAATGGTCAACCAGATCAACATGACCCCCATGGTCGACCTGGTCCTTGTGCTGCTCATCATCTTCATGATCACGGCCCCGCTGCTTGAGTACAGCATTGATGTCTCGCCGCCGAAGATGAATGCCGACAAGCTCCCGGATGACAATACCAAGGTGATAAGCCTGAATAAAAAGGGACAGATTGTTTTCAATAAGGAAAACGTTAGCGCCAAGGCACTTGCGGAAAAACTTGATACTGTCAGGAAGCTGAATCCAAAGGTTGTTGTCCTAATAAGGGCCGATGGCACTCGTCAATATAATGAAGTCATGGAAGTCATGAAGGCTGTAAGGACGGCGGGAATATTGACCGTGGGGCTTGTGACCGAGGCTGAGAAATAGGTTTGATGCTTGAAACTGAAAATTAGTTTTAAGTTTCATGTGTTAAGTTTTAAGTCAGGTTTTTTGTTATCATGGATATTTTAAATTTGCCTTCTTACTTAATACCTAAAACTTAACACTTAAAACCATGACGGCTGACGACAAAAGACCGCTGACTTGGAAGAATTAAAATGACCGACAAAATCTATAATCTAAGCCAGTTTTACGACAATGATGACACCCTCTTTGACAAAGACAGGTCGAGAGCGGTGTTCTTCAGTGTCATAGTCTTCCATGTCGTATTCATCGCCGGTCCGTTCCTGTTCTTCGCGCTCTGGGAGAAATTCTACGACAAGAAACCGGCTCCGATGGTTATCATTGCCACTTTCAATCCGGAACCAATCAAGTCGGATGAGCCCCCTGGAAATCCTCCTGAACAGAAAAAGGAGGAGCCTAAGAACACCAAGAAAGAGGAACCACAGCCCGAAGAGGAGGCAATCCCGGAACCTCCTGCCCCGACTCCTAAGAAACCTGTCGTCGAACAACCTCCTCCCCCGCCTGAACCAAAGATCAAGATCCCCTCCGACACCAAACCCAAACCGGTGGTGAAACCTCCTGAGAAGGAAACGCCAAAAGAACCGCCCAAGGAATGGAAACCTAAAAAACCGAATGAAATCATCCCATCGTCCAAGGTTGTTAAAGGCAAGGCGCCAACACCGAAAATCAATGCGAGCTCCTTGGCCGACAAGCTGAAGTCCATCCAGAACCAGTGCAAGATCACAAGCACCAATAACAATAACAATAATACCGGATCCCCCACTGGTCTTCCGAATAACGCAAATGCCGCCGGTACTGTGTCAGCGAGCTATTACGATCAGGTGACGGTCTTCCTGTACGACATGTGGCAGCAACCTTCCAAGGCGGATGTTAAAAACCAGAAGCCGACTGTCACTATCCATATCGCGATTGATTCCGCTGGAAATGTGAAGTCAGCCAGGATTGTCAGGAAGAGCGGAATCCCGGCGATGGACGCCTCAGTCGAAGAACTTCTCTCAAGGCTCAAGACTCTTCCCAAGCCCCCGCAGGGCGCCGACGAATTCGATGCACTTCTCGGAATCGACGACAATTAGTAAATTGAAGAATCTCCTTCACGCAGTATCTTATAACCATGCAGAAGACAAGAACACATAAAGGTAATTTGATGGAACACCAGGATGATAATTTTGTCCCCGGTTCAGTCAGCAGAAGAATTGGACTCGTGTGGCCCCTGACGAAAGAAGTTGCATCCTTAAGCCCGAAACATAATGCTAAACAAAGACTACAGAGACATATTACTGTCCTTACACGAAGAAAAAGCTGAATATATCCTTGTCGGAGCTTATGCGCTTGCTGCACATGGCTATCCCCGTGCGACAATGGATATAGACATCTGGGTAAAACCATCTC
>Ga0172379_10006329_pt1 | contig 15916 bp, 9 predicted proteins | sample GrowelOW334metaG_FD_119756 | JGI IMG/M metagenome (GOLD analysis project Ga0172379, IMG submission 119756) | Groundwater microbial communities from an aquifer near a municipal landfill in Southern Ontario, Canada - Groundwater well OW334 metaG | ecosystem: Environmental > Aquatic > Deep... | reverse complement strand
CTTGGCGACATAGCCGGTGTGAGTATGGGCGGTGGTCGCGAAGGCGGTCGAACTCCATCCGTCGAGATAGTCGGCGTTCAGGTTGACGTTAACCGTGCCGTTGTTGATTGGAATATTTCCGGTCGCGTTGCCGGCGTCGTAACCGTCGATCTGTTCTACGTTCAGGTTAGCCACTTTCGTTGTCGAAGTAATGACGAAAGGCGCTGTTCCGATCGCGACGGTCGAAGTGAGTTGCCCGGTCATCGTGTCGCCCGTTTTGGCTACAGCGCCGCTCGCGACTACGCCTGTAAGGTTGCTGCCGTCTCCGTAATAAGTCGTGGCGGATGCGATGCCGAGCGAAAGGGCGGCGTAAACGCCGGGCTGCATGAGAAGAAGAAAACGGTCATTCGCTTCGTCCCAGGTGAGCATCGCGTCGTTTGCCGAGGAGGAGCCGCGGTTGAACGCGAGAGACTGTTCGACTCCTGCGGCGGTGTTGTCCTGGTCGAGAGTGAAAGTAGGAAAAGGAGTGCCGTTGTCTTTGCTGAGAGAATAGACGCCCGAAACGATTTGTTCACGAGGCGTGAGTGTTGAGGCTCCGATTGTGATTTCGAGGTAGACGGGATTCTGCCAGTTAATGCCTGATATTGAGCATCCGGTTCCGATGAGGTAGTTGAATCTTCCGTAGCTTACGGGAACGGTAGCGGTTTCCGCGCAGAGCTGTGCGCCACCCGATGCTGCGTCGAAAAGCTTGAACGTCATGCTGACTGACGCGTTGACCGGAACGCCGCCCTGCTTGACGTAACCCTGATAGTTGATTTTCTGCGGGTCGCCCGCCCGAGCGATTGCGGAGACAAACCCCCAGATTAACAGTATGAAAATCGGGATAATTTTCTTTGATGACATCTCGCACCCCAAAATTATTAGTTACAAGAAAATGCAAAATTATAATGTCTTGCCTAAACATTTAATTATAGCTTGTTTTAATATCGTTTAACAACACAAATCTTTTATGTGACTCTATGATCTTAATCACAATTTAACTATGGTATAATATTATGAGAAAAAGCGGGAGGCGGACATGGCCGCGATGAAGATGCTGGACAATCTGCCGAATCTGAAGGATTTCCGGACGGCTCAGGAATCATCGTTTGATCGCACGGGCGGCAACGACGATTTTGTGGTGATCGAGGCGGGAGACCGCGCAACGCTGGCCGATATTAAAGGCGCCGGCTGCGTGGCCCGGATATGGGTGACGATAGCGTGTCCCGACCTTTACATTTTGCGGCGGTGTGTGCTCCGGATGTACTGGGACGGCGAGGACCAGCCGAGCGTCGAGGCGCCGATCGGCGACTTTTTCGGCGTCGGATTTTCCGAATACAGGCATTTCACGGCGCTGCCGATCGGCATGTCCAGCGGCGGCTACTACTGCTATTTACCGATGCCGTTTTCAAAAAGCGCGCGCATCGAGGTCGAAAACCAGAGCGAGAAGAAAATCAGCGCTTTCTATTACAACATCACATACCATCGCTTCGACAAGCTGGATAACGACGCGCAGACAGGCAGGTTCCACGCGCGCTGGCGCCACGAAAAGACCATGCCCGGCTCGAACTATACGATCCTCGAAGCGACCGGCGCCGGCCACTACGTCGGCTGTAACCTGAATATGCAGGGACGCAAGCCGTTCTCGTTCTGGTTCCTCGAAGGCGACGAGATGATTTATGTTGACGGCGAGCAGCACCCGCCCGCCATCCACGGAACAGGCACCGAGGACTACTTCAACGGCGGCTGGTACTTCAGCAACGGCGTCTTCGCCGCGCCTTATCACGGGCTCACGATCAAGGACCCGGTCCGCTCGAGAATATCCGCCTACAGGTTCCACATTGAGGACCCGATTCCGTTCAAGAAAAACATCCGCGCGACCATTGAGCACGGGGGCATAAACGACGCGCCGGGTTCGGATTACTCCAGCACGGCCTACTGGTACCAAACCGAGCCGCACCACTCGATGGGCATTTTCCCGCCAGCCGCCGATCGCATCCCGGATGACGGGTTCCTTCTCAAAAACGCGAAAAACATAGCTACGGATATACTCGAAGTCGGCTTCAACATCGGCGAGCAAATCCGCAACCTGACAAAAAAGGCGTAAGCGAAAACCAGTCATTAGAAAATCATGCGTATTTCAATCTGGTTTCATTATGGCTGATTTGTGATTATATATTCCTTCAAATCGATTCCGGTCACGCCGGATTGGTTCAGGCGGTCGAGTTTCGCTACGGCGAGGCGGCCTTGGAATGAGTCCGGGCCGTCGGCGAACACGCGGATGTAGTTTCGGGTGAGTCCGGTGAGAAGTCCGGACTTGCGGTCGCGGCGCGTCTCGAACAGGACTTCCATTTTGCGGCCGATGAACCGCGAGCGGAACGATTCGTTCAACGCGTCGCGCAGGTCGAGGAGGCGGCGACTGCGCGCTTTCTTTGCTTCCGGAGGGATTTGTCCCGACATTTCGGCTGCCGGCGTGCCGCGCCGTTTCGAGTAGCGGAAAACGTGCATGTATGAGAGTTCGAGTTCTTCAATCGCGCGATAGGTCGTCTCGAAATTCACGTCGGTTTCGCCGGGGAAGCCGGCGATGATGTCGGCTCCGATAGCGGCATCGGGAAACAGCCCGCGAAGCCGGCCTACGATGTCGCGGCATTGAGAGAACTTGTAGTCGCGGCGCATCGCGCGCAGAACGGAGTCGTCGCAGCTTTGAAGCGAGATATGGAAGTGCGGACAGATTTTACTGCGGACGGAGTCGAGCGCGCAGAAAAGTTCTTCCGAAAATTCGCCGGGGTCCATGGAGCTGACGCGGATGCGTGAGAGGGCGTCAATGTCGTTGAGTTTGAGCAGGAGCGAAGCGAGCGATGCGCCCTGTTCGCCGGCGCCGTAGCGGCCGACGTGGACGCCTGTGATGACGATTTCTGGGAAGCCGCGGGTGGCGAACACTTCGGCCTGAGCGACGGCATCTTCGAGTGGCGCGCTGCGTTCCGGGCCGCGGGCGTACGGGACGATGCAGTAGGCGCAGCGGTGGTTGCAGCCGTCCTGAACGCGGAGGAAAGCGCGGTTGTGGCCGGCGAAGTCGGTGATACGGGAGAGGCGGAATGTTTTTTCCGCGACCGCGTCGGCAATGAATGACTCCGGCTTGGCGGGCGCGGCGGCGGCCGTATTTTCGCCGAAAAGTTCCGCGATCAGTTCCGGGATTCGTTCCTTGTCCGGGTTTCCGACCAAGAGGTCGATGCCGGGCGCGAATTTTGCGAGATGTTCGGGCTCGGTCTGAGTGTAGCAGCCGGTGGCGACGACGACGGCGCCGGGGCGCGCGGCGCGGTTCAGTTCCCGCATTTTCATCACGCGGCGCAGAAGCTGGCGCGACTGGCGGTCGGTTTCGCCGGTCACCGAGCATGTGTTGATGATATAGGCGTCCGCCTCTTCGCCGAACGAGGCTATTTCGTAGCCCGCGCGTTCGAACGACTCCCGGATCGCTTCGCCGTCAACCTGATTCAGTTTGCAGCCGAGAGTGACTACCATAGCCCGCTTTTTCATAATCCCGCCTCCGGCCATATTGTATACGCCGCGCGCGGTTTTTGTCTCCGGGTCTTCATTTCCCGCGAACCGCGCCTGAAGGGCGAGGCGCTGTCTTTTGTTTCCTCTTGCCGTTTTTTCGTTCCCGGCGCCATAATAAGTGAATGATCCGCATAATGTTCAAACTATTTGGATTGGGGACAGTCGTTTTTTTTACCATATTGTTCGGAGTTGTAATCGCGGTGAACACAATTCCGCCGGAATACAAGATCCGAAATGAAGTCAGGGACTATCTTTATCCGGTAACCCGCGAGCATCTGAAAGGAAAGCTCGTTGATTTTATGAATGATGTGCAGGACTGCAGGAAAGTGACATCGTTCGAAATCAGCGAACTCGAATTGAATGCATATCTGTATAATTTGTTCGCCGAGGTTTTGTTGGTAAAGAACGAACCTTTTGTTAAGAACCCATACCTGTTCGTGAGGCCCGGAGAGCTTGTGTTGAGGGCCGACATACCGACGGCGAATGCGTTGCGGCTGTTTGTCAACGGCGTCAGCAAAATGAATCTCGATGAAAACGTAAAAAAGGTGATGAACGAGCAGAGGCGGGACAGCGAAAAAAACAGGGCGAAGTCAGACAAAGCGGCGGGAACGATCGCGCTGACTTTCGTGATGAGCGTACACTGGGTCAAGGACCATCCGTATTTCTATCTCGAACGCGTTTATGTGGGAGCGCTGCCGATTCCGATCTCTATTATGCTGTCCGATTATCAGGATCAGATGAACGACGTGTTGTGGCGGTTTTACAAGGAAAATCTCGGAATGGTTCCCGTTTACATCAGGAAAATCGAGGCGAAGAACAAAGTTATCAGATTTAAGACGGAAATGAAGATGACGAACGAGATGGTTCCGGCATGCGACCTTACCAATTTCAAGAAAGGCAATCCGACTCTCGCGAACGCGTTGTTCAGCAAAGACTGTCTTTACGGCTGCACGAAGGAAGAGAGGCAGGAGCTGGACGCATATTTTAATACTCTGAACGGATATGGAGCGGCTGACATCGAAATAGCCAAGGTATTAAGGGCGAAGATGTTCAGCGGAACGATGGAGGGGCGGGACCGTTTTTATCGCGAGCAACGCATGAAGGAAATTCAAAAGAAACAACAGCTTCCCGAGCGGATCATAATGCCCGGAGGTCAATATTAATACAGGGGCACAGGAGAAAACGAAGCTTCTATGGATGGTGTAATGTCTGAAAGAGCAGACCTGCACAAGCATTTTACAGGAGAGACTAATTGAATTGTCCCGGTTGCTCGGGCCCCGTGCCGGAAAGGGAAATCCTTTTGCCCAAAGTGCGGTCTTAATTTTACCGCTCACCGGCAGGCTCTTGCGCAGAAGGCCGAGTTTGTTCATGTGGATCGTCAACTCGCAAAGCTTCTTGAATCAAATTCCCCTTTTCATTCACCCCCCCTTTTTGATATCATTCCGAGCGCAACGAGGAATCTTCAATTCAACAACAATATGTTTTCAATCTTTTCCCCGATGCTCCAATCGTCTCCAATTCAATCTGCGATTATGCACGATGAAACAAAATATGACATAGCTCGAAATCTTGTTTTTGCGGTTTGCCGCTAATCTCAGCTCAGTCGTCAAGAACGAAAGTGATCTTGCAGTTGAGCCGGTACTCGACGATCTTTCCGTCTTCAACCTTCGCCTTCATCGAGACGACTTCGAGGCCTGTAATGCCTCTGAGAGTCTTGCTCGCGCGGGTGATTGCTTCCTTCGCGCAGGCGTCCCAACCCTTCGGCGATGATGCGCTAACTTCAGATACACGCGCTACGGCCATGATTACACCTCTTTCGGTTCTGTAGTTTGCGTCGCGGGCTTGATCTCTATGTGAGCGATTATATTATACCACGTTTGCGCGCAACGGGTAAACCGGCCGAAAACTCAAATATTGGAAACAAAAAGGGATGGGAAAGTTTTTGTCGCGTGGTTGTCAAACCGGATTTGGTGTATAATTCAAATAATATTTCACAAGGGTTGCAAGAAGATGGACTTTCGACTGACGCGAGACGAAAAGATTTATGTTTTCGGGCGGTTTCCGTACCTGTTTTGCATAGCGGCGCTTGTTTACGCGAAAGTCATGCCGGTTCCGCTCGATCTTTTGACGCTTGCCGTCATTTCTGTCGCATGGATTCTGTTGTCTACAATACTGGGGTTGTCTTTTTTTTCGAGGAACGTCGCGTTTTTCATGCATACTATAGATCTCATATTTCTGGGATATATTGTTCTGAACAATAACGGGACGGATTGCCCCTTGGTTTTTCTCATGCCTCTGTACACGATCACGACAGCGGTATTCTCCGGCAAAGGCTATGCGATAGTAATGACGGGGATGGTAGCTATTTTCGACTTGTTTCTTCTCTTTGCTTCGGGCAGGATGATTTTTATCCACGGCGCGTTCTGGGCGGTTTACGGCGCCGGATCGTTATCGCTGTCTTTTTATCTCGCAACGATAAAGGAAGTCCAGGATTTCAAAATGCTCTACTTCGAAACAGAAAAGAGGGAAAAGTATCTCGAAAAAAATATCTCCAAACTTGAAGAGAAGATGAACTCGCAATCGCTTGTGGATGAAGCCACCGGCCTGAAGAATTTCAGATATTTTCGCGAACGGATCGAGACGGAGATCAAGCGCGCGCGGCGCCAGAAGTACATTTTTTCTCTCTGCGTGCTGAGCATCGACGGGCTGGAGGAGTTCAAACATCGTTACAATGCGACAGAGCGCGATATCGTGCTCGTCAGAATCAAAAAACAACTCGAACAGGCCTTGCGCGACACCGACCTGATTTCGAGATTTCAGAGCAATCAGTTTCTGTTTCTGCTTCCGGACACCGAGCCGAGAAAGGCGATCATTCCACTGCGCAGACTCTGCGACAAGTTGTCCACCATAGGATTCGGCAAATCCAAGCTGGACCGTTTCAGTTTCAGTTTCGGAATCGCCGGATTTCCTCAGGACGCGAGTGATGTCAGCGGACTTCTAAGTCTCGCATCCGCCGCGCTTCAGAGATCGCAACAGCGCGGCGAGAACCTGATCACTCTCGCGTCTTCAATAACAAAAAATCTGTCTGGCGTATGAGAGCGACAGTCGCCGCAAAATATTTGAATATCGATATTCTCTGGATGAAAATTGTGAGCGGATGCTGATTCCTATTCGCCCCAGATAGCAGCCCTAAGACCTGAGGAACGCGCGATCCGGAGCTTTACTGCCTGCGCGAAGATTTCCTCTTTCCCTATTATTTCGACGCTTCTCCGGCAGCGAGTGACGCCAGTGTATAGAAGTTCGCGCGTGAGAATTTTCGAGTCTGCGGCCGGCAGCAGCATCAGGACCGAGTCGAACTCCGAGCCTTGGCTTTTATGCACGGTCATGGCAAACGCGGTCTCGTGCGCCGGCAGCCTCGCGGGCAGAATGGCTCGCGGCGCGCCGCCGGACGAGGCGAAAAACACGCGCAAACCTTCGCCATCGGCGCCGGGCAGCGCTATTCCGATGTCGCCGTTGAAAAGGTTCAGGTTGTAGTCGTTTCGCGTGATCATCACGGGGCGGCCGGCATACCAGCGCCCGTCGGGCGAGATCAGCCCAGCATCCGCAAGCGCGCGCTCCGCCAGCCGGTTCAGAGTCTCAACCCCGAACGGCCCCTCGCGCAAAGCGCAAAGAATCCGGAATCTTCCGAATAGTTCCAGCGCCGCCGCCGGATCGCCCGCCTTCAAATAGCCGACGTATTCCGCAGCCGCCCTGTCTCGAATGATTCCATAAAGCTCGTCCGGCCCGGCGGCTTCAGTCCAGCGCGCTTCCGCTCCGCCTGATTTTAGCGCCGCCATCGCGCCGCCGGCGTCGCCGGCGTTCACCGCGCGGCTCAACCGACCGATAGCTCCGCCCGCTCCGAATCTGTGGACTTTTCGCAACAGAACGAAACAGTCCGCAAGTTTTCCGCGCTTCTCGCCGCCGGGAGCGGACGCCAGCCGCTCGCCGGTCAGGCGGTTGTATTCAGCGGAGAAGTCGTCGGAAAATGTGTCTTCGGCTTCCTCGGCGAACAAATCGCCGAGCGCGCAGCCGGCTTCCACGGATGCGAGCTGGTCCTTGTCGCCAAGCAGAATCAGCCGCGCTTCCGGCCTTATCGCGTCCATCAGTTTCGACATAATCGCGAGGTCCACCATAGACGCCTCGTCGACAACAATAACGTCGTGAGGGAGCGGATTGCCCGCATTGTGTCGGAAACGAACCGAATCCGGCCGTGCGCCGAGAAGCGTGTGCAGCGTGTGCGCTTCGCGGGGCATCGCCGATGCGATCGCGTCCGGCAGGCCGGCTTTTTCGAGTGAGCCGGACACTGATTCTTCAAGGCGGGCGGCCGCTTTGCCTGTCGGCGCCGTGAGCGCAATCCGCAGCCCCGGCGACTGCTCAAGCAGCAGCGCGAGTATCCGCATCACCGTTGTTGTTTTGCCTGTTCCGGGGCCGCCGGAGATTACGCAGAAATTCCGCTTCGACGCGGCGAACGCCGCGACTTTCTGCAAGTCCGGCCCGTCCGCGTTGTCGTTGGGAAACAGAGTGTTCAGCCCGGCGCCGAGTCGCTTTACATCAATCGGAGGCGGAGTCGCAGCCGCTTTCGATTTCACGGCGGCTGCAAGGCGGCTCTCGTACTGCCAGTATCTGTGGAGATACAGGCGTCCCCCGGCGTCGAGTATCATCGGCTTGAATTCGCCGGGAGTTCCGACGACATCGGACGCGGCGCGCAGGGCCGAAAGCCACTTCTTCGAGTCCGGACAGACGAACGGCTCGCCCTTTCCGCCCGGCGCCGGTTCCGAGCCGCCCATCGCGTTTATGTCTATGCACGTGTGGCCCTGCCGCAACCCGCGGCTCGCCAGCGCAGCCGCAAGCGAAAGTTCTTCTGACGGCGCGCCGGACAGCCGGTTGATAAAGCCTCCGAAATAGAAGTCTATCGCCTCAATCCCGGCCGCCGCATTCCCGCGCAGTAGCGCAACGGCGACAAGCTTGTCTCCGGCGATGTCGTAGTTAACAGGCAATGCTCTCGTTCCCATCCAAAATTATTTTCTTACGCGTCTATCAGAATCGCGCGCAGATCGTCTATAAGCGCGCGGCCCGGCCGGTCGTGGAATATCCCGAACTGAGCGCCTTTTTTAGGGTCGACGCCTCGCAGGAAAACGTAGTATACGCCGCCGAATCGGGTTTCGTAATCGTATGCCGGGTCGCGGGAGCGCAGGTACTGGTCGAGCGCGAGCGCGTATATGTGATACTGCAAAATGTAAAAATCGCGGCGCATTTCGTAGGCGAGAGCTTGATGCCCGTAGGCCCGGATGGAGCCGCCGAGATGGTTAGATTTCCAGTCCACGAGATAGAATCGGCCTTCTCTTTGGAAGACCATGTCTATGAAACCCTTCATGAATCCGCGGGCGGGCGCAAAAGTGAGCGCGCCGATTTTCTCCGGGAAACCGCCGTCGGCGCCCGGGCCGCCTCGCTTCTCAAAAGCCGCCTTGACATCGCGGCCCGCCGAGCGCCGGATCGGAAAATAGAATTCGAGTTCGTTGCGACGGCTTTTGTTGTCTATAAGCGACAGGGTGAACTCTTCGCCAGGCCGTCCGAGCGGCGCAGTCAGCACGTTTTGCATCATTCGCAGAACAGTCGCCGACCATGCCGGGTCGTATCCATGCGCGCCGAGTATTTTTCCTATGTATTCGCCAGCAGTCGGCTCGTTTATGCGCTGGAAATCGAAGTTCTCGAAAAGACTGTGAAACATAACCCCGGCTTTCGCGCCGCGCGGGAATGAAAAAATGCTTTGCGGCGAATCCTCTTCCGGCGCGGAAGCGTCCGCGCCGGGTTCGGCGGCCTGCGCGTCGTGGTCCGGCAGTTCAGCCGCATGTTCGGTTTTTTCAACGCGCGCCGAGATCGATGAGAAGCTTGATATCAATCCTTCGCTCAAGATAGCGCCGCCGAATTTCCGGCAGTCCAGTTTCTTTGCGGAAGCGGCCGGCGATTTGTATTCATCTTTTTCGGCCGGCGCTTCTCCAATGTAAATTTCACTCAGCTTTATCAGCCCGCCGTTCGCAGCCGCGAGCGGCCTCAGATCGTCCATGTATTCGTCGGAGCTTTTTTTCTTCATCAATTCTTTCAGTTCGGCGACAACGCCATCGCCCGCCGGCGTGTCTTCGCGGCGATGTAGAAGATAAGCGAGCGCCGATGTTTCGGAGGCGCTGATGCGGCCCCACGCCAGATAGCAGCGGTTTTTGGCGCGCGTCACGGCCACGTATAACAGGCGCAGGTTTTCCGCGAGTTGCTCGCGTTCCGCCGCGCGCATGTTTTCGGCGCGAGTCCCGGATCCGATATCCAGCGCCTGAACGTGTTTCCCGCTTTCATTATCTTTTTGATGGAACGCGAAAGGCTCGTCTCCTCTTTTGCCGCCCACCGCCGAAGGGCCCCAGCAGAACGGACAGAACACGACCGGATATTCGAGCCCTTTGCTTTTGTGCATCGTAACTATCTTAACCGCGTCAGCGTCTGTTTCGAGGCGCAGTAGATGCTCCTCCGCCGTTTCGATGTCGCCGCTTTCCGCTATTCTGTCCGAGAGCCATTTGAGCAGCCCCGCGGCTCCGAGCTTGCGGGCCGCCGATTCCTTGTGCAGAAGTTCCGCGAGGTGAAGAAGATTCGTCAGCCGCCGCGCGCCGTCCGGCAGTTGAAGAAGTCGCGCTCTCGTATTCTCTCGAGCAAGCAGCGCCTCGAACATATAGATGAAGCCGCCGCGCCGCCATAGGTCGCGGTAGTCGCGGAAACGGCCCTGCAGCTCTTCCCACTTTGTCTCCGATTCCGAGGTTTCCTGTATCTGTTCTGCTGTCATCCCGACGATGTCCGTCGCCGCCGCGGTCTTCACTGCTCTATCGCTTCCCGGAGACGCAGCCGCCTCAAGCGCGAATTTCAACTGTGTCGCCTCAGCCGTCTCGAACACGCTTTGCATGTTGCACATCACGCTCGGCACGTTCTTCCCCGTCAGCGCGGCGGACACCTTCCGGCCCTGCCGGTTCGTCCTGACGAGGACCGCGATGTCTCCGGGCTTCAGCGGCTCGTCGCCGATCAGCGCCTCGTTTCCATCGCCGAGCGACGCCAGTCGCCCGATCTCGGCCGCGACTAATTTCGATATCGAATCTTCAGCCTCTTCCTTGTTGAAGTCGTGGTTTTTGTCAGTCTCTTTTCTGACGAACCACAAGTGGAACGGCGGTTCCTGCGAGCCGTTGATCGTCAGCGGCTTCTGCTTTTTATCCTCCGGCGGCGGCGCATTCACATTTTCATATTTGATGCTGTCGAACACGAACGGGTCCGCTGCCTCAGAAAACAGCGCATTCACCGCGCCGAGCAGGTTCGGCTCGGACCGCCAGTTGACGCCGAGCGTCCGCTTTGCCTCGCCGGCCGATTCCGCGGCGTCCATGTACGCGAACACGTCCGCGCCGCGAAAACTATAGATCGCCTGCTTCGGGTCGCCGATAAGAAACAGGGCGCAGTCGGCGCAGTTGAAGACGCGGTCGAATATCTCGTACTGCGCCGGATCGGTGTCCTGAAATTCGTCTATGAGCGCGGCCTTGTATTTCTCGCGAAGCGCGAGCGCAAGCGCGCCGCCGCCTGCGCCTCTCAGGCCGTCGCGCACTCTCAATATCATGTCGTCGAAAAACTGAAGTCCGTTTTTTTCTTTTATCGAAGGCAGCGCCTCGCGCACGTATTTAAAAAACTCGATCCGCAAATTCAAAGCGAAACTTTCGGCGGTCTCTTCGAGCGCTTCCGCAGCTTCCCAAACACGCTGGCAGGCGTCGAACAGTTCGTGCGACGGCGCGACGCAGTTCTTTTTTATGCTCTTTTCGATCTTCCCGCTGGTGAATTTCTCTATGTTTTCATATAACGCAAACGATATTTCGCCGCCTTCGAGAAACTGTTCCATCGCGGCGGCCATCTTTTTTATCGTCGATTCTCTTTTTGAGACGCCGGTCGATTCATCGGGTTTAAACGCGCCGTACGATGTTCCGTTTAAGCCGTCGCTTCGTAGCGCATCAAGCGCCGATTCCTTTGATTGATTCCAGATTCCGCGCGCGTCTGTAAACGCCGCGAGATAATTGTCATATCGCAGCTTCGATTTATTCTTCGAAAATTCGGGGGGCGCGAAAAGCAGTTTAACGTCCGGGTTAACCGCCTGCGGACGCAGCAGGCCCGCCATAGCGGCGCGTCCGAACTTTTTGATTGTGTAGTCAATGAGAAACAGCGGCGCGCAGTAAACGTTTTTGCGCCAGAAATCGTCGGATATTTCTTTGAGATATTCCGTCTGCCGACTGGCGGTTTCCATAGTAAACCTGCCGCCGCTTTCGAACGCGCGGTCGGTCAGAACCCTGCCGCAAAAGCCGTGGATAGTGAAGATCGCCGACTGGTCGAAATCCCGGAGAGCGGATTCGAGAAGCGCTTTCGCCTCCGGATTCGCTTCGGCCGGCGCAAGAGCGGCGCGCAGCGCGCGGCGGATGCGGTCCTTCAACTCTTTCGCCGCCGCATTTGTGAAAGTAACGACGAGTATCCTGTCGACGGAGAGTTTCTTTTCGAGAACGAGACGAAGATAAATGCCGGCGATCGCGTGAGTTTTGCCCGTGCCGGCGCTCGCTTCAATCAGGTTCACGCCGTCGAGCGGCGCGTTCGGAAGGTCGAACTTTTTCATTTCGCCGGCCCCCCTTCGTTCTCGAAACACGGCCCGAATATTTCGCGCGCGAGCGTAGCGAACTTCTCGCCGAATGGATTGGCGCCCCTGAAACAGAAATTGATATATGCGTCCATGCTTTCGCCGGGTCCGTAATCAGACGGCGCCCAATTCCTGTTCGCCGCCTTCAACGCCAGGCTTTGGTTTTTCACTTTTTCGAATTCTCTATAGAACGACATCGACGTTTCCGGGAAAAACGGAGCCGGCTTCAGCAGGCCCTCGGAATAAATCTCTCCTAATCGCAACAGTAATTCGGCTCCGTTCCCGACCTTGGCGAACGTCAACTCGCCGTCCTTCGCAATCAGCGCGCTTTCAGCGCCGTAGCCGGCGGCGCATGCGGCGAGGTGTTGAATCCACGCGCGCAGGCGGTCCTTCGCTTTCAGCTTCGCGAACCTGTAGTTCAGGAGATAATTTTCGCGCGCCCCCTCGATCCTGCCTGTCAGCCGGAAACCGCCGAGCGGGATGTCCACCACGAAAGGCGGAAGCTCGACGCCCGCGTTCATCGCTCTCACTTTCTCCGCGAAACCGCGCGCGTCAATCAGCAAATCGCGAACGTATTTCTCGCCCACCGCGCCGTGCGGCAGAACGCCGGACCGCCTTGCCGCGCGAAGAATTTCCTCCGGGTCGCCCCGGGCCAGAATGCGCCCGACAAGCCGTTCGCCGAGCTGGAATTTTTCAAGGCCGCCGATCTCGAACGGCTCAGTGTCCTCAAGCAAAGTTCCGTAGTCGTCGAGGTAGACGCCGAGGCTTTTTCGCATGAAACGTCGCGCAGGGTTGGCGAAGAAATCGCAGAACTCGGCGATGTCCACTTCGTCGCGGGTTTCCGAGGGCGGTTTCAAAACCGCCGCGGCGAACGGCGGTTGCGCCGCGAGTTTATTAAGGCTGCCGCGCGCCGCGAGCAGGTTAGCGCGATCGTAGCTGAACAGCTTTTCGCCGCCTTCGAAATATTCCGGACTGAACGCCTGAAGCCGGTGTTCGGCGACAACCTGGCCAAGAATAACGCCGGATGGATTCGTGTAATGTTTCTCTATGTAATCGAGCAGTTCGCTGACGAGAACGGATGGCGGGACGCGCTCGTTGTCGCTCGCGTTGCGGCCGATATAGCTGATGTAAAGCCGGTCGCGAGCGGAGACGAGCGCTTCGAGGAACAGGTAGCGGTCGTCGTTGCGCTGCGAGCGGTCGCCCGGCTCGTGGCGTTCCGCCATACGGTCGAATCCAGGCCGCCGCGTCCGGCCCGGAAAATCCTCGTCGTTCATGCCGATGAGGCAGATCATTTTCGCCGGAATGCCGCGCATGGGGACCATCGCGCTGAACGTCACGCGCCCGGTCAGATATCCGAGTTCGAAAGACTTCTTTTCGAGCTTGCCGGCTAATTGCTGCTTGACAACCTCAATGTCCACCGGTTCGGAAAACCCAGACTTTTCCCCGCAGTCGGCGAGGCTTCTCGCAGCGGTCCGGATCGCTAATATCTCGCGCTCGGTTTCCTCGCCGGACTCGAAAAACGCGTCAAGCAATTCCTCGAACAGCGCCGCCCATTCCTTAAGCGGCCGCGCGCCGTCGAACCGTTCTGAGAATGAAAACAGCTTGTCAGCGTATTCGGTGAATTTGCCGAGCGTTTGCGCTTCGCCGCCTTCCACGTCGTCGCAGGGCAGGATGCCGCCCGGCTCGTAAACGCGCTCACCGCCGCCGCTCATGGCGTAGCCGATCAGCAAGCGGCTGAGGCCGCCGTCCCAGGTGTTGCCGTTCTCGGCGGGCAAGCCGAGCCTTCGCTTGCTTTCCCCGTCCGCGCCCCAGCGGATTCCGCATTCCGCCACACGACGCCGCATCAGGTCCGCTTCCGCTTCGTCGAGCCCGAAACGGTCGCGAACAGCCGGGTTTTCGAGCGGCGCCATGACCTGAGTCGCGCCGAAACGGCTCCCGAACAGGCCGAGCAGCGCGGTGAACGTCTCCGCCGTCAGGCTTTCGCCCTTAAGGCTTCGGCCCGCGACGCTGTATGGAATCTCCGGCTTGCGCGTTCCGAAAACCGCCTGTATATAAGGCGTGTATGTTTCCATGTCGGGTATCATGACGATTATGTCGACCGGCCGCAGGGCCGGTTCGCGCTCGAACGCGTCCAGAAGGTTGTCGTAAAGCGATTCTATCTCGCGCATGACGCTGTGGCAGGAGCTAACCCTGACGGACGCATCGCCCGCCGGGATCGCGCGCTTTTCGCCGACGCCGGCTTCGTTCGTGAAAATGTCGCGCTGTATAAGCGAAAGCAGGCTTGAGCCGGCCGGCTCCTCGAAATCCACGATCACGCTCGCGGCGGGCGGCAGCGTCGCTCGAAGCTCCGCGCCGAGCGCTCCCATCGAGAAAAGCAGCTCGTTGCCGTTCGGCAATACCTGGGAGAGAGCTTCCCTGCCGCCGCATTCCGCCGCCGGAAGGGCGCCGCAGAACCACTGGTCCCGGCTCGGGCTCAGCAGAAACAGGTTCACCTGAACGAAACGGGCGAGCGCGGCGAAAATTTCGATGTAATATTTCGGCAGCGACGAAATTCCGAAGATGTTAACGCGCGCGGGCAGCTTGTCCGTGCGGATCGAGCCGCCCGCCGCTGCGTCGAGAAACCGTTTCTTCGCGGCGGCGTGGTGGGAGCCCGCCGATTCTTCCGGCAAATCCGCCGTCAAACGACGCCACAGTTCCGCCTCCCAGCTGTCGTCCGCGCCGCCGTCCCATTCAAGAATCAGTTCGGGGCGATAGAGCAGATAGTGATCCAGCGTGTCGGCGATCTGAGCGCTGAGTTGGTAACGCTTTATATTTTTGAAATCGTTTTCCAGGTATGAGCGGATGGGCCCGAAATCCTTGTGAGCGGCGCAGGATGGGAGCATTTTCATTATACGCCACAAAAGGATTTCCGGCTCGAAGGCCGATGCGTCGGCGATGCCCGTCGCGGCGGCTTTAAAAATGTCGCGGGTGACAGCGGCGGGGAAGGGGACTCGAATGTTCGCCCAGACGCCGAGCATGCGGGCGACGGTAAGCGCGAGCCAGCGTTCCATGCCCTTGCTGAGCGTCACGACTATCTCCGGTTCGAGAGCGTCCGCCGGAGGCGCCGAACGCAAAACCGAGGCAAGTTGTTCCGCCAGCCGCTCAAGACGGTTCGAGTAATAAATGTTGAATCCCGGCTCGATCAGCGCCATCCGCGCTTTCCTCCGATCCGGCGTTTCGCCGCCGCCGCGATACTATTATATTCAATTAGTGTGACAATGAATAAGAAGAGCGACAAAATGAATATTGAGGACAGGAAGCCGGAAACGATTTTAAATTGCGCGGCGCGCAACGGCGGCGGTGTGATATAATCCGCTTCATGGCGCAATATACGATCAAGGACTTGCCGGAACACGAGCGGCCGCGGGAGCGGCTCGAAGCGCAAGGCGCGGCTGCGGTGTCGAACGCGGAGTTGCTCGCGATCATACTGCGCACGGGCGCGGCGGGGCAGTCGGTGGTCGAGCTTGCGAACGTGCTGCTCGCGCAATTCGGCTCTCTGGAAAAGCTCGCAGTTGCGGAAATTGCGGATATCGCCTGCGTGAAAGGCATAGGAAAAGCCAAAGCGTGCCAGAT
>Ga0172379_10006327_pt1 | contig 15917 bp, 11 predicted proteins | sample GrowelOW334metaG_FD_119756 | JGI IMG/M metagenome (GOLD analysis project Ga0172379, IMG submission 119756) | Groundwater microbial communities from an aquifer near a municipal landfill in Southern Ontario, Canada - Groundwater well OW334 metaG | ecosystem: Environmental > Aquatic > Deep... | reverse complement strand
GGAGATTATACCGGACTTCATGAGGGGAAGGGTTACCGTCCGGAAAGTGCGGCCCGGCGGTGAGCCCAGGTTGATGCCCGCCTCTTCCAGGGCGGGGTCTATCTGCTTGAGGATGGAGGCCGACGAGCGCACCGAATAGGGCAACCTACGGATGAAGTAGGTAAGGATGATGATGGTCGCGGTGCCCGCCAGGTAGATGGGTTTCCGGTTGAAGGCGACGATGAAGCCTATGCCGATGACGGTACCGGGAACCATGTACGGAATCATCAGTAGGGGATCCAGGGTCTTCACCGCCCAGTCCTTCTTGCGGGCGATGACGAAGCCGATGAGGGTGCCGATGGACGCGATGAGCACGACCGCGATGAAGGAATAGACAAAGCTGTTGGCTACTGTCTTGGGCACGTCAAAGAATATCTGCCTGTAGCTGTCCAGCCCGAATCCGTTTGTGAACACGGGACCGTTGGTATTGCGGAACGAATAGAATACGATCACCGCCAAAGGCAGCGTGGAGAGGGCGACTATCGAATAGCAGACCAGGTAGGCCAGGAAGGATTTGATGCCCTTCAGCTGTTTGACGATGGGGCGGTTCACCAGCATGCTCGCGTATTTCCTGCGGTTTGAAGCCCACTGCTGGAATACGATGATCACCGAGGCGCAGAGCATAAGGACGATGGAAACCGTGGAGGCCATGCCCGGCCGCTCGCTCACCTCGCTGGTAAAGAGGTTGTACGCCAGGGTGGGCAGTACCAGATAATTGCCGCCGATTATCATGGGGGTTCCGAAGTTGGAAAGGGACATCATGAAGACAATGAGGGCTCCGCCGGTGAGGGAAGGCAGAACCAGCGGAAGGGTAACCGTGAAGAAGGTTCCGAAGGAGCGGGCACCCAGATTCTCGGAAGCCTCCTCCAACGAGCGGTCGATGGTCATGAGCGCTCCGGCTGTCATGAGCGAGATGAAGGGGTAGTACTGCAGGGTATCGGCAAGGATGATGCCCAGGGGGCCGTAAATCTGTGGTAGCTTCACCCCGATCGCCAGGAACATATTCCGCAGGAAACCGTTGCGTCCCAGCATGGTAATCCAGGAATAGGCTCCTATGAAGGGCGGCGACAGGAGCGCCAATACCGAAAGCGTCGAGAGCAAGTTGGAACCGCGTATCCTGTACCTGGTTGTAAAAAATGCAAGTGGTATACCCAGCAGGGCCGAGAAGAAGGTAGTGAGCAAGGCCACTATCATGGAATGGTTGAAGGCCCGCAGGTAGTACGCGCGGGACAGGAATTCCTTCCAGTTGGCCATGGAGAGCGCACCGGTTTCCTTATCCGCAAAACTGAACTTGAATACGTCGAACAACGGATAGATAAGGAAAATGATGACAATGACGAACCCGGCTATGGTGACCAAGGCCCAAAAGTCGAGTTTTTTGGCCTCCCCTCTCATTTTGCTTTTTCCCCGCCCAAACGGGCTCCGCTCGCCTTGTCGAACAGGAGGCAGGCTTCCGAAGGTATGGCAAATTCGACGGTCTCGCCCACTTGCGGAATGTCGCTCCTCTTGGGCCGGTGCCGGTCGATCACGACAATCTTGCCCTTGACGTCCAGTTCGAGGCTCGCGACGGAGCCGAGGAACGCAGTGGAGAGCAGGGTTCCTGCCAGCCTGTTCTCGGAACTGCTTTGGGAGGTCTCCACCACGTCTTCCGGACGGAACGCCAGAATGGCTGAGTCGAGACCTTCGGTACCCGCCGAGGGAACCGAGAAGGAAATGGGACCGGAACTGGCCTGGCGCAGGCCATCCTTGCCGGCAGCGCCGAATTGGACTTCCATGGAATTTATCTTTCCCACAAAGGTGGCCACAAAAAGGTTCACCGGGTTCTTGTAGATTTCCCAGGGAACCCCCACCTGTTGGATTTTTCCGAAATTGACCACCGCGATGCGGTCGGAAATGACCAGGGCTTCTTCCTGGTCGTGGGTCACATAGACTGCGGTAATACCAAGTGCCTTCTGAACCGCCCTGATTTCCTCGCGCATCTCGACCCGGAGTTTGGCGTCCAGGTTGGAGAGGGGTTCGTCGAATAGGAGAACCCGGGGTTCGATGGCCATGGCCCGCGCCAGGCCCACCCGTTGCTGCTGCCCGCCGGAAAGCTTGTCGGGAGTGCGAGCCTCATAACCGGTTAGATGGACGCTCTTGAGGGCGTTCATCACTTTTTCCTCTATATCCTTTGCCGGAAGCTTACGGACCTTGAGACCGTAGGCGACATTTTCGAAGACGGTCATGTGGGGAAACACCGCGTAGTTCTGAAACACCATGCCGGTGTTCCTCTTGTAGGCGGGGACATCGTTGATGAGTTCCTCACCCAGATAAATATCGCCCATATCCTGCCGGTAGAAACCGGCAATTGTACGCAGCAGCGTCGTCTTTCCGCAACCCGAAGGTCCCAGAAGGGTAAAAAATTCTCCCTCCTTGATGTCCAGATGAATATCGGACAGGGCAAACAGGTCACCGAAACGCTTTTCCACGCCAACGATTTTTATCGGGGTCATTGAAAACTCCAGAAGTAGGATTGGAACGGCCCGGAATGCGGACCGGGCTCCCCGCCCCCCGCCGGAGCGGAGGCCAGAGAGCATTCACTGATGTATTACAGGTTCAGATCCATGGCGATATCGACGAATTTCTTTACAAATACCGGGTTGTTCTTGGCAGCCCAGGCGAAATCGTAGGGAATGGTCTTGATGGTGGAGAGCGCGGGAAGGCCTCTCGGATCCTTGCAGTCGGTCCGTACGGGCCTGCGGGCCATGGCATCCACCAGGTATTCCTGGGTCGGTTTGGAGAGCATCCAGTCGATAAATTTCTTGGCGTTATCCAGATTGGGAGCGCCCTTGAGAAGGGCGATGCCATCGGGGGCGGCTACGGTGCCGTCTTCCGGGTAGACGATGGCGACGGGGCCGCCGCCGGAGAAGTAGCGGAATGCGTTGTCCTCGAGAGTAAGCCCCACAGACTGCTCGCCGTCATTGACGAATTTGGAAACGGCGCCCGAAGAGGCCGAGATCACCGTATTCTGCAGGATGCCCTTGTATACATCCCACCCCTTGGATTCACCGTACACAGAAAGCACATTGGCCATCTGCATATAGGAAGAGCCGGATTTGTCCGCCCGGGCGGAGGAGATGGATTTCTTGAAGCGGGCGGTGGTCAGATCCATCCAAGTGCGCGGGTACTGGGCGGGGGTGAGCATCTTGGTGTTCACGATAAAGACATTCATGATGCCCGTGTAGGGAAGCCAGTTCTTGCCTACCTTGTACACCGAGGCGATCTTATCCCAGTCTTTTGGGGTATAGGCTTCCAGAATCTGATTATTCGCTTCCAGCTGCTCGCCGCCGATACTCCAGATAACGTCGGCCTGGGGGTTTCCCAGCTCGGCCTTGGCCCTCTTGATCACATCGCCGGAACCAAGTTTTACATATTCGATATCGATACCGGTTTCCTTCTCGAACATGGGAACCAGCGCGTTGATTATGGTCTCCTCGTGGGCCGTATAAACCACGACCTTATTCGAGGCTGCCCACAGGGATGCCGTGAAGGCGAGACAAAGAACAGCCAAAGCAAAACGTTTCATACTATCCTCCTGAAAAATGACTTGTATAGCGGCTATGCCACTTTCTAACAGAATCCTAACAATACTAGTGTATTCTCATTTATTATAGTCGATTTTCTATAACCTGCGACAGATTATGAACATTTTTATCGTACTGGAAGGCTCCAAAACCCAGGGAACGCGCGGCATCGCAGTATTTCTGCACATCGTCGATATAGAAGCATTCCTCCGCTTTCAGACCCGAATACTCGAGCAGCTTCAGCCAGATGCCCGGATTGGGCTTCATGACCCCGACCTTGTACGACAGGATGTGCAATTCGGGGATGGTGGCCATGAGCTCGTTGGAGAAAATAAGGTTTGCGTGGAGGAAGGCAGTATTGGACAGGACAAAGGTCCGGTATCCCAGGTCCCGGGCCTTGACGAGAGCCGCCTCGCCGTCCGGGTTGGGCTGGATTATCTGTATGAAGTCTGCCACAAAAGCGTCATAATCATAGGCCGCATCGAAGGATGCCAGACTTTTGATCCGCTCGTAATACCCATGGGAATCGAATTTTCCCGTCTCATACTCCTGCTCCAAGCCGTTGTTCCACAGCGCGGAAAACAGCTCCTTCTCGCCCAGCCGGGAATGGGCGGCGGCTTTTGTGATGAATGATTCCCTGTCCAGGGAGCAGAGCACGTTGCCGAAATCGAATACGATAGCCTTATACAAGTATTTCCTCCATAATGAATTAGACTGGTTCAACGAAGCTTGTTGCAAGCCGCGAGTCTTCGACCCAGGTGCCTTTGACCCGCGACAGGGGCGGTACGACACAACGCGCACCGAGTATCGTACCCGGGTTGAGCACGGTGTTGCAGCCAAGCTCGCAATAGTCTCCGATAAGGGTGCCCAACTTTTCAAGCCCCGTATCCAGCAAGGGCGTGCCTCCGGAAGAAAACGAAAGCCGTCCGGAGAAGCGCGGGTAGCCGTCTGGAGCTGCATTATCGCCTAGGGTCACGTTGTCGCCGGGAGCCGCCTCGGGGGATGCGAGAAGCCCTATCCTCACCTTGGACTTGTCCAGACGCACATTGGAAAGGATTACCCCCGCCCCGATGTGCGCCCCGGTACCCAGGATGGAATCGCCCACGTAGTTGAAGTGAGGCGCCTGGGCGTGTTCCAGCAGCACGCAGTGCTTGAATTCCGAGGCGTGGCCCAGCACGCAGCCCGACGCGGCCAGCACCACCCCGCGCAGGTAGGCACCCTGCCTGATCTCGCAGCCCTCGCCTATCCAGGCTGGTCCGCGGATGTAGGCCCCCGTTTCGATCCTGCAGCCCGCCCCTATGTGCACCGGACCCTGGATGGTGGCCCCTGGTTCCACCACGCAACCAGGGCCGATCCAGACCATGCCCTGGAGGCGTACGCCGGCAGGAAGCTGGCTGTTGGCCGAAGTGGCCGCATCGTCCTGGGCGAGCAAGCCTTCCAGATACGAATCGAGAAGCGGCAAAACCTCCCATGGCCAGCCGGCATCCCCAAACAGACCTCCATGGGCGGTCAGGGAAAGATCAAAAAGAGCGGGAAGGTATCGTGCGCTTGAATCCATACTATTGTACTATACGCATTGACCCGGCAGGGTCAACCTTTGGATAATCACCACATGAATTTCGACACACCAATAGACCGAACAGGAAGCGGAGCCCTTAAATGGGACCGGCTTGCACACGTAGAAGGCAAACCCGACATCATACCCCTCTGGGTAGCCGATATGGACTTTGCCTCGCCGCCACAAGTAACGGAAGCCCTGCGCAAGCGCTGTGGACACCCGGTTTTCGGTTATACCGATGCGAATCCCTCCTATTTTGAAGCCCTGCGGAACTGGTACGCGACGCGTTACGGCGTCACTGCAGAAACTGCGGATTTCATCCTCGGTCCCGGAGCCGTACCCTCCCTAGGAATAGCGGTACGAAGCCTTTCCGCGCCCGGAGACGGCGTCGTCGTCCTCAGCCCCGTGTACTATCCCTTTTATGAGATGATACGCAATAATGGGCGCCTTGTGGTGGACGTTCCCCTGCACCCGGACGGGTCCGGCAGGTTTGTACTGGATCTTGCCGCCCTGGAACGAAGCATTCTTGAAACGAGAAAGCAGGGCATCCGGGTGCCACTTTTACTGCTCTGTTCCCCCCATAACCCCGGGGGAACCGTCTGGCGGCGGCCAGAGCTCGAAGCCCTGCTTGCCCTGGCCAGCCGCCTGGACTTGACCATCGTATCCGACGAGTTGCATGGGGATTTCGTCTACGAGCCGTCGCGCTTTTTATCACTAGCGGATTTTCAGGACCACACCGGACGGGTCGTGGTCATTTCGGCGCCGAACAAGACCTTCAACCTGGCCGGACTCCACCTGTCGCACTTTCTGGTTCGGGACAAACTGTTGCGGGGAAAAATCGGGCAGGGACTGTCAGCGATGGGGTACGGCAACCCTAACGTGCTATCCCTCACCGCTGCGGAAGCGGCTTATACCCATAGCGGTCCCTGGCTGGACGAACTGAAGGACTACCTGGCCGACAACATCAATTTCACCCTGAGCTTCGTGGCCGGGAATGTTCCGGGCGTCGAACCCTACAAACCCGAAGGTACCTACCTGGTGTGGGCGGATGCGGCAGGGCTCATACGCGGGAGGGAGCTGAAGGACGATAGGGAGCTCGTTGCGTTGCTGGAGACCGAGGGGAGGGTGAAATTTACCCCCGGCAGTTTTTTCGGGGAAGGCGGAAAGGGATTTATCCGTATCAATATAGCCTCGCCCCGAAGCCAGCTGGACGTAGGCCTGAAACGCCTGGCTGACTGGGCAGCCAGCCGGGCCTGAGCCGGACTGCGACCACCCAGGCCGAGCCCGCGCTGGACTGCGACCACCGGGTTGAAGATCAACCCGAATTGCCCGTCAAAACGGCCACGACCCGTGCGGCGATGATCAACCCCGCCGCGGACGGCACGAAGGAGACGCTGGCAGGTATGCTGCGCCGCCCGGAACGAATGCCGATTTCCACAGGTGCTGCCATCTCTCCGGTGGCCGGGAAGGAGGCCGCACCCCCGGTGGCCTCGGAATCGGCTTGGGAGACCGCCACTTCTCCATTGGATGAGGAATCATCATTTGTGACCGCCGCGTTGACCCTGGCCGGAACCTCCCTGGAATACACGACCTCGAGCTTCTTGATCCTGCGCTTCTTCAATTCCTGACGCATTACCCGCGCCAGGGGGCAGACCGCGGTCTTGTGGATATCGGCCAGTTCCAGTCTGGTAGGGTCCAGCTTGTTCCCGGTCCCCATGGCGCTGATGATGGGTATGCCCATGGCCTTGCATCGCATGACCAGGTCAATTTTGGAGGATACCATGTCGATGGCATCCACCACATAATCCACATCCGCGGTCAATATATGCTCCGCGCTTTCGGTGTTGTATGTTTCCCTAAAAATGCGCAGCTCCACGTCGGGATTTATGTCCAGGATACGGTCCCGCATCACCTCGACCTTGGGCTTGCCCAGGGTGGAACGCAGGGCGATCAGCTGGCGGTTCAGGTTGGACAGGCTTACACAGTCGTCGTCCACGAGCACAAATGCGCCGACGCCCGATCTGGCCAAGGCTTCCGCCGCCCAGGACCCTACCCCGCCCAGGCCGAACACGGCCACCCTGGATCTGGCGAGTACGGCCATGGCTTCCGTTCCGAGCAGGAGTTCCGTCCGGGAAAAGGCGTTTGGCATGGGGGGATGGTAGGATGGACCGGGCAGGGCGGTCAAGCTCGGTACGTGATGAAGCTACTGCAAGCGATGAACTACACCCGCAAGTGGCGGGACCAATGGACGGCGCGGAGCTTGCACAGCTCTTGCCGTTCGGCTAAATTGGCTCACCATGGAAGCAAAGCAGAAACCATTCAAAGTCGCCGTGCTCGGGTGCGGGACAGTAGGCGGCGGGGTTGCCCGCATCATCGGGGATCTTCAGGAAGATCTTGAACGCAGGGCGGAACGCCGCATAGAGCTGGTGAAGATAGTAGATCTCTTTCCCGGAAAATCGGCTGAACGCCACGGGATTCCCCTGGCGCTTTTTGCCGGCAGCGGGGCTGATCTGACCCCGGCGGAAGCAGGCAAGGCCATCGAGGGCATACTCGCCGACCCGGCCATCGACCTGGTCGTGGAAACTATCGGCGGGAGTTCACCGGCCATCCTGGATCTGTGCGACCGGATACTCAAGAGCGGCAAGCACCTGGTCACCGCCAACAAGGCCTTGCTGGCCAAGTACGGGGACGTATTGTTTCCCCGGGCAGAGGAAAAAGGCGTCGCCCTTGGCTTCGAAGCAGCGGTCTGCGGTGCCATACCCGTCATCCGCGCAGTGAAGGACGGTTTTTCGGGCGATGCCATCCAGTCCATCTCCGGCATCATGAACGGAACCAGCAACTACATACTCTCCCGCATGCAGGAGGAGAACCTTTCCTTCGAGGCAGCCCTCAAGCTGGCCCAGGAAGCGGGTTACGCCGAGGCGGACCCCACCCTGGACATTTCCGGCGGCGACGCGGGACACAAGCTGGCCCTGCTCATCCGCCTGGCCTTCGGTCTCTCGGTACCCCACGACAAATTATCGGTGCGTGGCATCCAGGAAGTCTCCAAGGCGGACCTGGGTGCGGCCAGGGAACTGGACTGTACCATCAAGCTGATCTGCCACGCCCAGCGCGGCAACGGCACCGTCCACGCGTCAGTCTCCCCCATGATGGTCAAGCGGAACAATTTCCTCTCCCGCGTGAATGGAGCCACCAATGCTGTGCGCTTCCTGAACCGCTATTCCGGGGAACACCTGCTGGTGGGCAAAGGCGCCGGCTCGCTCGAGACGGGGAGCGCGGTCGTGGCCGACATCGTGTTCATAGCCAAGCACGGAAAGAACACGATCGACGGCGGACCGGTGCGGAAACCGACACTGGGAAACCTCGCCGAACTCGACTTCCCCTACACGATCATTTTCGACACCGAGGACATGCCCGGCATCACCGGACTCGTCGCCACCGCCATCGGCGACCAAGGCATCAACATCGATACCGTCGGACACAACCTGCACGGCAAGGATACGGCGGTGTTCTGCGTGGAAACCATGCCCTGCCCTCGCAGCAAGATAGACAAGGCCATCCAGCAGATGAAAGACCGCCGCCCCGGAATATTCCGCACCGAACCCAAGGTGTACCCGGTCCTGTACTGAGCAAAGAAAGAGGGTGAGGAGAAGGGGGAGGCATGCCTGAGATAAGCCTGAAGTCCCGGTCCTTCGGTGAATCGGTCATCCGCCGGATGACGCGGGTCGCCAACGAGCACGGAGCCATCAACCTGTCCCAGGGTTTTCCCGATTTCGACCCTCCGGCCGCCTTGCTGGAAGCGGCGGAGAAGGTGATGAGGAATGGTCCCCACCAGTACGCGGTAACCTGGGGCGCGCCGAACTTCCGCGAGGCCCTCGCGGCCAAGCAGACCCGTTTCATGGGCATACCCCTCAACCCCGCCGAACACCTGACGGTGACCTGCGGGGCGACGGAGGCCATGCTTGCGGCCATCATGACCGCCGTGAACCCCGGCGACAAGGTCATCGTCTTTTCACCCTTCTACGAAAATTACCTGGCCGATGCCATCCTGGCAGGGGCTGAACCCATCTGTGTACCTCTGAGGCAGACCGGGGCAGTGGACGGCGGCTTTATCTTCGATCCCGATGAGCTGCGGGCGGCCTTCGAGTTGGGAGCCAAGGCCCTCATCCTCTGCAACCCCGCAAATCCCACCGGCAAGGTGTTCTCCCGCGAGGAACTACTGGTCATCGCGGAACTGGCGGAACGCAACGACGCCTTCGTCATCACCGACGAGGTCTACGAACATATCATCTACGCACCCCACGAGCACGTCTACTTCGCATCCCTTCCCGGCATGTTCGAGCGCACCATTTCCTGCGGCTCCCTCTCCAAGACCTACTCCATAACCGGCTGGCGCCTGGGCTACACCTTCGCCTCCAGCCGCGTCTCGGTGGGGCTGCGGAAGGTCCACGATTTCCTCACCGTCGGTGCCGCCGCCCCCCTGCAGGAAGCCGCCGTGGTCGCCCTGGGGTTCGACGACGGGTATTACCGCGAGCTTGCAGAAACCTACGCCGCAAAGCGTACCCTATTCCTCTCATACCTGGACCGCGCGGGGCTGAGCTACGTCCGCCCCCAGGGCGCCTATTACGTGCTCGTGGACATCCAGGATTTTCAGGCTGAGAGCGATACGGCGTTCTGCGAGTGGATGGCCCGGGAAGCCGGACTCGCTGCCGTACCGGGGTCAAGCTTCTACAAGGACTTTGAGGACCGCTACATACGTTTCCACTTCGCCAAGCGCGACGAGACGCTCCACGCCGCAGGTGCACGGCTCATGGAATTGAGGGAATGCTGGGAAAACAGGTAACACCTGGTTTAAGACTGGAATCAGCCCTTCAGCTTCTCCGCCTCTTCCTCCCGCACCTTGCACCGCTCGGCCACAAAAAGCTGGAAGGATACTTCGTCGGCGTTGACCACCAATTCTCGGGGCACGCCGACTTCCTTTAGCAGGGCGCGGGCGGTATCGAATTTGCCCACGTCGGGGGCGTAGTGGGCGTCACTCCCGCAGACGATGCGGACCCCCAATTCCATGCAAAGTGCCGCGATGGACTTGCAGTTGCCGTCGCTGCCCTTGCGGATCTTGAAGGAGCTGTTGTTGATTTCCAGGGCCTTACCGTGGAAAGCAGCAGCTTCGGCCACTGCACGCAGGTCTATCGGAAAACTCGGGTTGCCTGGGTGGGAAATCGCGTCGACCAGAGGATTTGCCAGGGCGGCAACCATGGCCTGCGTGTTGGCCACCCTGTCGCGGGGTTCGAAACAGATCTCATGGAAGCCGGCCATGACAAAATCCAGTCGGGCCAGGATGTACGGCGCCAGATCGATGTCACCCTGCAGGCTCATGATGTTGGCCTCCACGCCCCGGTAGAAGCGTACGCCGTGGATGCGCTCCGGAATGACCCGAAGGTTTCCGAAATGGTAGGGGTGGGTCCCTCCGGGAAGGCTGGGGCCGTGGTCGGTAAGCACGAAACCGTACAGTCCCCGCTTCTTGGCTGCCCTGGCTAATTCGTCGATGGTGGAATACGCATGGCCCGAGGCCACTGAGTGGGTGTGGGTATCTATCCTGATTTTCATTGAGTAGCCGTATCATCCACGAAAAGATGGGTGCTTGTCCACTAGGACATGCTATACTGAGGGTATGTTCAATATCGGTTCAGCCTTCGACACCCAGTTGAAGGATCTGTTGCGCAATCGGCCGACGGTGGTCTTCATCGAGCCCGACGATCCGCGCATTCTCGAAGCGGCTTTCGATCTGCCCCGTTATTGCCGGCCGGTCTTTTTGGCTAGCCGGGAGAGCGTCGCGGAAACCATTCGGACCTATTTGGGCGACATCGATGCGCCCCGGGTGGAATTCCTCCTGAGCGAAAGCTCATTCTGCCCTCCCCTGTCGCGTCCCGACCTGATCGAGGAGTTTGCCGAAGCCTGGCAACAACGGTGCGCCAAGGGCAACCACGCCGGGAAGCATCATGTAGGGAAGGCCGAAGCCCGCGAATTCGCGTCGACCACTGCCGGCTTCGGCATCATGGCCGTCGCGCTGGGCCATGCGGACCTGGTCGTGGGTGGCGCGCGACACGAACCACTGGAATATTTCCGACCTTTGATAAAGATGCTGGGCACCTCGGATTTTGCCTGCGAGGTGGGCATCATAGTGCTGCCGGACAGCCACGTTGACGGCGTGTACCCCCACAATATCGTCATTCTGGGGGATGTGGGTGTAAATGCCACCGTAACCCCGGACATCCTGGCCAGGACTGCCGTCAGCACCTGCGCCGTCGCGCGGGACCTCATCCCCGAGAACGTACTGCCCAGCATCAACGGCGCGGTGGTGAGCTACTCCAACCGGGGCGCCGACGAAGGCCCCAGCCCCGAACTTGTGCGCCGGGCCGGGGAGCTCATCCCTGCTTACCTGGAAAAGCGCATAGCTCGCGGAGAACGCTATAGGTCCATCTCCATCGTGTCGGAGGTTAAAATTTCGGTAGCCCTGTCCGAACGCTCGGCCCACCGTTACCCTCGCCTGCACGACGGCGAGATGCAGCGCAACAACGTCATCATCACCCCGAACCTCGATACGGGAAACCTGCTCTTCCACCTGTTCGGGACCATGTACCCTGACGCCCGCAGGTTCGCAGCCGTCTCGGGCATCGGCCTGCGCGGCGTCGACATGCCCATGGACGTATCGCCCGAGGACGCGGCGCTGGCGGTGAAAGCCGCCATCCTACGCCTGTTGAGGTCCGGGCTCTGGAAGCGGACCCCCAGCGAAACCTTCTTCGCCCGGCCCCGCATCCTGGCCATCAACCCGGGTTCCACCAGCACGAAAATAGCGGTTTTTGAAGGCGAGGAAGAAATGATCTCCGGGGACATCGCCCACGACGCGAAAGAGTTGGAACCCTTCGAAACCGCGCCCATCCAGGGAAGCAGGATCGCGGCCCAATTCGCCTTCCGCAAGCAGGCGGTACTGGATTTCCTCGCCTCCCATAAGTTGAGCATGGCCGATATCGCCGCCGTCAGCGCCAGGGGTGGCCTGTTGCAGCCCATCGCCCACGGAACCTACGCGATAAACGAGCGCATGAGACAGGACTTGCTGGAGGGCAAAAGCGGCGACCACGCGTCCAACCTGGGAGCCCTCATCGCGGACGAACTGGTGAGGGGAAGCGGCAAGCCGGCTTTCATCACCGACCCGGTCGTGGTCGACGAGATGATGGACCGTGCCCGGATCACGGGCCTGAAGGAACTTCCCCGCAAGGCCATCAGCCATGCCCTCAACCAGATCGCCACCTGCCACCGCTTTGCCAGGGAACGAGGCTCCTTCTACGAGTACCTCAACCTGATCGTCTGCCACATGGGCGGCGGCATCTCCATCGGCGCCCACAAGCACGGCCGCTGCGTGGACGTGAACAATGGCCTGGACGGCGAGGGCCCCTTCACCCCCCAACGCACCGGATCGCTGCCCGTAGGCCAGCTCATCCGCCTCTGCTTCAGCGGGAAGTACAGCCAGGAAGAGCTGCTGCGCCTGAACAAGGGTATGGGCGGTCTTATCAACCTGGTAGGAACTTCCGACTTCCGCCTCGTGGACCAGAAAGCCGCCGAGCGGGACCCCGAATTCACCCTCGTCTTCGACGCGCTATGCTACCAGGTTGCCAAGTGGATAGCATCCATGGTACCCGCCTTCGATGGCGAGCGCGTCGACGGCGTCATCCTTACCGGCGGCATGGCCCGCTCCGTGCGACTCCTCGCCGCTGTCCGGAAAAGCCTTGGCACCGGCATCGCCGAAATCGCCGTATACCCCGGGGAGAACGAGATGTCGGCCCTGGCCCACGGAGCCCTGCGCGTGCTGAACGGCAGCGAGAAGGTGAAGGAATACGATCCGGGGAAGGGTTAGGGATGTGGAGCGGCGCGCGGCGGAATAAAGAAGGAAAAAACAGAATATGCTATAATTGAATGCGCCCCAAGAACGCTCTCCGTCCGTGGCAGGGAGAAAAAAGATGAACTTTAAATGGAGATGAACTATGGCCAAAACCAAAGACAATAGCACAAAAGAAGAACCAATTGAAAAGCAACTCTGGAAATCGGCTGACAAGCTTCGGAAAAACATAGATGCAGCCGAATACAAACACATTGTTCTTGGCCTGATATTCTTGAAATACATTTCTGACGCCTTTGAAGAACTTTATTCGCAATTGAAAAGCGGCAAAGGTGATTACAAAGGAGCTGATCCGGAAGACAAAGACGAATACAAGGCTGAGAATGTCTTTTTCGTTCCCGAAACCGCCCGCTGGTCTTATTTACAAGCCAAGGCCAAACAGACAACCGTTGGAAAAGATGTAGACAACGCGATGGATGCTATCGAAAAGGACAATCCTTCCCTCAAGGATGTATTGCCAAAAGTATTTGCCCGCGGCAACCTTGACCCCACTAGCCTTGGCGGACTCATCGACCTTGTGAGTAATATCGCCCTGGGTGATGCAAAAGCCCGCAGTGCCGATGTACTCGGCCATGTGTTTGAATACTTTCTTGGTGAATTTGCCCTTGCCGAAGGGAAACAGGGCGGGCAGTTCTATACGCCGCGAAGTATCGTAGAATTATTGGTTAAAATGCTTGAACCCTACAAAGGGCGTGTATTTGACCCCTGCTGTGGTTCCGGCGGTATGTTCGTACAATCTGAAAAGCTGGTCGCAGAACACCGCGGCAAGCTCAACGACATTTCCATTTATGGGCAGGAAAGCAATCAGACAACCTGGCGTCTGGCAAAGATGAATCTTGCCATTCGTGGGATTGATAGCTCCCAGGTTAAATGGAACAACGAAGGCTCATTCCTCAACGATAGTCACAAAGACCTGAAGGCCGATTTTGTCATCGCCAATCCACCCTTCAATGACTCTGACTGGTCGGGTGATCTTTTGCGTAAAGATGGCAGGTGGAAATTCGGAACACCACCAGCGGGAAACGCAAACTATGCCTGGATACAACACTTTTTGTATCACTTAAGCCCATCAGGAATTGCGGGTTTTGTCCTGGCAAAAGGCTCGCTTACTTCCAAAAGTTCCGGTGAAGGTGATATACGCAAAGCGCTAATTGAAGCGCGGCTGGTGGATTGCATCGTCAATCTTCCGGCAAAGCTATTCCTAAACACCCAGATTCCAGCCTGCCTCTGGTTTTTAAGCCGTAACAAAGCCAACGGCGGACACCGCACCCGCACCGATGAAATCCTGTTTATCGATGCCCGCAACGAAGGACATTTGATAAATCGTAGAACAAAGGAACTGACGCCTGAAGATATCCAGAAAATCACTGATACTTACCACCAATGGCGCAGTCTCAAAGGCAAGTACGAAGACATCAAGGGTTTTTGTAATTCCGCCAGTATCGAACGGGTCAAGGAACTGGATTATGTGCTCACACCCGGCAGGTATGTAGGGCTTCCCGATGATGAAGATGATTTTGATTTTAATGAACGGTTTACCGGATTAAAGGCGGAGTTTGAAGCGCAGTTGAAGGAAGAGGAAAAGCTGAATGCGTTGATACTGGAGAATCTGAAAAAGGTGAAACTGGTATGAGTAAGCAAAAAAACCACTTTCATGACAAACTCAATCTTTTAGATAGTGGAGAACAAACATTTGGTTGTCGACATACTAATCCTACAATTTGCAAGAATAATTCATTGAGTGAAAAATGTGCATTTGTACGGCAAGATAATATCTGTCTAGTTCCACCTTTATCTTGGAAGAAACAGTTTCTTTTATTGAAGGGTCAATGATGAAAGACTGGAAGGAAACAAAACTTGGGGCAATTGCTACTTTTGTTAATGGGCGTGCTTATAAAGCAACTGAGTTCAAAGAAACAGGTACGCCAATAGTACGAATTCAAAACTTGACAGGAGTTGGTAATACTGTTTATTCAGACTTAGCGTTACCTGAAAATAAATATATTAGTTACGGTGACTTGATTTATGCCTGGTCAGCTACTTTTGGACCATATATTTGGAAAGGTATTAAAAGTATATTTCATTACCATATCTGGAAAATAGAATGTGATGATGTGGAAAAACATTTTCTATATTACCATCTTCTAAGGGCTTCGGATGATATGAAAGATTCAGGTAATGGTACTTTATTCATTCATATAACAAAAGAACTTATGGAGTCTTTTCCAATCCTCCTCCCCCCGCTCCCCGAACAGCGCGCCATTGCGGGAGTTCTTTCCTGCCTCGACGACAAGATCGACCTTCTGCACCGCCAGAACAAGACACTGGAAGCTGTGGCGGAGACGCTTTTCCGGCAGTGGTTTGTGGAGGAGGCGGATGGGGGGTGGGAGGAAGGGAAGCTTGAATTGATAATGAAGTTATCAAATGGGAAATCAAGACCCAATTCTTCAGGCTTAATCCCTGTATATGGTGGTAATGGTATATTAGATTTTACGGATCAAAGTAATTATGAGAATGAATCAATAATTATCGGCCGTGTCGGTGCATATTGTGGAAGTTTATTCTTTGAGAATAATAAAATATGGGTTTCTGATAATGCTTTACATGCTAAAGCCAGAAATGACCAAGAAAATTACTTTTTGTTTTATCTACTTAAAACACTTGATCTAAATTCCTTTGCAGAAGGGTCTAGTCACCCTCTTCTTACTCAAACATTATTAAATTCGATTGATATAACTATTCCTCCTGCTGAAAGAAGGTATGAATTTAATACTTTATCGAAAATGCTTAATTCAAAGATCAT
>Ga0172379_10006326_pt1 | contig 15926 bp, 24 predicted proteins | sample GrowelOW334metaG_FD_119756 | JGI IMG/M metagenome (GOLD analysis project Ga0172379, IMG submission 119756) | Groundwater microbial communities from an aquifer near a municipal landfill in Southern Ontario, Canada - Groundwater well OW334 metaG | ecosystem: Environmental > Aquatic > Deep... | reverse complement strand
TGGGGGTGTTTTTTTATTCTCCCACCAAAAAATACTGTGTCAAACAAAACCTGTATCCGATACTACGTTTAAATGGTTTCACCATTTTCTTTTGTTTCTGAGTCAGTTTTTCAAAATCTTTTTCGGTCAAGTGGGCCAGTATCAGGACATCACTTCGTCTCAGTTCTATACCCGTCTCTTTCTTTATTTGCTCTAGTATCTCTTTCTGTACCGGCGCGTATTTTTGATAAATATAATCGGCGGTGAAAGTACTAAATACTTTATCGGCGATAATGAGTGACAAAATATTTTTGAACCACTTAGTAGCATAGAGAGTTTTCACCGGCTCTCTGGTAAAAGTAAAGCCTACTCGGTAGTAAAACAAGCCAAAGGGTTTGCTCATCGAAGTTAGTACCGCCACGATATTAGGGTGGCTTAAGTCAAACTTTTGTCTCCTGGTCATATCCAAATATGCCATGTCGACCACTACTTTGTGTCCCAGATCTGCAATCTGATTAATTAAATTCTTCATTAGAAGATTTCCGTTTCTAGCCGAAGGATTGGAGATAAACCAATAGCCTGGTTTAAGTTTCTTTATCGTTTCAAAGTCCTCTTTTATTTCTCGAACTTCCATTCCTAGCCCTAAAGCACATTCTCGATAACCCTCATACTCTCCTTCCAGAGTATAAATAGGGGACTCGGAGTCATCTTTCTTTATTCTGGAAAGTAGGTGATATATACCCTCACTTGACCCACTTGTGGGATATCGGTACTGGAATCCTTCAAAACCCACCACATCTTTTTCGTAGAACTTTATCATTTTTTGAATGATCGGTTTCTCATAGTCATCCAAGCCGGGGGATATGGACTTCAAGAATTCACCATGCGGAAAGTCCTTGGTAATGTCAGAAATAATTTTCCGGATCTCCGGAAAGTAGTAAGAATATACGGCTCGAATTGCTTTTAGTCCTTTCATATTTACAGAATAATTGCCCCTTTATATTGCCAGTCAAATCGAATATGCCCGTCGGGGAAAAAGATCATCTGCCGGATATCATCTGTCCCCGGTTTAATGGTCAGGGCGTCGGTCAGACACACATTCTGCCCGTTTACATCAAAAATTCGAGAGTTATGTCCATATGAAAGTAGCCGTCGACCATCCTTCTCAAGCCAAGCATTAATGTCGGTGATTTTTTTCGGCGTCAGCATCATCTTCACGGTATCAATTTTGTACTTTTCATTTTCGGATTCTTCCGGCGCCGCTACCGGGCGGAGGGACACTTGTTCTACGCCCCAACCATGAGCTACTTCTACCATTTTTTGGGCTTCTTTGGGGGTATCAATATGATCTTTAATTAGGACGACCGAAAATCGGACCGAGTAACCGATCTTGTGTAGTTTCTCAATAATTTTTCCCAAATCAGGATATGTCTTTTTCCCGGGCACGTAGTTGGCTCGATTTTTTTCCGGATCATAATGGACCACCGAGATCGAGATAATAGACAGTCCCAGGTCATACCAGTCCTTCAAATATTTGTCGTATTTTTCTTCTTGCTCCGAGAAAAGAATCGCATTTGTCTGCAGTTCTAAAATCGGAAAGTCATACTTCTGGAGATGAGTTAGGTACTCCGTCAGTTGTTCGGGGTATAGAGTCGGTTCACCCTTGCCGGTCAGCAGAACCGTCGTAATGCCATTTATCTGTGCCATTCGGCAGGCCTTGTGAAAGTTTATCCAGTTTACGACCGTGGGCTTAAAACCAATCGTTCTAATACCGGTCATTTTGGACACACAAAAAGGGCAACTGGCATTACAAATGGCATTCCCCGACACTACCGTAAAAGTTTGTATTTTCATCTTAGTGTATATACTACACTAATATGTCAATCTTGTCAAGCACCTACCCATCGGAAGCCAATGTGCGATAATCACGCCAGCACATTTCCAATTTATTCTTCCAAAGGAGGCTACTTATGCAGCCAAAACTTACCTTACTGGGCGCCGATCTGATTACTAGAGTTATTGATGAAGCTTTTCAGCTCCTGCAAAAACCCGGCGTTAAAGTCCAAAATGAAGAAGCTCGAGTGCTTTTACAAAGTGCCGGCGCCGAGGTTGATTTCGAAACTCAGGTAGTCCGCATTCCCAAAGATCTCGCTCTTCGTGCCCTACAAACAGTGCCTCAAGAGTTTTTTCTTTACGACTATCAAGGCAACCCCAAGGTTCAATATGGCGGTGATTTTGTTCATTTCGATCCGGGCTCTTCCGGCACCAATATATTGGACTCGGAAACCTTGGAACATCGTCCGGCAGAAACCCCTGATCTTCTCCGCGTCATCAAAGTCGTCGAGGGCCTTTCCCAGTACGATGCCCAGTCGACTGCGATTGTCTGTGGTGATGTCCCCAAAGAGATACAAGACATCTATCGTCTTTATTTGGTTCTACTTTACTCGACTAAGCCCGTCGTCACCGGCGCTTTTTCCAATAAAAACATCGAGCACATGATTGATATGTTGGCCATCATGTCCGGCGGTCGTGATAGATTACGTCGATTTCCTCGCGCCGTTTTCGACGTTTGTCCGTCACCGCCCCTTATTTGGTCAAACTTTGGTGCCGGCAATCTTATGGCTCTGGCCCGAGCCGGTGTCCCGGCCGAAATGGTTTCCATGCCTCTCGCCGGAGTAGCCGCTCCGGTTACTCTCATCGGTTCCGTCACCCAGCACGCGGCCGAATGTCTTGGCGGTATTGTCATCCACCAGTTAACCTGCCCGGGTTCCCCGATTGTTTGGGGTGGTGCACCGGCCATCTTTGATATGCGTAAAGGCGGTACTCCCATGGGTGCCATCGAAACCGCCATGATGGACTCTTCCTATGCTCAGGTAGGGAAGTTCCTTGGAATCCCAACCCATACTTATCTTGGCGGTAGTGATTCTAAACTCGTCGATGGCCAAGCCGGCCTCGAAAGTGGTATGTCAATCTTGATTGGCGCATTGAGCGGTATCAATATGATCTCTGGCGCCGGCATGATCGAATCACTACTTTGCATGAGCCCGGAAAAACTAGTCGTCGATGCCGAATGCATTGCTATGGCCCGCCGAATGATTCGGGGGATCGACACCCCGACGGAAACTCTAGCTACCGGTTTTTACGAAGGTATTGATTTCCAGGGCAACTTCCTTAAACAGAAGATCACTTCGCAGTTATTTCAACGAGAGCAATATCTTCCGGGTCCGGTGATTGACCGAGATTCCATACGAGGTTGGAAAGCCTCCGGCAGTTTGGACGCTTTCGCACGGGCCAAAATTGAGGTCAATAAGCTACTGATCTCCTATCGGCGCCCTGAGCTGGATTTCACTCGTGAGCAAGCTCTGCGTGATTTAGTTTCCACCTTCGCCCGCGAAGCTGGCATGTCCGAACTCCCTTCTCTGGAATAAAATTTTTCTCTCCCGACCCCGCACTACTTGCGGGGTCTTTTTTTGGCCTGGACCAATATACTAAGTTTGTGGTAAAATTAGCCTTGGTCTGTTCCTCGGACAGTTTTTGTTCGTCAAAAACCAAACTCAAGAATTATAAAAATATATTAACTTTAACCACTATTTATTAGTCTGCACCTCGCACTGGTAACTAGGCACTAATAACCAAACATGGCCGCTCCCACAGGAAAAAAAGTCCCCCTAGATCGTGTTCGTAACACGGGTATTATTGCGCATATTGATGCCGGCAAAACCACCACTACTGAGAGAATCCTTTTTTATACCGGTAAGTCCTACAAAATCGGCGACATCGACGAGGGTAACACTCAGATGGACTGGATGGAACAAGAGAAAGAGCGGGGCATTACCATTGTTTCAGCCGCGACCACCGCTTTTTGGACCCCGGTCTTACCAGGTGCCCACTTCAAAGAAGAACATCGCTTTAATATTATCGACACTCCGGGCCACGTCGACTTTACGGCTGAGGTCGAACGCTCTCTCCGAGTCCTCGACGGCGGTGTCATCGTTCTAGATGCCGGTTCCGGTGTTCAATCTCAGACCGAAACCGTCTGGCGCCAGGCCGATAAGTATCACGTTCCCCGCATCGCTTTTGTCAATAAAATGGACGTTCTCGGTGCCGACTTCATGGCGACTATCCAAGACGTGCACGAGAAGCTCGGAGCCAAAACCGCTATTTTAGCTCTGCCTCTCGGTGTTGAAAATACGTTTAGGGGCATTGTCATGCTTCTCGAAAGAGAAACTATTATCTGGAAAGGCGACGAAACCGGCGCTCTGTACGAAGTCACCGAAGGTTTTCCTGAAGAGATGAAAGACGAGTGCGAGCTCGAAAGAGCCAAACTGATCGAATCTATCGTCGAATTTGATGAAGTCCTCATGGGTGAGTATCTGGATGGCCAAGAACCCAGTGTGGACGCCCTAAAAACTGCTCTCCGTGTCGCTACTTGTGCCAATCAGATTGTGCCTGTTTTCCCTGGATCCTCCCTCCGCAACAAAGGTGTTCAGCCTCTTCTGGATGCCGTCGTCGACTTCTTACCTTCTCCTTTGGACAAGCCTACCATTACCGGTCTCAATCCCGAAACCAACGAAGAAGTTACTCGTAAAGCCGATCCCGCCGAGCCTTTTTCTGGTCTGGCCTTCAAAATTCAGGCCGATCCTCATGTTGGTAAGCTAACTTACATTCGTATCTACTCTGGTAAGATCACCTCCGGTTCTTTTGTTTACAACGCTTCCAAGCGTGAACGCGAAAGACTTGGACGTCTTATGCTCATGCATGCCAACACTCGCGAAGAAGTTGCCGAAGCTAGTGCTGGTGAGATCGTGGGCGTGGTTGGTCTCAAAATGACCAAAACCGGCGACACTCTCTGTGACGAAAACCATCCCTTGGTCCTCGAGTCTATCAACTTTCCAGACCCAGTTATCTCTTTGGCTATCGAGCCGAAAACCAAAGCTGATCAAGAGAAACTCGATGTGGCTCTCAGTCGTCTCGCCGAGGAAGATCCCACTTTCCGTATCAAAACCGATCATGAAACCGGCCAAACCGTCATCGCCGGCATGGGAGAGCTCCATCTGGAAATTTTGGTTGATCGTCTGAAGCGTGAATTTAAGGTCGAAGCCACCACCGGTGCTCCTCAAGTTGCTTATCGTGAAACCATTACCAAAGAAGCCAAGGGCGAAGGTAAGTTTATTCGTCAATCTGGTGGTCGCGGTCAGTACGGACACTGTATTCTAATCATCACCCCCAAACCTCGCGGCGAAGGTTTTACCTTCACCAATAAAATTGTCGGTGGTACTATCCCCAAAGAGTTCATCTCTCCCATCGAAAAAGGTGTCCGGGAAGCTCTGGACAATGGTGTTATCGCCGGCTTTCCTCTAGTAGATCTAGATGTGGCCGTTATCGATGGTTCTTTCCACGAGGTCGACTCTTCCGAGATGTCCTTTAAGATCGCTGGCTCTATGGCTCTTCAGGACGCTGTCAAAAATGCCGGTCCGGTCATTATTGAGCCTATCATGAAGGTTGAAGTTACCACTCCCGAAGCCAACATGGGTGACATTATCGGTGATCTCTCCAGTCGCCGGGCCCAAATTGGAGGTACTGCCCAGCGAGGTAATGCTCGTGTCATCACCGCCACCGTACCCCTTTCCGAACTCTCGGCCTACGCTACAGCTATCCGTTCTCTTACTGCTGGTCGAGCCTCATATTACATGGAACCATCTCATTATCAGGAGCTTCCCGGCAGTTTTGCTAGCAAGTTATTGAAAAACCCCGCCAAATAGCGTAAAATCTGCTAAAATAAATAGGCTCGAAAAATAGTAATTAAAAAAATAATAAATAATTAAACAAAATGGCTACATATCAAAGAACCAAACCCCACGTTAATATTGGCACCATTGGTCACGTCGACCACGGCAAGACCACTCTTACCGCCGCTATTACGACCACCTTAGCCAAACAAGGCTTGGCTACGGCTCTTCCTTTTGATCAAATCGACAAATCTCCCGAAGAGAGAGAGCGTGGAGTTACCATCCAGATCTCCCACGTTCCTTACGAGACCGCTACTCGCCACTACGCCCACATCGACTGTCCGGGCCACCGTGACTACATCAAAAACATGATCACCGGTGCCGCTCAGATGGATGGGGCCATTCTTGTTGTCGCCGCGACCGATGGTCCTATGCCTCAGACCAACGAACATCTACTTCTGGCCAAACAAGTCAACGTTCCAAGACTCGTCGTCGCCCTCAATAAGTGTGATGCTGTTTCCGATCCGGAACTAATCGAGTTGGTAGAGATGGAAATTCGCGAAAAATTGGTCAAGTATGGTTTTGAAGAAGACACTCCGATTATCCGCGTATCTGCTCTCAAAGCTCTCGAAGGTGACAAGGAAGCCCAAGAAGGCATTTTGAAGCTGATGGAAGCTGTCGACACCTGGATTCCGGAGCCTGTTCGCGAGCTCGACAAGCCATTCCTCATGCCTGTTGAAGACGTTTTCTCTATCAAGGGTCGTGGTACCGTCGTTACCGGTCGTATCGAAACCGGTGTTATCAAAGTCGGTGAAGAAATCGAGATCGTGGGTATCAAAGACACCGCCAAGTCCGTCGTCACTGGTGTCGAAATGTTCCACCAGCAGCTCGAACAAGGTCAAGCCGGTGATAATGTCGGACTTTTACTCCGCGGTATAGAAAAAGACGATGTCCAAAGAGGACAGGTCTTGGCCAAGCCCGGCTCCATCAAGCCTCACACCAAGTTCGAAGCTGAAGCTTATATCTTGGGCAAAGACGAAGGTGGCCGCCACACTCCGATGTTCACTGGTTACAAGCCTCAGTTCTTTATCCGCACTACCGATGTTACCGGTGAGGTAAAGCTCGCTGAAGGTGTCGAGATGATCATGCCTGGTGACAACGCCAAGATGTCCGTCGAACTCATTCAGCCTATCGCTATGACCGAGGGCCAGAAGTTTGCTATCCGCGAAGGTGGCCTCACCGTCGGAGCTGGAGTTATTACCAAGGTCATTGCTTAAGAGGCAACCCCAATTAGCACTTTTTAATTTAGATCATGACAGACCAACCACGTATTCGCGTCAAACTCAAGTCTTTTGATCATCGAGTCATCGACGAAGCGGCCAAGAAGATTATTCAGGCCGCTCTGGTTTCTGGCGCCCAGGTGGTTGGTCCTGTCCCCCTGCCCACAAAAAAGAAAGTAATTGTTGTTACCTCTTCCCCTCACACCGACAAAGACGCTCGTGAACAGTTTGCTATTCTCACTCACAAGAGACTTATCGACATCGTTAGCCCGACCAATAAAACCATCGACTCTCTCCAGCATCTTGATCTCCCTGCCGGGGTCGGCATCGAAATTAAGATGTAATTTATGTCGAAAACTTTAAATTATTAAAAAACTGCCCACACCGCCTTTCGGAGTCCCCGAAATTCGGGGGCATTTTTTACAGGGTTAAAAACCCCTTACTACAAACATGTTAAATCAAGTATACGCCAACAAAAAGAGCATGACTCAAGCCTTCTCGGAAGGGCAGCGCCTCCCCTTGACCGTGCTCACGGTTTCTCCTCACGTGGTTGTGAGAAATAAGACCGTTGCCCAGGATGGTTACGCCGCTATCGTTTTGGCCGTGGGACCCAAAAAAACTCACGAAATCCACACCGAAGAAGTCTTGGAGCCAAAATCCGAAATCAATCTCGCCGAGCTTCTTGTTCCCGGCACCACAGTGAGTGTTATGGCTACTTCCAAAGGCAAGGGGACTGCCGGTGTAATGAAGCGTTGGGGTATGCACGGTGGACCTCGTACCCATGGTCAATCAGATCGAGAGCGCGCTCCTGGCTCCATCGGTCGTGGTACTACTCCTGGTCGGGTTCTGCCCGGTAAGCACATGGCTGGACGCATGGGTAACACCAACACTTTTGTCCGCAATCTTAAAATTCACTCCTACGATCCAGCTACCGGTCTTCTGCAAATTACCGGCTGTATCTCCGGCTGTCGTGGAGCTCTCGCTCTGATCACCATTACCAATCAGGTCAAAGCCGCTGTCGTTTCTGGCTCCGACCAGGAATCCATCCAATAACTTAACTGCATATGGCCACTAAAAAAGTAACTACCACCGCCCCAACTCAAGATCTTTCTATCTTTTCCATCGAGATCAAGCCCTCTCTTATCGCTCAGGCCATTCACGTTTATCAGACCAACAGTCACCGTGGTGTTTCCAAGACCAAGACTCGTGGTGAGATCAACGCTACCAAGCGAAAGGTCTACAAGCAAAAAGGTACCGGCAATGCCCGTCACGGTGCCAAATCCGCCCCTATCTATGTCGGTGGTGGTGTTGCTTTTGGACCCACTGGTTTGAAGTCCGCACCCAAATCACTCAACCAAAAGATGAAAGTTCAGGCTTTAATCGGGGTTCTATCTCTCTATCAAAAAGAAAACCGTCTGGTTCTGATCAATTCCACCAGTATCAAGGACTCTTCCACCAAGTCTGCTCTAAAAGTTCTCGGTACCGACCAGGCTTCTTTTGTCTTTTTCTCCGAGACTCAAGGTGTTTTACAAGCCGTTTCCAATTTAAGCAACATCTCTATTCTCTCAGCTAGACGTCTAAATGCTTTCAACACCGCCACCTCGCCCAAGGTCTATCTGACCACTTCAGCCTATGATCACTTAGTTACTCGCCTAAAATTAAATTAATATGTCTACCCCTCTAGCCCACCAAAACACCATTCTTAAGCCCGTCGTTACCGAAAAAAGTTACTCCTTAGCCGTTTTGGATAAGTATGTTTTTCAAGTAGATCCTTCGGCTAGCAAATATCAAATCAAAAAAGCCGTCGAAGACCTTTTTAAAGTCAATGTCGTCTCTGTCAACACCGTTAAGCACGCCTCTCGGAAAATTAAATCCCTAAAAACCGGCCGCCACACCACTCTCTCGGCCAGTAAAAAAGCCATCGTCCAGATCAAAAAAGGCCAAACCATGGAGATATTTAACTCTCTTAAGTCATAACATCTATGAAAATACCCAAAACTCTTCTCAAACTAAATCCCAAGTCTTCCGGACGCAACTTCTCTGGTAAAATAACAGTTCGTCATCAAGGTGGACGCCAAAAACGCTTTCTCCGTCACCTCGACTGGAAGCGAAACCTCGATCTTACTGCTCGAGTTGACTCCATTCAGTACGACCCCAATCGTACCGCCGATATTGCCCTTTTAGTTTATGCTAATGGAGTCAAGGATTACATCCTAGCCCCCCAAGGTTTGGTAGCCGGTGACACCGTCATCTCTTCCGAGACCGCCGAAATCAAGGTTGGTAACTGTCTTCCTCTGAAGAACATTCCGATTGGTATTGAAATTCATAGTTTGGAAATCACTCCTGGCAAAGGAGCCCAGATGGTTCGTGGCGCCGGTAACTCAGCCACGGTTCAAAGTAAAGAAGGTAACCAGGTTATTGTTAAGCTTCCTTCTGGTGAAATTCGTATTTTTGATGGCCGTTGCAAGGCTACCATTGGCGCTCTCAGCAATCCCCATCACAAAGAGGAAATTCTCGGTAAAGCTGGTCGCAAGCGCCACATGGGTGTTCGACCCACAGTTAGAGGTGTGGCTCAGCATCCCGGTTCACATCCTCACGGTGGTGGAGAAGGTCGCTCCGGTATCGGTATGAAGTCTCCTAAGTCTCCTTGGGGTAAAAGAACCTTGGGTAAACGAACCAGAGACCGCAAGAAGTTCAGTAATAAACTAATTATCAAACGTCGTTACACTAAATAAATACTAAACAACATGTCTAGAAGCTCGATCAAAGGACCATATGTAGACGCCAAGCTCATCAAAAAGGTTGAGAACCTTAAGCTGGCCGGAAAAAAAGAGGCCATCAAAACTTGGGCCAGATCTAGCCAAATTCCTCCTGAGTTTGTTGGTTACACCTTTGCTGTTCACAATGGCAAAATTTTTAAAGAAGTTTTCATTACCGAAGATATGGTTGGTCATCGCTTGGGCGAGTTCTCTCTTACCAGAAACTTCCGCGGCCATGGTCGTATCGTCAAACGAGTTCTAACCAAGACTTAATCCTATGCCTACTAATAAAGCCACCAAACAGCTCGTCATCGCCAAAGCCCAACACGCTTTGTCTTCGCCTCGCAAAACCAACTTGGTGTTGAAGGCTATTGTGGGCCGACCGGCTCTTCTGGCTATCAAACAGCTTTCAGTCATCCCCAAAAGAGCCGCCGAACCGATTCTTCAACTAGTCAAACAAGCCGTAGGCAACGCCGTTTCTCAGTTTCAGGCCTCTCCGGACCGCTTGGTCATCGACTCGGCTTTTGCTACCAAAGGCCATGTCTCTAAACGCGCCCACATCGGTGGTCGTGGTAAAACCAAGCCTTACGAGCGCACTACATCCCACCTGACTCTTTACCTTCGAGTTTTGACTCCTCTGGTGACCACCCCCAAACCAGCCGCCGTCTCTACCAAAACTACCAAAAAATCCAAATAAACATGGGCAAAAAAGTCAATCCAATCGTTTTTAGAACCGGCGTCATCTTTCCCACCAAATCAGTTTGGTTTGCTGACTTCAAAAACTACGCCAAGTACGTTCTGGAAGATAATAAAATCAGACGCTTTATCGAAGCCAAGTTAAAGCTGGCCGGTATCACGAGCATCGAGATCAAACGTTCCATCAACTCAGTTGACATCTACATGAATGTTTCTCGTCCTGGTGTGGTTATCGGTCGCGGTGGATCCTCTTTGGAGCTTCTCAAAAAAGACATTGAAAAACTACTCCACATCAATCCCAAGACTCAAAACGCCGTCAAGATCAATCTTCATCCCTTAGAGATCAAAAATCCGGAAATCAACTCCGCCATTATCGCCGACCGCTTGGCCAATCAGTTGGAGCACCGCTATCCTTTCCGCCGAGCCGCCAACCAGGCCATCGAAAAAGTCATGGCCGCCGGAGCTAAAGGAGTCAAACTAGTCTTTGCTGGTCGTATTGATGGGGCCGAGATTGCTCGCGTCGAAAAGTTTAAACAAGGTCGAATTCCTACTCAGACACTCCGCGCCAACATTGACTACGTCGAGAAGAAAGCCCTCACTCGCTCCGGTTATGTGGGCATCAAGGTGTGGATTTACACTGGAGATATCATCAGCTAATCGACTACTACGAACTAATAACTAATAACCAAGAACTAAAACCAACATGTTACAACCAGCCAGACGCAAATATCGAAAAGAGTTCCGTGGTAGTATGGGTGGCGTTGCCACTCGTACCAACGAACTCTCCTACGGAGACTATGGCATCAAAACCGAAGAAAGTGGTTGGCTCTCGGCCAACGAGATCGAGTCCGCCCGCCGCACCATTACTCACCACACCAAACGCGTCGGTAAGTTCTTTTTGCGTGTCTTTCCTCACAAGCCCATCGGCCATAAAACTCCTGGAGCCCGCATGGGTTCTGGCAAGTCCGATGTCTCAGGCTACGTGGCCGTGGTCAAGCCTGGTCAAATCCTGATGGAGCTGTCCGGGGTCACTCGAGCCGTCGCCGCCGAAGCCATCCGCTTGGCTGGTCACAAGCTCTCCGTTAAAACCAAACTAGTAGCCAAAGAAAATGCCTAAAACCAAGAATCAAACCCCAGCCATCACTCTTGACGAGTCCAAGATCAAGTTAGCCAGTATCAAGCTCAATATTCGGGCCGGTATCGAAAAAAATACCAACGCCCACAAGAAGCTCAAAAAACAGATTGCCCAACTTTTAACTAAGAACCAGCAACCAATAACCAAAAACTAAATATGAAACATCTAACCGGTATCGTTAAAAGCGACAAAAATCTTAAAACCGCCATCGTTGATGTGGTAAGGTTCAAGGTCCACCCCAAGTACCTCAAGCGTATCAAAGTGAACCACTCTTTTGCTGTTCAAAACGATCTCGAGGCCAAAAAAGGCCAGCGAGTCCGTATCGAAGAAACCCGCCCTATTAGCAAAACCAAACGCTGGAAAATCGTCAAAATCATATGATCCAACTAAGATCCGTTCTCAAAATTGCTGACAACTCAGGTGCCAAACTCATCAAGGTGATCCTCGTACATGGAGGCTCTCGTCGCCGCTTTGGTTACATTGGTGATGTGGTCACCGCCGCCGTTGAGGGCGCTTCTCCAGACGGAGCCGTCAAAGACAAGCAAGTCATCAAGGCTGTCATTGTTCGTACTCGCAAAGAAACTCGTCGGGACGATGGAACCTACGTCCGCTTCGACGACAACGCCGCTGTGATCATCGACTCTATCGCCAGTAAACAGCCTCTTGGCACTCGTATTTTCGGCCCCATCGCTCGCGAGGTAAAAGATGCTGGATTTAATAAAATAGCTTCTCTCGCCCCCGAAGTAGTCTAACAATCGTCATTCCGAGCGGAGTCGAGGAATCTCACTCCATCAAAATAAAATAAAAAAACACATGTTCAAATTCAAAATCAGTGACACCATTCAAGTTCAAGCCGGCAAAGACAAGGGCCGTACCGGCAAGATTCTCAAAGTCTTTCCAGTGAGCCAAAAGGTTCTGGTCGAAGGTGTCAACCAGTACAAAAAACATCTCAAACCCAAAGGTAACGAGCCTGGTTCCATCGTTACTCTACCCAGACCACTCCCCACGGCTTCGGTGGCTCTTCTTTGCCCCAGCTGTGGTAAGCCCACTCGGGTCGGTTTTGACGCTTCTCAAACCCCTAAAGTACGAATTTGTCACAAATGCCGTCAGATAATTACTACCGAAAAAAAATGACTCAAAACTTAAAAACCAAGTACCTCTCCAAAATTAGACCGGCTCTTCAAAAAGAGCTGGGCTTAGCCTCTATTGAAGCTGTTCCCAAACTGCTTAAGATCACCGTGAACACCAGCTCTAAGGACTTTAAGACGGACAAGGACTTCTTGCTCAAAGCCAAAGATTGGATGGCCATAATCACCGGCCAGACACCTCTCGAGACCAAATCTCGCTCCAGTATCGCCGCCTTCAACCTCCGCGAAGGGGAGATTGTTGGTCTAAAAGTCACTCTACGCGGCCTCCGGGCCTATGACTTTTTTGAGAAACTAACCTCAATTGTTCTTCCCCGTCTGAAAGATTTTCAGGGTGTCTCGATCAAAACCTTTGATACCAAAGGTAACTACACCATCGGCTTTTCCGAACAAATAGTGTTTCCTGAGGTGGAATATGATAAAATCGGGAAGATTCAAGGGCTGGAAGTTACTATTTCTACAAGTGCCAAAGACCCCGCGGACGCTTTAAAGTTTCTTAGAGCTCTAGGCATGCCTTTCACTAAGGAATCATAAATACTTATCATGGCCAAAAAAAGCAAAATCGCTAAATCAATTAGACTCATCGGGCACGCTACTCGCGACCACCGCCGCTGTCAGCTTTGTGGCCGACCTCGTGGAGTCATTCGTATTTTTGGTCTTTGCCGACTCTGTTTTAGAGAGATGGCCCACCGAGGTGAGTTACCGGGCGTTTTTAAAATGTCAAAATAATATGGATACTACCGCCGACTTTCTCACTATCATTCGCAATGGCTACCTGGCCAAGAAGGAAACTGTCACCGCCGACTTTTCTTACGCCCGCGAGCAAATCGCCAAAATATTCAAAGCCGAGGCTTTTATTGTTGACTACTCAATTGTCGAAGCCAAACCATCTAATAAGATCATTATTACGCTTCGCTACTTCGACAAGGGTCTACCGGCCGTCACCGGTATTCAAAAAATCAGTAAGTCTAGTGTTCGGATTTACTCCGGCCATCGGAACATCCCCAAAACCCTTTCTGGTGCTGGGACGACTATCATCACTACTTCTGCTGGATTTATGACCGCCAAAGAGGCCCACTCCAAACATCTCGGTGGCGAAGTTATTTGTCAAATTTGGTAATTTATTTATGAGTCGCATCGGCCGCAAACCACTATATCTCCCCACCACCGTCTCCTTCGAAAAGACGGCTACTTCTCTCAAGTTTGTGGGACCCAAAGGTACCCTGGAATCGGTAGTTCCTCAGGGGATCAAGGTCGAGATCAAAGACACTGTTATTAGCTTTACTCGAGACAACGACTTACCTGCAACACGGGCTCTCCACGGTCTAGCCAGACGTCTAGCCCAAAACTGCATCATCGGTGTCACCGATGGCTACGTCAAAGATTTACAGCTAGTGGGTACCGGTTATCGTGTGGCTACCCATCCCGAAGGTCTGTCTCTCTCGGTGGGATACTCTCATCCCGTTATCTTCAAAAAAGTGCCTGGAGTGACCATCACTATTGAAGGCCAAGACAAAATCAAGGTGGTGGGTATCGATAAACAGCTCGTTGGACAAGTATCGGCCGATATTCGCGAGGTCAGAAAGCCGGAGCCTTACAAAGGCAAGGGTATCCGTTATACGGACGAAGTCGTTCTTAAGAAACAGGGTAAAACCGCTACCAAAACTGCCGCCTAACACCATCTAAACATCTAAACCATGAAAAAGCTAAACGAAAAAAAACAGAGAGAGACCCGCATTCGAGCCAAGCTTCTGGTTCGTACCGAACGTCCTCGTCTCACTGTCAAGCGATCCAACCAGCACATCTTTGCTCAGATCATTGATCAGACCGGTCGAGTCATGGCCGCTTTTGGCTCTCAAGCTCTCAAAAAATTCAAAGGTACCAAGACTGAGTCTGCCGGTGAGGTCGGTAAAAAACTTGGGGAGATAGCTAAAGACCAAAAAATTACCACTTTGGTCTTTGACCGAGGCTCGTACCGTTTCCACGGCCGAGTCAAGGCTCTAGCCGAAGCCGTCCGCGCCGCTGGTATCAAATTTTAATAATACTCACTAAGCACTTCACACTAATAACCAACAACCAATATGGCATACGCAGGTAACACGAACAACAACAATAGAGGTGGTGGCCGACCGGCCCCAGAAGGCTTCGAACAAGTCCTTCAGATTCGTCGTGTCAGTAAGAAGACCCAGGGCGGTACCAACGTCTCTTTCTCGGCTCTCGTCGTTACTGGTGACAAAAAAGGTAAGGTTGGACTAGGTTTGGCCAAGGCTCCCAACGTCGCCGATGCTATCAAAAAAGCTATTCGTTTGAGCAATCGTGATCTGGTTCAAGTTCCCTTAGTTGACGGCACCATTCCCTACGAAACCAACTCCAAGTACGGCGCCGCTAAAGTTTTATTCCGACCGGCCCCCAAAGGTACTGGCCTCATCGCCGGTTCTTCTGTCCGGGCTGTAGTCGAAGCCGCCGGTATCACCGACATCGTTTGTAAAGTCTTAGGCACCAACAACAAAACCAGCAATGCCCGCGCTACCTTCAAGGCTCTCAAACAAATCGAAACCCTCGGTAAAAAATACCAATTACTCAAAGCCCTCCGAGCGTAGGCTCGTCATTGCGAGGTCGCCTCAGGCGACCGTGGCAATCTCACTCCATCAAACAAATAAATAAAAACACCATGTTACTTTCAAATCTCCCCCAAATCATCCAAACTCCCAAGAAGCGTCTTGGGCGTGGTTATGGCTCCGGCGTCGGCGGTCACACCGTCGGTCGTGGTCAAAAAGGCCAAAAGACCCGTGGCACCATCCCTCTTTGGTTTGAGGGTGGTCAACTGCCTTTGGTACGCCGTACCCCCTTCATCAAAGGTAAGCATCGCTTCCAGGTCATCAAGCTTCAGCCCATTACGGTCAACTTCGACCGTTTGAACAAGTTTCCCGAGAACTCGGTCGTTGACGCCCTCTTTCTAGCCACTGCCCTCAAGACAAGCGAGAAAGAAGCCAAACGCGGCTTCAAGATTATTGCCACCGGTAAGCTCACCAAATCCCTCCAAATCGCCGTCCCGGCCTCCACCGGTGCTATCCAGGCTATCGAGGCCGCCGGCGGCTCTGTACTCAGAGTGCCGGAGACAGTTTCGTGACGAACCTGTCGAGGCGGGGGTGAGGGCAAAGACAAAGTCTTTGATCCCGAACACATTTAATATTCATCCACCC
>Ga0172379_10006325_pt1 | contig 15928 bp, 12 predicted proteins | sample GrowelOW334metaG_FD_119756 | JGI IMG/M metagenome (GOLD analysis project Ga0172379, IMG submission 119756) | Groundwater microbial communities from an aquifer near a municipal landfill in Southern Ontario, Canada - Groundwater well OW334 metaG | ecosystem: Environmental > Aquatic > Deep... | reverse complement strand
ATTTATAAATGATGTATTAATACTATTTGTAATCTCTCTATAGATCAAATCTTTCTTCGAGAATATATCATATTCTTTTAAAATATTCTTATTGGAGATATTGTTGTTGATATAACTGAAAGAGCCGAATCCGACGATCCATGGCGTAATAATAGGAATAGTGACCTGAACCTCAAGATCCCTGAAAATCTGAGACCAGATGGAGTTGTTTAGATACTCTTTTTCAGAACTAATTACTTTAGTTTGCGAATAAACCAAGCTTGTTATTAATAAAATAGCTAATGTTAATATGATTTTCTTCATGCGAAAAAATTTTTCTATTAAAATAATGTATCAATTTTTCGGCGTAGCCTTCAGAAACGTAGACCAGACCTGAATAATGTATAAAACTTATTCAAAATGATAACGGAATCCAAGTGAGAAATTGCCCGTACCTATTCCTTCAAGATTTTCCGGTTCAAGTTGCAGGATTTGTTCGTTTCCATTATCATCAATCTTTATTTTGCTCAATGTGGCAGAAGTTACTCCGACATTCAACAATACTGCCATATTTTTTGAGAATTTATATTCCATTTCAGCACCATAGTAAAGGCCTAATGCACTGCCCTGCGACGTGTAATAGTAGTCGGACGAGAAATTTTCCTTTGCCAGGTAACTAACCCTGCCCATTGCTACAGCCATATTTATAAATAATTTTTGGCTTGGAGTAAATCTGTATATATACATTGGGGCTATGAAATTAATCTTATCTCTGGTTGTCAGAATTCCTGACACAGTTTCGTTTCCATCCTGATAACTTGCCGGAACGGCAACATCGGAAAAATAACCGGAATACATCAAACCTATGCCGCTCCAGTCATTAAAAAAATACTGATACGATGCCCCGAACGACAATCCTGATTTTCGCTGTTCAAGAATGTAACGCTGAAATTCATCAAGATCGTCACTGATTTTGGCGGTTCGAAAACCATATCCCATTTTTACATCAACATTCATTGACGGTAGTTTTCTTTCCGGCTTTATTCTTTTCACATCCGGTAATTTATACAAATCACTGACTGCAGCCATTGTGTCTTGCTGTAAAGAATTGTTGATACGAAGCAAAGTGGCTGTCATCTGGTGGCACGTACTGCCCCAGAAAGAAGGCCGAATGTGTTCGGACACATAAGCAGCATTACCTCCTGCCTTATGCGCTTCTTCTTTTATGATGTTCACTACTGCAACAGAATCACAATGTATTGACGCTCCTCCGTCGTACACGCTTACAATTCCTAAACTCTCCGACGAAGATGGCAGTTCCGATTTATCAAAATATACCTTAACAGTTGTTGCTGAATCCTTTTGAGGGTAGGTTTTCATGATCATTCTATTTACAACAGGCGGCATACACGAATGTAAGGACAAACTCAAAATAAATAAGATTGTTAGTTTCTTCATGTTTTGTGAAATAAAAAATTCAAGTAAAAAATATTCTTTCCAATTAAGATGAAATGCGAAAGCATTATTTTTCATAAGCGTAATCAGAAAAGGCGTCTAATTCTTCGTTGATTTTTGTTTCCCAAACACCAACTTGTATTATATCAATTCCCATTTTTGTTTCTTTCTCAAAATTTAGTCGTTCGTTAGAAAAATCAGTCATAATACGATCATTCAACTCTTGTACAATTTGGAATCCATTTGCAATCTTACTTCTATTTTCTCGTAAGGCTTTACGAAATTTCCGAGTGAATACTTCTGACATATCAAACAACACCTGTTGATATTGCAACATTTGATTGACATTTTGTGTTGTATCAATCCACGATGCCGATGAAATCATATAACAGGAAACTTTCTTGTTGAAATTCTTCCGTAAAAAATCTATGCCATTCAATTGATTTTCTATATAAAATTGAGCAAAACAAGGAGTTGTTACACTTGTTGAATGTATTTTAAAATCCTGTATTTTTAATTTTCTATTTGCGTTCCACAATAATCTGTCTTGTCCATAAAGCATACTTACCGACATGATAACCATCAAAACAAAACAACGTGATTTTTTCGTTTTCATACTTTGTTCATATTTATTCATTATTCAAAATCCGGATAAACAAAATTAAATTTCCCTGTTTTAATGCGCTCTACGATGGCAGATGGAGGCATAACTATACCTATTTCTGATTCCCCCGTTTTCTTATGGTTTACACAAGCGAATGTGCATCCTACTCCCTAAAATATTCCCGTTACAGCAAATTCTGATTCCCTGAAATCAGTTTTTAAAGAACATCAATTTTTTCTACACCATCGATGAATCTGCAGTTTGTATTTTTTATTTATTTAGCATGCTAAATCCAAACATTAAGACAATGGTCAAGATAAAATAGCTTAACAATAACTTCCCGTTCTTAAACTTATATTTATTCAATATGTATTCATATTTCCTTTTGTAAAAGACAAAAAAGTAATTAATAATCATACTGGGGATAAATAATGTTACAGTTGCCCAAGAGAAATTAGTTAATAACTCACTATCAGGAAATGTCACTAATTGCTCAATCTTATTTGCAATACTATAACCTGTAATAAAATTAATTACACTTAACAATGTTGCAATATTAAATGAAAGCAGTAATGACATATAACTAAAAGTAAAAGGTTTCCAGTGTTCCTCACCACCATTTTTTTTTCTTTCATAGTTTATTGCATCTGCCCAAATTGCATAAAAGATATTCATAGCTTTAATAATTAACTTCTTCATATATATCATAAACGAGTCGTCCTGTAAAATATAACGCTGCACCAGCTCCAATTGTCCATCCTACTGGATTTGAAGCAAGAAATATGGCAGCTCCAAGAGAGGCACTTCCGATACCAACATCAAAATAATCTATAGTAGTTCCTTCTCCCTGAACAATATTATTCATCGCAATTCCGACACTAATTCCTGTTCCAACTATTCCAGTTACCTTGGCATACTTTACATACTTAGCATTCTTGCCTAATACATTGGCAGTTCTCCAAACTTGCTGTTTAGGTGATAATTTACTCCATGAAACAGGATTTCGTCCAGTTTTAAAGGAAGTTCTAACGCGATTATCAGCATATTCTGTTCCAATTGAAATTGCTGTACCTACAACACTAATGGGAATACCCAAATTAAACTCATTTCTTTCTCCCTGAGCGTATCCACCCAACACCGGACTACCTCCCACCTTAATAGTAAAAGTGTTGGCAACTTTTGAGGTAGCCTCTACACCGTAACAACGATATTCCGCATCATAATATATAGAATTTACCGTTGTATAAGTGTGCAGTGTCAAAGAGCCTGTCGACGTATTATTATATATCAAATCCTGAAAATCAGAATAGTCGCCTGGCCAACCACGAGCACCTGCCTCAATAAAAGCAAACCAAAGCTCAGATAATGTGGGTTCAGTGTCTGTCGGCTCTTGTTCAAAATAACTGAGATATCCACTTGGATCAATATACTTGAGCGGATTTCCTAAACAATACGCGTATCGGTTATAATTTAACCAATTTTCCGGTGCCTGCACAAACGGGTCGGGCGAAAAGAACTGTGCCGTAAGTGGATCGTACACACGACCATTCATATTAATAATCCCGAAAGCATCTAAATGTTCGTGTCCGGTATAACCGCGATTGATAATCAGACCAATATTATCATCTTTTATAGTCCAATCATCAGGATTTCTACGTACTCCCCACGGATCGTACGCATAACGTCGTATCACATTGCCGCTCTCGTCTGTCAACGCCAGAAGCGAACCCTGATTATCATTATATGTATAAAGCAAACTGTCGACTCCGTCATTCTGTATCAGTACTGCACCACGAAGATAATGGATTTTACGAACTTTACCAAGTGAATTGATTTCTTCTTCGTAATTGGACACGTAGTAACGTGTTATTTGTGTTTGACCATTTAATTTATATTCTGATTTACGACGTTGACCATCGACTCCGTAGATAAGTTCGTAGTACCTATTACTTTCAGTAATTGTACTAATTTTTTTGAAATCTGTATAAGTCACATTTAAATCAGCAATAGGAGAGCTGTCAGGTTTACCATCAATGGAAGTCAGTGCGTGAGGTTTTTCAGAAGCACCATAACTCATTGTTAAATTCATGTGATTGCTCAAATCGCTTTTTTTCTTTATATTTCCAATCTCATCAAACTCGATAGTACTGGTACCTGTAGATACATCGTTTTTAAATGTTTGCCAGCGGGTCAGACGGTCTTGTGGGTCAAAGAAGAAACTCTCTCGTTGATAGGTTAGTTCATCTTTTCTGTAGTCTAGCTTATTTTCCTGATTGTACCCATATGTGTAATGTATAATTCCCGGAGACACAATAGATTTAATTAAATGATTTAAAGGATCATATTCATAAACTATTTCTTTATCACCCTTTTCAATCTTTGTCTTTTGTCCCCAAACGTTTTCTTCAACTAATTTCCAGATGGAACGACGGGCTTTATCCCTTATCTCAATCAAGTTTCCATTAGCATCGTACTGATTCAGTGTATAATAGCCTGAAGGATAAATTTGTTTCTTTATCCTGCCAAGCGCATCATATTCTATTCCACATACAAACAATTTTCCATTTATATCCTCAGTCACCTTGGTTATTCTATCAAAACTATCATAAACAAAAGTTTGCGTATTTTTACCAATAATTGATATAGATTCTATCCTGCTTTTAAACTGAGAATCATAGGTGTAAGTAGTTACTTCATTATTTCGCGTGACACTTTGTATCAAGCCGTTGTCATAATAATTATAACTTATGGTCACAGAATCCAAATTGTTATGAATTTTCTGCTTTTCAAAGAGCAATTCTCCCCAACCATTAAATTCCGTTCGAACGAAACCTACGTCAGGATCAGTTAAGCTTACACGATTCCCCTGCAAATTATATTTCATAAAAATAGGCTGTCCACCTTCAGGTACAATCGTTTTGCATAAACCAGACGGTGAATAAGTAAAAAAAACAGATTTATTGTTTAGCTTACTTGTTGCAATCTGTCCTTCATCATTTAACAATACTTCTTTTATCCCATTGGGGGATGTTAATGAAGTCATTTTCCCGCTATATGTATAAGTTGCAGTACCTTCATTTGTTGTTATTGTTTTTTCTCTGCCAAAATCGTCATAGGTGTATGTAACAGCCCACTTTTCAACTACAGTGCTGTTTGTTGGTTCCGACACTCTTTGTAATTTTCCTCTACCATTATCATAATACTCTGTAAAAACACGAACCACTTTACCATCCAGACCTACCCACTCTCTAAGCAGTTCTTTATCCTGATAATCATAATATATCGATATCGGAGCTGAACCTGACATTTGCGTGTATTTATAATAAACCGGACTATGTAACCCTCTGGATATTAAGAATTGATCAAACGAATAAGGAGACTCATATATTGTCAACATTGGCAAATCAGCCTCTTTTGAATAATGTGCCCAAAGCTTTAATTCCATTTTTCTGTTCCCATCAGGGAAGATTGTTTCGTAGAGGTTGCCAAGTCCGTTATATTTATAGCTGGTTGTTCTGTTATAATGATCGGCTTCTGAAATAAGCAATCCCAGTGTTTCGTTCCACTTGTAGGAGGTTTTCTCATTCAAATAATTTGTCATTGAGTTCATAAAACGGCCTGATGGGGTATATGTAATTCTTGATGTGCGGGTTATACCATTAGCAGTCTTGGATATTGTTAAAGCATGTCCAAAGTCATCATAGCCATCATATTCTGTAATCATTTTATTTACATCCAAGGGATCGGTTATTTCCTTAGTCAGATTTCCTTTGTTATCATATTCATACTCAGTCTCACGAACAATTGTCCCAAATGAATTACTTTCTGTCTTTTTTATTTTTTCAATTTTATTCTTACACCATGAACCTCGCTGTACATATGATAAGATGTTTGTTTCCATAACATCTCCCCGTGTTTTAATTATCTTTTGTGGATCTCCCGCCTCATTATAGTCACAATTTTGTGTAATTGAACTAATATTTTGAAGATGATCTGTCTCTTCTTGGAATGAAACATATTGAAACAGACGTTTTCCTCCTAAGTTCACGAATTGGTTTGTATAATCTATTGTTTGAATCTGATTATTATTAGTGGTAGTTAGTGTTTGTTGTTTTATCGAGGGTAAAAAATAAGTGTTATCAAACTCTGATTTAATCATAAATCTTTTATTTTGTTGAATATTATTTTCAGAGAACTCTTCAAAACCCAAAAAACCTCTATCATAATTAAATTTCGAACCCTTGTAATTATATGTTTTTAATTCCGGGATTCCCATTCTATAACTGTAGCTATAATTTGTTTCTACTCTACTTACAACTGGTTTAGAAAATATCCTTTCTTTAATTTTTGAAGTGGAGCCACTACCACTCAAATATACTGAATTGCTTATTAAAGGAGCATATTCAATATTAATATTCTGAATCTGAGTACTAACGCCAGTTATTATTGTTGATGAACCTTTTGAAAACATATATCTATTTGTTATACTAAATATCTCAGGAGTGCCATCACCATTAGAATCCCAACAGACTGAAATCGCGTTAGGTGAATAATAACGAATTCCTTCGGTAATGTTCATACCAACAACACCTGAACCATTAGACAAACTTACATCCAATAAAGGTCTGTCAAAACTTATGGATTCATTATTTTCCCAAAGGCTTAATCTGTCTTTGTAAACATGTGCGACATCAACAATTCCATCGTTATTATAATCACCAAAATATATCCGATCCAAGTGTTCATCATTTTCATATTGTCTGGGTCTACTAAGTGGACAAGATGAAGCATCAACCAACTCACTACCTGTTGAAAGTCTCAATTTCCAGTTAAGCTGTAATTTATTGTATTGAAATATATCTGTATTACCATCAAAGTTATAATCGACAAACTCCAAATCATGAATACTTGCATCTGTGTTATGAGTAAAACTTATTTCCTTCAATTTATTCTCAATTGCATCATATTCAAACACTTTATTACCTCCTTCTATGCAGAGAAAAACGTCCGGATAAGAATTCCCATTTAAATTAGTCAAATTCATTTCTGCAGAACTTATCTCAACAATAGTTGAGTTTTTGAAAAAAATGCTCCCGTTCAATAAATCCAAATCATACAAACTCAATTCTATAAACGAACCGTTTTCTTTTTTAACTAACAATTCCATCCCGTTATCATTATCAAAATCTGTGATTAAAAATGAGTATTTCTCATTTGTATCCGCAGTTAAAGTAAAATAAGTATTATATTTGACAAATGTGCCATTTTCATTATGATAAAAATCAATTTCATATTGATAAACATGCGACATATTTTCACACGGAAAGCCTAGGCGTGCAGCATCATAGTAAGAATATGTTAAACAATTATTGATTAGTTGCCCATCTATTTCACCCCTAATTTCAACTAAATCTGTTTTTTTATCATTATCTAAATCTGCAGGCAACAAACTTAATACCCATGAACCAGGATATGTCCAAGGATCGGAATAATATTGCGCATTAAGATAATTATCGATTTTTCGCAATGTCCACTCCCCAATATTAGTTTCTCCATCATAATAGTTAGAAATTTCAATATATTCATTGATTCCATCATCATCAATATCTATTGGCGTATTTGTAGGATCTGGATTGTGGGATGTATTCCCCAATTGCTCATAAACAGGTGATAGATAATTCTTACTAAATTTAATTATTCCACTTTTTGCTCCATTCTTAATACCTTTTTCAATTTTTGACAAAAAGTAGTTGTTGTTTTCAGTAGTTATCTCCAAAATATATTCATCAGTTAATGTGTCATTCGACTTTGTTTTTATATTTTTTAAAAACAAAGATTTTGATATTTTATGTCCTTTTATAAATTTAACAGTCGTTTTTGGTCTCGATATATACTCAAAACATATTTCATTCACAGGTAACATGCCTGAATTATTACCTGTATAACTAATTTTATTTAATACAAATTCGCCATTGGCATTATCCTCGGAGTAATGATATGTCATATAGTTACCATTTGCATCTGTGACTTTAGTTATGAGCCAATGCAAAGCGATGCTTCCTCCTTGAACCTCTATATATGAATCGTTTCTTGATCCATATTCTATTTTAGTTCCTTCTTTTGTGTATATTTCAAAGCAGAGAAAACCGTTAATCAGTTTCATTGTAATATCTTTATACGACTCAATCTCAGTACGGTACTTTGCCCCATCTGTGAGATTATCTCCTGAAATAAGAATTAAGTGTTGTCCGTCTAACAACAGATTATCATTAGTTGATAGGTCTATCGGAGACGATTTATTATCATAATAATCTGTTCTATCAGTTCGGCTTATTAAGGATATCGCATTTAAACTCCATCCTAAACCAGAAATATCTTCTAAACTTTGACTATTATAATCCAAAGAAATTTTCGGTTGCATTCCATTAATACCAATTGGGCATTCTATCGGAATAGTATAAGTAAACGCCCCATTAGAATTAACTAACAACTGCACCGGAATACTACCAACTTGCTCCCCAACATTAGGATCACTAATAATGGTGTCGTTGTTATAAGTTATTGGTGTATATGCTATCGGAGGAAACAGCAATCCCGCATCAATTTTAGCCGTAAATGTATTTGAACCGGGATTCTCAAACTTAAACCCCGGCTTCATAACAATCTGGTCACGGGCAACATAAGTTTTGGTGGCGCCGCTTTCATTGTTTTCCAACTGATAGGTAATTTGTGGGGACTGTGCCTTTGTTACCGGAGTTACGACAGCGAATAACAGCAACAAGGACAAAACAGTGTATTTATATGGATGTGGCATAGTTGTCGGATTTAATAATGTTGTTGTTCGATTAAACCTGACAGGTTATAGAAACCTGTCAGGTTTGGAAAGGTAAACTGTAGATTGTTATTTCAATCTTTCTTCAAGGTTCGTGATCTTTTTATCCTGTTCGATAATATACAAAGTCAGTTCTTCGATTTTTTGCAGCAATTTGTTCTGCATTTCGCCCATACTCAATCCGTCGTTCTGAACTTCGGCAGCTGAAGGGATACCTGGCAAATGATTATTCGCTGTTACGAATTGTTCTACCTGATGTAAAGGCATCAGATTGTAATCGGGTTTAAAAACATAATCGGGCCACCAATTGCTCGCAAGTTTTACCACTACTTCTTCGGCAATGATTTTGCCGGCAACGGCAAGTTTGAAGCTGTCGGGAATTTGGGTGGTTCCGATACCGACTTTACCGTCGTCAAGGATTGTTAACTTTGGGCTATTAAAATTACCCTTGCTAACAATCCATGTATTATCTAGAACTCCATAATACCAATGGTCTGTTCCATCTGCAAGCTTTGTTTGAATCCCTTGTACAAACCCGCCAGAACTTGCGTTTCTTTGCAGACAGATGGTGGGAGAATAATTTGATACCCTCATGTCTCCTGCTGCCACATCAAGTTTATATGCAGGTGTTGTTGTACCGATGCCCACATTCCCGGTTTCCTGAGCAATCACAAAATACGGATTAGAAAATTCTGTATCAGTCGCTTTACCCTTGCCTATAGCAAAAAAACTGGTATTATAAACCGTACCTATTGACCAAGGATATTGTCCTTGCCTGATTAGATTGATATACTGTCCGCTGGCAGCGGGTTTGGTAACTACAATATTGCCGTTATATCCATTATCGGGGTTTGCTCCTGAGGGCGCAATCGTAAATCTACCTGTTACACTCAGGCTTTGACTGGGGGAGGTGGTTCCTATCCCCACATTACCTGCAGTACTTATCATAAATCGATTAGTCCCATTTACTGCCAACCTGTAATCTCTTATTGACGAACCCACATTTAACTTGTATCCTGTGTCATCTACTGTTTGTGATACTTCATACCCCGAATTGCAATTAGCAGCCGAAAAAGAAAACCTTCCACCGTTACCTTCTAAAATTTCAAACTTTTTTGTTGGTGTAGTAGTTCCTAATCCTATTCTACCCTTCACATACATGTCTCCCTCTGTTTGAGTATTACCCGATACATGCAGATTGTTATATATGATATTGTCGTTATCTACTGCAAAACTTATATTTAATCCTAAATATGGATTAGGATCCTCAGGATCTCTAGGATCCTCAGGATCATTATAATTGCTCACACTCCCATCCGATGTAAATATGATTTGTGCTTTACCATTGGGAATCAATGTAGATATCACACCGCTTTTTGTCCCGCTCAAAGTCAATAAAGTAGTTGCAACACCTTGATTGTCCACACTATTTATGGTAACAAAATCGTATCCATATTCTGTTCCCGTCAAATAAGTAATCTTCAATGGCTTATCAGTGACTATGCTTTGAACATTCCACACTTCATTCATATTATCTACATATCCGCTGGTCAAAGAGATGACGTCGTTTTGGGTAATTGGATATGTTCCTGAAAACAATGGCATACCAACACCAAACACCCAGATCAATAAAAATAATATCTTTGTTTTCATAATTTCTTCTTTTAGTTTGAATGATTAATATTACTTAGCTATACTTGCTTTTTCTGCTCTTTGTTGTATTTTCATTGCCCTCTGTCCTTTCTGATCTTCTGTTAATATACTATCCAATAGAATTTCGTATTCGTCCGAAGCTTGTTTTTTAACATCAAAATTTTCTTTTGCAGTTGCAGTCGATCTAACACCTTTTGCTTTTAATACAAAGGCTTTCGCTTTTTCTTTAATAACTATTTTTTGGCTGTCTGTTAACTGAACATCATCATTTAGTTTTGAAACAATTAAATCTTCGAGATTGGAGTTTTTTCCCTTATCTGCCGGTTTTTCAGCAAATAATCCTGCACTGAGAATTACTACACATACTGTAATAATAAATTTTGTTGTTTTCATAAAAATGTTAGTTTAATAATTATTCTATTCCTTGATAACTTTAAATTCTTTCTTACTCTCTCCCGCCTGCACCTGCAATATATACCACCCTTTCGGGTAAGCCGTCATGTCAATGGGATTGATTCCGGGTTGCGCGTTGCTGTTGTACAGTTGCACGCCCTGACCACTGAATAAGATGAGGCGGAGATCTTCTTCGGTGTCACCACCGTTGATTTCCACGCCCAATGCTCCACGGGTGGGGTTGGGGTAAACGGTGATGGTTCGCTCATCCATCATGTCTTGTACCGCAGTGCTGTCGACATGTTGTTTAGCGCCTTGTGGAGGAGGTGGAAGAGTAACTATTTTGCGTGAGATGCGGTTACCTGCCTGATCGTAGGCGTAACTCACAGTCTGACTGTGGATGCTGATAGTGAAAAGTAACTGGAAAATCAACAAGTACAGCAATTGGGGTTTAATTTTCAGGTTCATAGGGATTGATTGTATTTAAGGTTATATATTGTGTGCTTTTCCCGTTGTCACGACATATAATGTCAATGTCATTACGTTAAATTTCAATCTCCGGAAACCGGATTTTAATACCGAAACATTGATCGTTCTTGTCGGGACATCAGATGTTGATGTCGGAGCCTTAAAAATTAATGTCGGAAGACCGGAGTTTTATATCCGGAGATTGAAATTACATGTCGGAATATCTAAAATCAATATCGGGACAGCACTACCTGATGTTCCGACATGAAACATTATTCTGCCTCTTTCGGGATCCTTGCTTTTTTGAAAAACACGCCTAACTCATCGGAAGTCGCTTTAAGCCCCGGCACCTTGTTCTTGTGTTGCTTAACCGACGAATAAACATCCAGTGAAGCTACCAGCACATCGCTGCCGATGGCATAAACGGTTTTCTGCAATCCCTCAGCCAGTTCATTGATTTGGTTCAATAGCAAGTGAAGGGTATTGAGTAATTCATAATCACGTGTGAATTCCTCTTTGTTGAAAACGGCAGGGAGAATCTCCGGATGCTGTGCTACCGTTTGATTAATCAGATTGATAAACGGTGTATACGCATTTCCAAGTTTAATAATTCCCTGAATATCGGATGTTTGGAGACTCAACAAAAAACCTAATTTTTCTTTGATCTCGTTAAGTTTAAGTTGTACTTCTGCAGCATCGGCTGCCGGTAATGTAGCTGAAATCAGATTTTGTGACATAGTTTAAAAATTTGAATGATTGATATGATTATTTATAAAGAAAATTCTCCGGTTAAGGTAGTGTCGCCATATTCGATCTGGAGTATATATTCTCCCGCAGTATATGTCTCCAACGAAATAATGATTTCAGGTTGCAGGGAAGTGTCTACAATAGAATAGCTCATCACATTTCCATCAATATCTCTTATGGTAATGCCTGCATTACCCACGGCATCATCGAAGAAGAGGGTTAATTCATCATCTTCAACTGATACGGTTACAGGAATAAGCTCGGTTTCAGTAATCGACATTGCTACATGCGGACGATCAGGATCAGGATCTTCAATTTTAACAGTTATAACATCTTGTGCGCTGATAATAAGCACAGGAATAAAAGAAAATAGCACAATTAAAAACAATGATTTTTTTTTCATGGTAAAAAACTTTTAAAATTTACAGTTAATTGTTATTTTTGCATTCAAATTTAACGCTTAGACACTTATAAGACAAAAAATCGTAAGGTACACGGGAGTTTTTATCAGAAAGCCAACGCACTGAATATTAGTGCTATAAGATTAATCGAAAATTTAATTAAGGTACGTCGATTTTTTTCTATCACGCAAAGTGTGATTTTTCAGGTTCCGGTCATCTCACAAATCTTAAATTATACTTAATTTCTGCACATAGCATAAATAAAAAATGAAAAAGATTGTTTACTTTTCCTGTACATTGATTATTCTTCTGTTTTGCTCCTGTAAGGCGAAGTACACACACAATAAATTAATACTGGATGCAGAAGAAATGTTGGCATCAAAGCCCGACAGCGGATTGATACTATTATCTTCCATACAGTCTCCTGAGAGCCTTCCGGCAGCAGATTATGCTGCATGGTGTCTTCACTACACACACGCTCAGTATAAATGTTATGAAGACATAAAATCCGATAGTCTTATCAGGATAGCTATTAAGTATTATGATGGGAGTAAACTTTACAAATACAGCGGAACAGCATATTATCTGTCGGGATGTATCGCCGAATCACTCAAAGACAAAGAGGGAGCAATGTCGGCATACGAAAAAGCAATCAGTATACTGAAACATACCGGGGAATATAATACTCTCGGATTAGCCATCATCAACAAAGGATATATTTACAAACTAAATGAAACATACTCTGAAGCATACGAAAATTTCAAGAATTCACTTGTATTTTTCCAAAAAAGCAATAATAAGAAATATCAGGCCTATGCTTACTATGAGATTTCTAACATGATGTGGATGCAGGATTACCCCCTCGACAGCATCATGTATTATTCCAATATCGCGTTAAATCTTGCCCGCGAAACCAACAATTCAAAATTGACCTATGAAATTATTTCAAAACAGGGTGAAATGTATTCCAGAGTAGATATGAGAAAAGGAATCGATTATTTACTCACCGGCTTCAACAATTTACCCAAGAAAAGAAACAGAAATGCAGCCTTCCTTGCTCATACCTATTCCAGAATGGGAATGTCCGACTCTGCCAAGTATTATCTGAATATAACAAAACCCGACAGCCTGCATCCGGAAGCTGAAGTTTTGCGTAATCTGATAAAGGCGGACATTTTCAAATACAATTGCGATTACAAAAGTGCAGTTCTGGTACTAGAAAAGGCATATTTAACCATGGACACTGTTTTTAAAATGAAATTAAAAAAGCAGCTTTATCGCATTGATAAGCAATTCGATTTAACGGAAAAGGAACGTGAAAATGCACAACTAAAAATCTCAAACCGTAACAGGATTATCACCATAGGTATACTGATTATAGGTATCCTTACAGTGCTTCTTGCCTTTCTGCTGGCTATCATACGCCACCGAAAGAAACAAGCCATCAACAAAATCGAACAGCAAAAACTCAAATATGAACTGGAAAAACGACAACTCGAAATTGAAAGCAAGAAAGCATTGCTTTTGTCAAAGTTGAAACAAAAGATTGATATCACTCTTCAGTTCATGAGGTTCGAACAAAACGGGGCAAAATCATTCGATAAAGAACATCTGCTGGATATTATCAATGATCATGTGATTTTGAAAGAATCGGAATGGCCTTATTATATTAGCGAAACCGACGCCATTTTCGGGAACAAACTGACTACGTTGCAATATGCTTACCGGGAATTAATGCCGGCAGATATGATTGTCATCGTTCTCATTTGCCTTGAGATTGACGTTCCTGACTCGTGTAGCTTACTCAACACCAGCAAAAACACCATGTATATCCGTCGCAAAAGAATCAAAAAACGTTTGGGAATTGATCCGGAAGCTGATCTTGTAAGATGGTTGTATGACTATGTTGCAAATGGTTAAATTAAAACCCGAAATGCCCCGGTTTTCTTCGAAATATCCTGAAAGGCTGCATTTAGTATCTCTAATTCTTCCTGTGTAAATTGAGCCGGCTTGCCATTCACATTTAACTCGTTGATTCGCTGACTCAGCCAGCTTTTTGTTTTGTTGAAATAGGTTTTGGCAATGTACGACATCGAAACAATCTCCGACACTTCGTGCATCTGTTCCTTAATTTTCAACCTTTTAGCTTTGTGCAAAGTTAAACGAGCACTTTCTAAGATATAGTAACAGCTACTTTTCAATTTTTCTTCTTTCTTTTGAAACATACTCCTTCATAGTTATTGTTGGTTTTGGTTCACAAGAATAATAAACTTATGTTTATTATTAAAACAAAATTAAAAAAACAAACCCCTGCTTTGTTCAAGCAAGGGTATATCTAAAAATTGAATTGAAAGTTAATCAATCAATATATTTTACTCCTTCAATCCTCAAAAACTCTTAAACCCAATAATCTCTCTCACTTCCCTGATCGTTTTTGCTGCACTTTCATGTGCTTTCTCTTTCCCCATACGGGCAACTTTCGAAATATAAGCTTCATCGCTCAGCAGTTCTTTTATTTTCTCGCGGAAAGGTTCTGTGAACTGAATCATATCAACTGCCAGCTGTTTTTTCATATCACCGTAGCGAATCTGGCAGGTGTTGTACATGTCGTCGAAATAGTCGTAGGTTTCTTTGGTAGAAACAACATTCATCAATTGGAAGATGTTCTGTATTACTTCGGGTTTTTCCTGATTAGGAACGGTAGGACCGCCATCGGTAACAGCTTTCATTACTTTCTTACGAATGGCTTCGGGCTCATCAGCTAAAAAGATGGCATTACCTTCTCCTTCCGATTTCCCCATCTTTCCTGTTCCGTTCAAACCCGGTATTTTCACCAGATTTTGCCCGAAATTAAACGCCTGCGGTTCGGGGAAGTATTCCACATTATACATGCGATTAAAGCGGTTGGAGAACTGACGGGTCATTTCGAGGTGCTGCTCCTGATCTTTTCCGACAGGAACCTTGGTTGCTCTGTGGATAATGATATCAGCCGCCATCAGGGTTGGATACGTCAACAGACCTGCATTGACATTTTGCGGTTGCTGACGGATTTTATCTTTAAAAGAAGTACATCTCTCCAATTCACCGATATAGGCATTCATGTTCAGGAATAAGTATAACTCTGCGGTTTCAGGAACATCACTCTGAATATATAAAGTTGCTTTTTCAGGGTCCAGTCCTGCAGCCAGATACTCCACCAACACCTGTTTTACATTTCCATGCAAATCATGCGGAGTAGGATGGGTCGTCAACGAATGATAGTCGGCAATAAAAAAGTAGCAATGATGCTCATTTTGCATCTGGATAAAATTCTTCAATGCCCCGAAATAATTTCCGAGATGTAAATTTCCTGTAGGCCGGATGCCACTAACAACTGTTTCCATTAATTTTTTCTCT
>Ga0172379_10006324_pt1 | contig 15928 bp, 11 predicted proteins | sample GrowelOW334metaG_FD_119756 | JGI IMG/M metagenome (GOLD analysis project Ga0172379, IMG submission 119756) | Groundwater microbial communities from an aquifer near a municipal landfill in Southern Ontario, Canada - Groundwater well OW334 metaG | ecosystem: Environmental > Aquatic > Deep... | reverse complement strand
ATGGGGCCGGACGGCGGCTTCATCACCGGCAGCGACTTCCTCATGGACGGCGGCGTCACGGCTGCCTACTGGTACGGCGAACTCGCGCCGCAGTGACGCCTGAAATTACCAACCCAAGGAGGACGATTCCCGAATCGCGGCTATGACAATCGGGCTAAAGAAGCTCCACGCCGGGCAGCGACCCCATGCGCTGGTCGAAACTGAGGATGCGGCTGCATCCGACCCCGCTTGCTTTGGCGACAATCAGGCAGTCCGGGAAATCGGCGCTGCCGGTTTCGAAGCGCTCGAGAGCGTCGCGCACGGCCGGCGGCGATTCGAGGGCAATGCTTGCGTTGTCGAGCAGCGCACGCACCGTGCGCGCGATGTCGATACGCGCAAGCCCGTAGCTCTTCGCCAGAGTCCAGCACAGTTCGACCAGCACGATGTCGGCCACGAACAGCCCGCCATCCTCGTCAGCGTGCTTGTCGAAGGCTGCTTTGGCGCGTCGGGCCTGCGTTTCGTCGTCGCGCGTGACGAGGCGCACCAGGACGTTGGTGTCGAGCGCGATCACTTGCGCGAGCGGCGGTTGCGCTCGCCAACTGCGGCGGCAATGCCTTCGTCCATAGCCTTGATACTGCGCGACTTGACACCCGCACGATGCACCAGGCCGAACAGGCTGTCGGCGCCGCGTGCCAGCACCCGCACTCGCAGGGAGCCGTCGTCCTGCACTTCGAAGTCGAGCCTGCTGCCCGGCGTGATGCCGGTCTTGTCGCGGATTTCCTTGGGAACCGTGACCTGCCCCTTGTCTGTGACAGTTGCCAGCATGACAGCCTCCTGAAGCGGTTGGAAGTCCGACTCATTGTCGCAAGTAAGGAACGCTTGGTCAATAGGAATTCACCATCTATGTAAGGATATGGACCTCACGGCCAACGGCAATTCCGACCGGCGCCGCTGCCGGGCGCCGATCCGGCGGAACGCCGCGGCGCAATCGCGGGCGATGGTCCGGTCCGCACAGCGCGCGCAAATCCCGCCCGAAAAGCCGCATCGCGCCTGGCTCCGCGGCCGATCGCGCGATGAGAAGTCAGCGTCCCGCGCCGCGGCTGCGCACCAGCTGATACGGCCGCAGCAGGTAGAACACGGAGGCGAAGCCGCTCCAGATGTGCACCAGGCGCGTGAACGGAAACAGCAGGAAGATCGTGAGGCCGATGGTGAGGTGCAGCTTGAACACGATCGAAGCGCCGGCGATGAGGTCTGCCGCTCCCGAGCGGAAGGTCCAGATGCGCTGTGCCCAATCCATCAATTTCAGCATTTCCGAGCCGTCGAGGTGCTGCGCCGAGACCGGGATCGTGGCCAGACCGATGAGGACCTGAACCAGGAACAGCACGAGTACCAGGATATCCGTCGGCTTGCTGTTGGCCCGGATGCGCGCGTCGCCGAGGCGGCGCAGCAGCAGGATCAGCAGCCCCACGGTGAGGGTCACCCCGAATATCCCGCCGGCGATCATCGCCGTCAGCTGCTTTTCGCTCGCCGGCACGCCCAGCAGCTCCCACACCGCGTGCGGCGTCAGCAGGCCGCCGAGGTGGCCGAAAAAAATGCCCAGGATGCCGATGTGAAACAAGTTCGATCCCCAGCGCAGCTGGCCGTGGCGCAGCAGCTGCGACGAATCGCTCTTCCAGGTGTATTGCTCGCGGTCGAAGCGGATCAGGCTGCCGAGGAAGAACACGACCAGGCAGATGTAGGGGTAGTAGCCGAACAGGAACTGGTTGAGATAGGTTTTGATGTCCATGCGTGGCTCCGGATTCAGGGGTTCTTCGGGACGAAGCGGATGAATTGCGGGCGCGACTGTTGCGCACTCTGCGCCGCAGCCTCGGGACCGAACTCCACCGGAGTCTCGTCCCAATCCTCATCCAGCGATGGCGCGGCCTGCGCTTTGACCACCCGCTTCGGTACCGCCAGCGGCGCCGCGCCGTGCAGGTCCAGCAATGCGGCGAACACGGCCGCATACGGACTGCCGCCCGCGGCCAGGCGCTCGCCGACCGCGCGCAGGATATGCACGCAGTCCTCGAGCAATTCGTGCACCTCCGCCGCCGGCCGGGTCGCCAGAAATTCCAGCAGCGCCGGCAGGTAATCGGGCAGCTCGTTCACTTTGATGACGAAGCCGGAGCGCGCATACAGCGCGTTCAGGTCCACCATGGCCTGGCCGCGGTCGCGCGAATCGCCGTGCACGTGTTCGAACAGGTGCAGCGAGGTCGAGCGGCCCGCGTCGAACTGCGCCACGTAGCGCTCCTGCAGGTCGAGCAGATCTTCGCGCCTGAGTTCCGCCAGCAGGCCGGCGAGCGCGTCCTGGGTCGCGCGGCGCAGCGCGGTCTCGGCGTTGAGCCGGCGCGCGATTTCCGGCAGCGCCTCCACCAGGTCCTGCGACGGGTAGCTGAGCAGGACCGCAAGCAGCTTCAATGTCTTCATGGCTTCACCTTGTTGTAGTCAGCTCAGCGACTTGATCGGAATGGTCTTGCGCTTCTTGCCGCCGAACAGGCTCGCCCCGGACTGGCCGTCGGAGCAGCCGTTGCCGAAGGAAAAGCCGCAGCCGCCGCGCAGGTCATAGGCGTTTTCCGCATATTCGCGGTGCGTGGTCGGAATGACGAAGCGGTCCTCGTAGTTGGCGATCGCCATGTAGCGGTACATGTCTTCGACTTCGGCCTGCGACAGGCCCACCTGCTTCAGCACTTCCGCGTTGTCGCGCTGCTCCACATGCCGGTCGCGCATATAGGCGCGCATCGCCAGCATGCGCTCGAGCGCCGCCACCACCGGGGCCTCGTCGCCCGCGGTAAGCAGGTTGGCGAGGTATTGCAGCGGAATGCGCAGGCTGCGCACGTCGGGCAGCGCGCCGAATGCGCCGAGCTGCCCGGCGTTGGCGGCCGCGCTGATCGGCGACAGCGGCGGCACGTACCAGACCATGGGCAGCGTACGGTATTCCGGATGCAGCGGCAGCGCCACCTTCCACTCCATCGCCATTTTGTACACGGGCGAGGCCTGCGCCGCCTTGATCCAGGCCTCGGGCACGCCGTCCGCGCGCGCCTGCGCCTGCACTTCGGCCGCGTGCGGATCGAGGAACACGCCGAGTTGCGCCTGGTACAGGTCCTTCTCGTTCTCCACGCTTGCTGCATCGAGAATGCGGTCGGCGTCGTAGAGCATCACGCCGAGATAGCGGATACGCCCGACGCAGGTCTCCGAGCACACCGTCGGCTGGCCGGCTTCGATGCGCGGATAGCAGAAAATGCATTTCTCGGCCTTGCCGGTGGACCAGTTGTAGTAGATCTTCTTGTACGGGCAGCCCGACACGCACATGCGCCAGCCGCGGCATTTGTCCTGGTCGATGAGCACGATGCCGTCCTCCTCGCGCTTGTAGATCGAGCCCGAGGGGCAGGAAGCGACGCAGGTCGGGTTGAGGCAGTGCTCGCACAGGCGCGGCAGGTACATCATGAAGGTGTTCTCGAACTGGCCGTACATCTCCTTCTGCATCGCCTCGAAGTTGGCGTCGCGGGAGCGCTTGGCGAACTCCCCGCCGAGGATTTCCTCCCAGTTCGGCCCGCCTTCGATTTTCTCCATGCGCTCCCCGGTCAGCAGCGAGCGCGGCCGCGCCGTCGGCGGCGCCTTCATCTCCGGCGCATTGTGCAGATGCTGGTAGTCGTAGGTGAACGGTTCGTAATAGTCGTCGATCTGCGGCAGGTTCGGATTGGCGAATATTTTGAGCAGGACTTCGAGCTTGCCGCCCTGTTTGGGCTGGATCTTGCCGTTCTCCTTGCGCACCCAGCCGCCGTTCCACTTGTCCTGGTTCTCCCACTGCTTCGGATAGCCGATGCCGGGCTTGGTCTCGACGTTGTTGAACCAGGCGTATTCCATGCCTTCGCGGTTGGTCCAGACGTTCTTGCAGGTGACCGAGCAGGTGTGACAGCCGATGCATTTGTCGAGATTCAGCACCATGCCGATTTGAGCGCGTACTTTCATGATGCAACTCCTTCCGTCGCGGCGACAGCCGGCTCATCGAGCCAGTACACCTTCTTCATTTTGCGCACCACCACGAACTCGTCGCGGTTGGTGCCGATGGTGCCGTAGTAGTTGAAGCCGTAGGACAACTGCGCGTAGCCGCCGATCATGTGCGTCGGCTTGGTGACGATGCGCGTCACCGAGTTGTGGATGCCGCCGCGGGTGCCGGTGATTTCCGAGCCGGGCGTGTTGATGATTTTCTCCTGCGCGTGGTACATCATGCACATGCCGGATTTGACGCGCTGGCTCACCACCGCGCGCGCGGCGATCGCGCCGTTCACGTTGTAGAGTTCGATCCAGTCGTTGTCGACGATGCCGGCTTTTGCGGCATCGTCCTCGGACAGCCACACGATCGGGCCGCCGCGCGACAGCGTCAGCATCAGCAGATTGTCGGTGTAGGTCGAGTGGATACCCCATTTCTGGTGCGGCGTGATGAAGTTCAGCACCACCTCCGGGTTGCCGTTGCCTTTCTGTCCCTGGATCGGATGCACGGTCTTCAGGTCCACCGGCGGGCGATACACGCACAGGCCCTCCCCAAAGGCCATCATCCACTTGTGGTCCTGGTAGAACTGCTGGCGACCGGTCAGCGTGCGCCAGGGGATGAGTTCGTTGACGTTGGTCCAGCCGGCGTTATAGCTGACTTTCTCCGACTCGATGCCGCTCCAGGTCGGGCTGGAGATGATCTTGCGCGGCTGCGCCTGCAGGTCGCGAAAGCGCAGCTTCTCGTCCTCCTTCGCGCGCGCGAGGTGCGCGTGCTCGCGCCCGGTGATTTTGGACAAAGCCTCCCAGGCCTTCACCGCCACTTCCCCGTTGGTCTCGGGTGCGAGCGAGAGAATCACCTCGGCCGCGTCGATGTCGGTGTCGATCCTCGGCATGCCGCGCGTGATGCCCTCCTCGCTCACCGCGTAGTTGAGCTCGCGAAGCTGCTGCACCTCGTGCTCGGTGTTCCAGGCGATGCCCTTGCCGCCGTTGCCGACCTTCGCCATGAGCGGTCCGAGCGCGGTGAATTTCTTGTAGGTGTTCGGATAGTCGCGTTCGATCACCGTCATCGCGGGCGCGGTCTTGCCGGGAATGAGCTCGCACTGGCCTTTCTTCCATTCCTTGACGTCGAGCGCCTGCGCCAGTTCTCCCGGCGTGTCGTGCATCAGCGGCGTCAGCACCAGTTCCTGCTCCACGCCCAGGTGGCCGACGCACACTTCGGAGAACTTCTTCGCGAAGCCTTTGTAGATCTCCCAATCGTTCTGCGCTTCCCAGGCCGGGTCCACCGCGGCCGACAGCGGGTGGATGAAAGGATGCATATCGGAAGTGTTGAGATCGTTTTTCTCGTACCAGGTGGCGGTGGGCAGCACGATGTCCGAGTAGAGGCAGGTAGTCGACATGCGGAAATCCAGGGTCACCAGCAGGTCGAGTTTGCCCTCGGGTGCCTGCTCGTGCCAGCTCACTTCCTCCGGCTTGGCGCCGCCGAAGCTGCCGAGGTCCTTGCCCTGCACGCCATGCGTCGTCCCGAGGAGGTGCTTGAGAAAATATTCATGTCCCTTGCCCGAGGAACCGAGCAGGTTGGAGCGCCAGATGAACAGGTTTCTCGGGAAATTGGCCGGGTTGTCCGGGTCTTCGCAGGCGAGGCGCAGCTTGCCGTCCTTGAGCGAGCGCACCGCGTAATCCTTGGGGTCCATGCCGGCAGCCTGCGCATCCTTCACCACCTGGATCGGGTTGGTTTGCAGCTGCGGCGCCGAGGGCAGCCAGCCCATGCGTTCGGCGCGCACATTGAAGTCGATCAGCGAGCCCGTGTATTCCTTCGGATCGGCGAGCGGCGACAGGATCTCCTTGATTTCGAGCTTCTCGTAGCGCCATTGATCGGTATGCGCGTAGAAGAACGAAGTCGAATTCATCTGCCGCGGCGGGCGATGCCAGTCGAGCGCGAACGCGAGCGCGGTCCAGCCGGTCTGCGGCCGCAGCTTCTCCTGGCCGACGTAATGCGACCAGCCGCCGCCGGACACGCCGACGCAGCCGCACATCACCAGCAGATTGATGATGCCGCGGTAATTCATGTCGCAGTGGTACCAGTGGTTCATGCCGGCGCCGATGATCACCATCGACTTGCCCTGCGTCTTGTCGGCGTTGTCGGCGAACTGGCGCGCGACCGAAATCACGTCGGCGGCCTTCACGCCGGTGATCGATTGCTGCCAGGCCGGCGTATAGGGAATGTTCTGCTCGAAGCTGCTGGCGACGTTGCCCCCGCCGAGGCCGCGGTCGATGCCGTAGTTCGCGAGCAGCAGATCGAACACGCTCGCCACCAGCGTTTCGCCCCCCGCGAGCTGCAGCTTTTTCACCGGAACGTTGCGCAGCAGCACGTCCTTGCCCTGCTCGTTGTGGCTGAAATTCTCGTTGACGATGCCGCCGAAATAAGGGAAGGCGACCGGCGCGACATCGTCGCGCCGGTCGATCAGCGACAAACACAGCTTCGCTTCCCCTCCTCCCGCCTCCTTCTGCTCCAGATTCCATTTGCCGTCGCTCTGCCCCCAGCGAAAGCCGATCGAACCGTTCGGCACCACCACTTTTCCGGAATGTTCGTCGAAAGCGACCGTTTTCCAGTCCGGATTGTTCGCCTGCGCCAGCTTGTCGGAGAAATCCGTGGCGCGCACGAAGCGATCCGGCACGTAGCGGCCGCCGCGCTCGACCAGCTTCACCAGCATCGGCAGATCGGTATAGCGGCGCGCATAGTCCTGGAAATAGGCCGAAGGCTTGTCCAGATGGAATTCCTTCAGGATCACATGGCCCATGGCCATCGCCAGCGCGGCGTCGGTCCCCTGCTTCGGATGCAGCCACAGGTCGGCGAGCTTGGACACCTCGGCGTAATCCGGCGTCACCGCGACGATTTTCGCGCCCTTGTAGCGCACCTCGGTGAAGAAGTGCGCGTCCGGCGTGCGCGTCTGCGGCACGTTCGAACCCCAGGCCATGATGAAAGTGGAGTTGTACCAGTCGGCCGATTCGGGCACGTCGGTCTGCTCGCCCCAGGTCTGCGGGCTCGCCGGCGGCAGGTCGCAGTACCAGTCGTAGAAGCTCATGCACACGCCGCCGATCAGCGACAGGTAGCGGCTGCCCGCGGCATAGGACACCATGGACATCGCCGGTATCGGCGAGAATCCGACCACGCGGTCCGGGCCGTGCTTCTTGATGGTGTAGACATTGGCCGCGGCGACGATTTCGTTCACCTCGTCCCAACTCGAGCGCACGAAGCCGCCGAGGCCGCGGCGCGACTTGTAATCCTTGGATTTCTGCGGCGATTCGACGATGGAGGCCCAGGCCTCGACCGCGCCGAGCGAGCTGCGCGCCTCGCGCCAGGCGCGCAAGAGGCGCCCGCGCACCATCGGATACTTGACCCGGTTGGCGCTGTACATATACCAGGAATACGAGGCGCCGCGCGAACAGCCGCGCGGCTCATGATTGGGCAGATCGGGACGCGTGCGCGGATAGTCCGTCTGCTGCGTCTCCCAGGTGACGATGCCGCCTTTGACGTAGATCTTCCAGCTGCAGGAGCCGGTGCAGTTGACGCCGTGGGTCGAGCGCACGATCTTGTCGTGCTGCCACCTCTGGCGATAGCCTTCCTCCCAGCTGCGGTCCTCGCGCGTCACGCGGCCGTGGCCATCGGAAAAGCTCTCGCGTTCCTGGGTGAAGTAGCTGAGGCGGTCGAGAAAATGACTCATGGTTGTCCTCTTCGGTTCGGTAGATATGCGCGGCGACCTAAATTACGCCGCCGTTGTTGCACAGTTGCGATGTTGTGTAAAACCCCACGCTGCCCTTGCTTTTATCCATAACCGTGTTTTCTGTACGGATGCTTTTTATCCGTACGGAAAACACGGTTGGCGCGCGCAGCGCGCAATAAGCCGCGCACCCTTGCTGTTGCGCGGACGAAATGCCGTCCGCGCGGATCGTCGATTGCGCGCGGATGAAACAGCCATCCGCGCGCAATCGGCGATCTTGTGTAAAACCCCGCGCTGCCCTTGCTTTTATCCATAACCGTGTTTTCTGTGCGGATGCGCTTTTCATCCGCGCGGAAAACACGGTTGGCGCGCGCAGCGTGCAATAAGTCTTGCGCACTGCCGCTGCATTCGTGAAATGAACTTCAAAAGCCATGCTTCAATCTGCTTCTTTGCTTATGGATTCTTGATCTCGGAGCCGCTGCGCAGGTAGAACCACCAGTTGAGCACCAGGCACACGGCGTAGAACGCGGCGAAGCCGTACATCGAGTGCTCCGGCGTGCCCGCCTTGATCTGGGAGCCGATCACCACCGGGGCGACGAAGGCGCCATAGGCTGCCGCGGCCGAGGTCCAGCCCAGCACCGGGCCGGCCTGCTGGCGGTCGAAAATCACGCCGATGGTGCGGAAAGTGGAGCCGTTGCCGATGCCGCTGGCGGCGAACAGCGCCACGAACAGCAGCATGAACACCAGGAAATACTGCTCCGGCGTCGCCGATTTGTAGGCGAGCAACATCACATAGCCGACCGCGGCCGATGCCACCACCATCACGGCCGAGATGATCTGGGTGACGATCGAGCCGCCCACCTTGTCCGAGATCCAGCCGCCCACCGGGCGGATCAGGGCGCCGACGAAGGGGCCGATCCAGGCATAGGTCAGCGCCGAGGGCGCATTGGGATTCTTCAGGCTGTGCTGCATCACGCCCGAAGCGTCGGGCACATGCTGCACGCCGAAGATCACCGTGATCGCCAGCGGCAGCGCCATGGAGAAGCCGATGAAGGAACCGAAGGTGACGATGTACAGCGCGGTCATCGACCAGGTGTGCTTGTTCCTGAATATCTCGAACTGCTTGGCGATATTGCCCTTCATCTCGCCGAAGGCCGCGAGCTTCATTGTGAAAAGCGTGGCGAGCATGATCAGCGGCAGTGCCAGCCACATGTTGAGCAGGCCGAGTCCCGTCGGTGCCGGCAGGTACAGGTACAGCCCCAGGCCGCCGACGATGAACGTCAGGCCCCACAGGTACAGGATCTTCGCGAACGCAGCCAGGCTGCCGCCGTAGTTGGGCGAGAGCGGCAGCAGGTTGTTCATGCCGACCCAGGCGGCGATCACCAGCGGCAGCAGTATCGCCGCCCAGATGAAGCCGGCGTTCTGGATGAACGTGGGCGTGCCGGCGGTGATCTTGCCGAGGATCCAGCCGCTGTCCTTGAGCAGGGTCATCGGCGCGCCGGCCAGCGCGCCGAACACACCGACGGTCATCGCCAGCGGAATCAGCACCTGCATGGTGGTGACGCCGAAATTGCCCAGGCCCGCATTCAGACCCAGCGCCGTTCCCTGCAGCCGCTTGGGAAAGAAGCCGGTGATATTGGACATGGAGCAGGCGAAATTGCCGCCGCCGATGCCCGACAGGAAGGCCCACAGCTGGAACACCCACAGCGGCGTGGTCTTGTCCTGCAAGGCGATGCCGGTGCCGACGGCCGGGATGATCAGCAGCGCCGAGGTCAGGAAAATGGTGTTGCGCCCGCCGCACAGGCGGATGAAGAACGAGGCCGGAATGCGCAGCGTCGCGCCCATGAGCCCCGATATCGCGGTCAGGGTGAACATTTCCGCCGGTTTGAACGGAAAGCCCAGGTTCAGCATCTGCACCGTGATGATGCCCCACATGGCCCAGATGGCGAAGCCGCACAGCAGGTTGGGGATCGATATCCACAGGTTGCGGTTGGCGATGCCCTTGCCCTTGGATTCCCAGAAGGCGTTGTCCTCTACGTTCCACTCCGCGACGTCGGCGGAGCTGTAGGTCGCCGCGCGCTGTGCACCGGCCGCGCCCAGCGCCCCTACCGCGCCACGCTGTGATTTCCTGCTGGTCATGATCTGTCCCTCCGTAATTGCAAATTCGTTCGCAGCAAATTCATCGCCCGCGCAATCGTCGGCAGCGTGCCGCTCAACATGGCATTTCGGCGTCGCGCCGCGCGTAATACCACCAGGTCAGCGCGATGCAGGTCACGTAGAACACGATAAACATGTACAGCGCATAGGCCGGCCCGCCGAACAGGGAAATCGCCACGCCGTAGCTCATCGGGATGAAAAAGCCGCCGTAAGCACCCAGCGCCGAAGTGAAGCCGAGTACCGCGGCCGCTTCCTTGTTCGCATCGCGCAGCGCCTGCTCCTCCGCTTCCCTGCCCTTGCCTGCGGCCGCGCGCTGGCGCTCGTTCAGGAAAATCACCGGAATCATGCGGAAGGTGGAGCCGTTACCCACGCCGGCGGTGGTGAACAGCAGCATGAACATCAGCAGGAAACCGTAGAAATTGCCTCCCTGTCCGCCCTGCGGCAGGAAGTACAGCACTCCCAGCACGCCCAGGGCCATGGCGATGAAAGTCCAGAAGCTGACCTTGGCGCCGCCGAGCTTGTCGGACAGCCAGCCGCCGAAGGGCCGGATCAGCGCACCGACCAGGGGGCCCAGCCAGGCGTAGGACAAGGCGTTGATCTGCGGAAACTGGCTCTTGATCAGCAGGGGGAAGCCGGCCGAATAGCCGATGAAGGAGCCGAAGGTGCCCAGATAGAGCCAGCACATGATCCAGTTGTGCTTGCGCTTGAAGATGACGGCCTGCTCGGCAAACGAGGCCCGCGCCGTGGCGAGGTCGTTCATGCCGAACCAGGCCGCGAGCGCGCACACGCATATGAACGGAACCCAGACGAAGCCGGCGTTCTGCAGCCACATCTGCTTCACCTCGCTGCCCCTGGTCCAGGTCTGCGGCTCGCCCCCCAGCGCGCCGAACACGCCCGCGGTGATCACCAGCGGTACGACGAACTGCACCAGCGACACCCCGAGGTTGCCCAGCCCGGCATTGAGCCCCAGGGCCGTGCCCTTCTGCGCCTTGGGAAAGAAGAAATTGATGTTCGCCATGCTCGAGGCGAAGTTGCCTCCGCCGAAGCCGCACAGCAAGGCCAGAATCACGAACGTCGTATAAGCCGTCGCCGGATCCTTCACCGCAAAGCCGATGCCCAGCGCCGGCAGCAGCAGCGATGCCGTGGAGATCGCCGTCCAGCGCCGGCCGCCGAAGATCGGCACCATGAAAGAATAGAAAATCCGCAGTGTCGCCCCGCACAGGGCCGGCAAGGCGGCAAGCCAGAACAGCTGTTCGGTCGAGAACCTGAACCCGACGCTGGGCAGGTTCACCACTACCACGCTCCCGACCATCCATACCGCGAAACCCAGGGTGAGCGAGGGAATCGAGATCGCGAGATTGCGGCTGGCGACGGGCCGCCCTTCGCTTTCCCAGAAAGCGGCGTCCTCGGGATCCCAGCGCGTCAGTGCGCGAATTGCCATGGCGGACGAGTTCAGCCTCTCAGGAGAAATGCATGGGTTCGGGATGCTTGCGGCTTTCCGCCGCGGACAGCGGCCGCACTTCGCTGAAGTACATCCACATCAGCGATACCCAGACGATGCCGAACATCAGCATGAAGGCCGAGGAGCGGACACCGGTCAGGTCCACCAGCGCGCCGAACATGATCGGCAGGATGAAGCCGCCCATGCCGCCGGCGAGGCCGACGATGCCCGAGATCACGCCGATGTTATGCGGGTAATCGTCGGAGATGTACTTGAACACCGAGGCCTTGCCGATCGCGAACGCGATGCCCATGGTGAACATGATGACGGTGAAGATCGTGGGATTGAGTCCGAGGTGAAAGGTCTTCGGCCCGCTCACGGTCTGAATGGTGAACTCGGTCTGCGGGTAGGACAGAAAGAACAGGCAGACCAGGGCGATCCACAGCACCCACCAGGTGACCGTGTGCGCGCCGAACTTGTCGGCGATCCAGCCGCCGATCGCGCGCAGCACGCCGCCCGGGATGCTGAAGCCTGCGGCCAGCAGGGATGCGACACGGATTTCGAAGCCGTATTCGGAAATGTAGTACTTGGTCATCCACAGCGACAGCGCCACGTAGCCGCCGAAAACGATGGAGTAATACTGGCTGTAGCGCCACACCGTCGGGTCCCTGAGCGCCGCCAGCTGCTCCTTCACCGTGACCTCGGAATGCGCCGCGGTGTGCTCCGCGTCGGTATAGGTGAAGAACCAGAACGCAATGGCGGTGAGCAGCATGAGTACCGCATACACCTTGGGCACCATCGCCCAGCCGTAGGCGACGACGATGCTCGGCGCCACCAGTTTGGTGATGGCCGCCCCGGTGTTGCCTGCGCCGAAGATGCCCATCGCGAGCCCCTGCCGCCGCTTCGGAAACCAGCGCGCACAGTAGGCGATGCCGACGGTGAACGAGCCGCCGGCCACGCCGACGAACAGGCCCGTCACCAGGTAATGCCAGTATTTGGTGCCGTCGGAGATCAGCCAGATCGGGATCACGGTGGAGAGCATCAGGATGAAGAACACGATGCGGCCGCCGAAGCGGTCGGTCCACATGCCCAGCGGCAGGCGGATCAGCGAGCCGGTCAGCACCGGCAGCGCCACCAGGATGCCGAACTCCGTTTCGTTGAGCCCGAGGTTCTGCTTGATCGGTATGCCGATCACCGCGAACATCATCCACACCATGAAGCACACGGTGAAGGAGATGGTGCTGGCCGTTACCACCGACCAGCTCTTGTAGGTCTGTGTAGCCATGTCGTCAATCTCCGCTCATGATCAAGTTGAGTTGCAGTCTAGGCGCACGCGCAACCCGGGGAAATAGGCCGAAATTGCCCGCGCACGAGCAGACTACTCACTTGGTGGTAGATCGGCGCGAAGCAGCAATACCGCGGAAAGCCGCGTCCCTTCTTGCTTTTCGGGCACTACCCCTTCGGCGCAGTGGCGCCGGCGGGGGCAAGCGTGCAAAATGGGAGTAAGACCAAATAAGCCGCGGCTGCCATCGTCCGCCGCGCAGGAGCCACGCCGTATGAAAATGGATCGCCGCTTTTTCGCCGAATCGCTGGTAGTGCGCCTGGGTATCGCACTGGGCGCCATCGTGCTGCTTGCGCTCGCGGCCACGATCAGCGCCACCGTATTCGCCGAGCTGTCCACCGGCAAGGCTGCCGCGATCAATATCGCCGGCAGCCTGCGCATGCAGTCGTATTGGATCACCGTGCAGGTATTGCGCTCGGGCGGCGCCGGGCATCCGCCGGCGGAATTGCAGCAGGCGGTGGCTGAATTCGAATCCCGTCTGCACAGCCCGCAGCTCGCCGGCGGCATACCCGCGGATGGCGCCGATCCGACGCGCCGCGCCTACGACCGGGTCGCGGCTGCGTGGTCGGACATGCTCAAGCCCGCAGTCGTGCGCGCCGCGAGCGAGGGCGCGCCGGCGCGCGACGCTTTTGTCGCGCGCATGGCCGCTTACGTGCTCGATATCGACCGGCTGGTGTACCTGCTCGAGCACGACCTGGAGCAGCGCATCCAGGCGCTGCGCCTGATCCAGGGCGCAGCGCTGTTCGCGATCATCGTGGTCATGTTCGTCGCGCTGTTCCTCATGCACGCGCAGGTCATCGTGCCGCTGGGCGATCTGCTCGCCTGCGCGCGCCGCGTGCGCGTGGGCGACTTCGCCGTGCGCGCACGGCACACCGGCGAGGACGAACTGGGACAGCTGGGCCAGTCGTTCAATTACATGGTGGAGGATCTGTCGCGCAGCTACGCCACCCTCGAGGCGCGGGTGCAGGAGAAGACCGAGCAGCTCGCGCGCACCAATGTGTCGCTGGAGGTTCTGTACAACACCACGCGCACGCTGGCGGAGAATCCGCTCACCCAAACCACGCTCGACGGCGTCATGCGCGACATCGAGCGCGTCATCGGCCTCAAGGCGGCCGCCATCTGCGCGCGCGAGGAGGACGACCGGCGCGGTTTTCCGGTTGCGCTGCAGGCCGGCAGCGAACCAACCCAATCCTGGTGCCAGCAGGAACGCTGCGAGGAATGTTTTGCCGCCGGCGCCGGCGACTCCGGCGTGCGCATCGTAGGCAGGGGCGAGGAGCAGATGCTGTCGGTGCCGCTGTCGGAGGGCGGCAAGCCCTATGGCGTGATGCTGATGCGGCTGCCCGCCGGCATGCAGATCGAAGAATGGAAGATGAAGCTGCTCGAATCCATAGGCCATCACATCGGCGCCGCGTTCGCCGCCGCCAAGCGCAGCGACGAGCGGCGCGGCATCGCCTTGCTGGAGGAGCGTTCGGTGATTGCGCGCGAGCTGCACGATTCCCTGGCGCAGTCCCTCACCTATCTCAAGATTCAGGTCACCCGCCTCAGGCAGCAGCTCAGGTCAGGCGGCACGCGCGAGCGCACCGACGAGGTCGTGGACGAGCTCAAGCTCGGGATCAACAACGCTTACCGGCAACTGCGCGAACTGCTCACCACCTTCCGCCTGCGCATAGACGGACGCGGCCTGTCCGAGGCGCTGCAGGAGACGATACGCGAGTTTTCGCAGCGCGCCGGCGTCGACATCCGGCTGCACGACCGGCTGCTCGGCCATGAACTCGACTCGAGCGAGCAGATCCATGTGCTGCAGGTGGTGCGCGAGGCGCTCACCAACATCGAGCATCATGCGCATGCGCGCAGCGCCGAGGTGCGGCTGGCGATCGATCAGGGCCGCATCCGCGTGGCGGTGGAGGACGACGGCGTGGGCATCAAGGACAGCGAGGCGCCGACGCACCACTACGGCCTCGCGATCATGCGCGATCGTGCCGCGACGCTCGGCGGCAGGCTGAGCGTGGCGCGGCGCGCCGAGGGCGGCACCCGCGTCGAGCTCGAATTCTCCCCGCGCGGACCGTTTCAAGTCGCAAGCAGCCACGCAGCGGCGGCGGCATGAGCAGGAAGCAGGGGCCCCGCGCAGCGGGGATGCGACCGACCGCGATTGCCGCCAGACGCCGACAACTCCCAGTAACAAGTTGGCACTACCGATCGGAGGCGGCGGCATGAGCGACAGCAATCGCATCCTGATCATCGACGACCATCCGCTGTTTCGCAAGGGGGTGTCGCAGCTGATCGCCATGGCTCCGCACCTGCAGCTGGTGGGCGAAGCCTCCAGCGGCGAGCTCGGCGTGGCCAAGGCGAAGGAGCTCGATCCCGACCTGATCCTGCTCGACCTGCACATGAAGAGCATGAACGGCCTAGACACGCTCAAGGCGATACGCGACGCCGGCCTGGATTGCCGCGTGGTGATGCTGACCGTCTCGGACAATGCCGACGACCTGGTCGCGGCGATCCGCAGCGGCGCCGACGGCTACCTGCTGAAGGACATGGAGCCCGAGGACCTGCTTGCCGCGATCGACCAGACCCTGAACGGCAGCACGGTCATCGGCGAGCGGCTGAACGGCATGCTCGCGCACGCGATCCGCGAAGAGGCCGCCGCGAGTCAGCGCGACAGCGCCAGCTTGACCCGGCGCGAGCAGGAGATCCTGGACGGCCTGGCGCGCGGCCTGTCGAACAAGCTGATCGCACGCAGCCTCGACATCACCGAAGCCACGGTCAAGGTGCACGTCAAGAACCTGCTGAAGAAGCTCGGCTTCCGCTCGCGCCTGGAAGCCGCGGTGTGGGCCGTGGGCCGCGCCGGCAAGCCGGCCGGCTGAACCGCGCAAGGGCTAGCCGCGCTGCACAGCCCTCAGTGCCAGCAGCGCGATCAGCGTCCACACGACGCTGCGCAAGGTCATCGCCCATGCCGTACGCATTTCGAAGGGGCCGCCAGCGGCTATGCAGATGCCGAATGCGCCGAACATCAGCACGGTTGCCACAGCGATCGCGAGCGCGAGCTTCGCCGACCAACGGCGTTGCAACCAAAGTCCGCCGCCCGCAGCCACATAAGCAAAGCCGGCGAGAAAATTGAACCAGAGCACGAAGCCGACCACTTTGCCGGCGGCCTGCGCGCCGTCGCCGAAGAGCACGCTGCCGCCGGCGTGGATGGTCGCGACGCCGAACGCGATCGCCACCAGCGCTGCCGTCCGCATCAGCCAGGTGTAGTGATTATCGGAT
>Ga0172379_10006323_pt1 | contig 15928 bp, 19 predicted proteins | sample GrowelOW334metaG_FD_119756 | JGI IMG/M metagenome (GOLD analysis project Ga0172379, IMG submission 119756) | Groundwater microbial communities from an aquifer near a municipal landfill in Southern Ontario, Canada - Groundwater well OW334 metaG | ecosystem: Environmental > Aquatic > Deep... | reverse complement strand
CTCGATATCAGGCGGATAGTTTGGATCGCGCATAGACCTCGAATTGTTAGTGTCCTACTGCCGATAATCGGTCGGCTCCGAGAGGGAGTTTTGCGTCCCCATTCCTGCCGACCAGTGTCAGCAGGGAGGAAAAACAAAACCCCCAACATTTTTTGTTGGGGGTTTTGAGAACCTACTGGGTTTCTAGAAAACTACTCCGCGTCCTTTTTTATATCTTATAAGACGCTTGGTAGTTTAAAAAAAATATCCGTAGTTCGTACAACCCCCACAAAATCAAGTTGTAAATGTGCTAGTTGGCTTTACCTTCTGGGCCTGTCTCCATTTTCTAACCCAGTTAATCCTCTCTGGGCCTTTCTGTCTGTTACATCGACCACATAGAGGCTGGATGTTTCTGATTGAGTTGGAACCTCCTTGGTAGATTGGAATGATATGGTCTTTCTCTAGCTTCTCGGAGGCTTCAGAGCAGCGGACACATATACCACCTACCAATTGTACCAGCTTCTTCCACTGTACCTGTGTATGCTTTCCTAAACGGTTGGCTCTTTTGAGTCGGAGCTGTCTAATGTATGAGTTGATTTTTGCGCGTTCTTTCTCGCCAACCCACTCAGCCTCCCTAACTCTTTGTAGTGCTTCGATCCGTACTTCTTCATCACCGCCTGACCACCCAATGAGGGAATCCGCTCCTTTTTCTTTACGCGTTTTTTCTTTTTCATTCATCGTGTGGATTTAATTAATTATACAACTATTATAAACGGCAAGCTGTTCATTGTCAAATGCCTTGATTTCATTAAGTTATTAAGAGTTATCCCCAGCACCTGCGAGCGTTGCTTTCAGCAGTCTTACCCAGAGAGGCTGTCGTGGCTTCGGGCTCTCCCCTTCTATGAGTAGAAAGGACTTTTTAATTATTTGTACAAGGAACTCTGCTTTCTTTGGGCCAATAGCAATTTTCCGTCCGCAACAGCAGTAACCTAGATGGTATCGAATGTGCGTCTCCTCCTGTATATCCCTACCTCCTGTCTATAGTCATCGTTACTAAAGAGCATTGAGCCGATACGCATGGGCCGTCCCCCATTGGGGTTCTTTTCAAGGATCATCTCACCACTCCATTCTCCCTCGTAGTTCTTTTTGACCATATTTTCATTAGTTTGAATAAACTAAAGGACCGCCCTTACTAAGATCGCTCGGTTTTGAGACCTTGCAATTGTTCAGGACGGCCAGCACGAAATTAGCACAGGATCATGCTAATTTCGTGGGCTTCTGTCAATCGCTCGCCTCAAAAACATTCCCCTATGGAACGCTGCCTATAACGGCACGAGCAAAGAGCTTAGGACTCCCTAATAAACACAGTATTTTCTGTGTGTCAAGAAGTCCTAGGCTTTAACAGACTACTCTTTTTTTAATGTGGTGAGTCTAAAGTATTAATAGTAAATGTGGATAAGTATTTTAGGTCTTTTATCGACGGTATTCATTTCCTAGTATTGAACAATTTTTGTGTTCATTGTAGGATTGTCATTGGATGCGACCAACAGCTCTCCAAAAGAAGAAGCTATACGCATTACTTCACGCGATTGTGAGGAAACGAGATGGCCCACGCTGTCTTAAATGCGGTAGGACGGACAAGTTACAGCTTTCACACATCTATCCAAAGGGACGCTACAAGTTGATGGAGTTCCTGTCGGATAACGTAAAGCTCCTCTGTATGCCATGCCACCTTTACTGGTGGCACCGTAACCCGATAGAGGCACATGAGTGGTTACAGACAGCTATTCCTGTCGATCGGCAGAAGAAACTAAAACTTGCTGCTCAAACATACCTAGGCCCATTTGATCCAAAGCTAGCGATTCTAGGTTTAGAGCAAGAACTAGCCTCATATAAAAAATAACAAACTATGAAAATCCTTAAATACCTTACAGATTGGAAGTACAGATACTTCAGCAAGAAATTGCGTGGTATCCAATGCACGATTGAAGATTTGAATTTCAAGAAGTTCAAGACAGCAGAAATCCGTGAAGAAGTCCGTCAAACCTACGATCAGCAGAAAGCCAAGCTCCTATCACTCGAAACAACTATCAAGAACGAGAGAGAGAAGCCGGAAGGAGCCGGGAAGATGCCAGAAGGCGATATCGCACGTTTCGATGATGAAGTAGTACGCCTTAAACAGAATATCGAGCGATATGAAGCTCAGCTAAAAGGAATTGACATCGACGTTAATGGTTCTGTCCCAACTAACGAGTTACCAGAAGGACACGACGGAATTAACCAGCAACTTGATGCATTACGAGAGTTAGAAGGAATGGTCAGAGACTATATAAAGAATTTATAAAATATGGAGGAAGTGCGGGATAAAGCGGAAGATAACACGCCAAAGCGTGATGAGAGTGGCAAGTTACTCCCTGGCACTCCCTCTTTGAATCCCGCAGGTAGGCCAAAAGGTAAGACACTAAAGGAGTTTGCTAGGGAATACCTAATGAATCTCCCTGATGATGAAAAGAAAGAGTACTTAGCACAACTTCCAAGAGAGATCGTATGGAAGATGGCAGAAGGCAACCCACATCAGACCAGCGATGAAACAATAGATGTGACGATTGCTAAGCCTCTACTTGAAGCTATCAAGCCAGTGGTAGTAGAGCTGGAGCCATCAGAGGTAGTGCAGGAGGTCGTAGCAGAAAACCAAGCAGCTTAGTCTCTTGGTTCCTTGGCCTGATCGCGTGTTAGGCCAAGCAACTGGGAGAGTAGGAATGTATCGCACCTTTCAACGAGGTAAGAGGAATGTATCTATTCGTGTGGTTCCTGTTCGTTCTACGTGCCAACTGGCAAGCAAGGTCAAAGCCCGTCGTTTACGACAAGGAAGACGATAGCTGGGAGGTCGTATGAAGCCTCTCGCCATGAGCTTCCAGCTCGTCATAAAAGACCAAAGGCTACACGCAGAGGTCGAAATCGTCCTAGAGGACGGTTCAACGATCTTCAAGGTACTACCCGCGAACGAAAGACTGACCATTCATTTCGATGATCTGGTCAAACAGTCCACTCCCCCACCCAAAGCCGCGTGACCATTGGTCGCGTATCCTGCTGGATCGCCATTGCCATGCTTGGTGGCGATCTTACAGGATAACTAATACAAAAAATGTACGTTATAACCACGGCTACAAAGAAGATAGCGGCGATGACCAAAAGAATTCGCGCTATTCAAGGCGGTACATCTGCTGGAAAGACCGTGGCTACTATTGAGGTTCTTATTGATCTGGCACAAAGGGATGAAGTACCTACCATTACATCTATTGTCTCCGAGTCATTCCCCCATTTGAAACGTGGAGCCATGCTGGATTTTACATCTATCATGCAACAGCAGGGCTATTTCCAAGATAAGCGGTGGAACAAGACTGACTATGTTTATACGTTCCCTAATGGGAGCAAGATCGAGTTTTTCAGCGTAGACCAGCCGGGAAAGGTTCGTGGCCCTCGACGTGATCGCTTGTTTATCAACGAGGCCAATAATGTTCCATATGAAACATTCGACCAGTTGGAGGTTCGTACTAAGGAGTTTGTTATTCTTGACTGGAATCCTGTATCTGATTTTTGGTTTTACGATAAGGTAGCTAATCGTCCTGACGTTGAACATATAATCCTTACCTATCTTGATAATGAGGCATTGGATAATCGCATTATTGCTTCTATCGAACAGCGTAAAGATCGTAAGGGTTGGTGGCAGGTATACGGTCTAGGCCAATTAGGTGAGGTAGAAGGCAAGATTTATACAGGCTGGGAGATCATTGACGAGCTTCCGCATCAAGCAAGGCTAGAGCGTCGTGGCCTTGATTTTGGTTATACAAACGATCCTACGGCCATTGTGGATGTTTTTAGGTATAACGGAGGATTTATCTGGGATGAGGTCTTATATGGTCGAGGATTTAGCAACAAGAAGATAGCTGACACAATCCTCGCTCAACCACATGCAAACGTCCTGACGATAGCTGATAGTGCCGAACCTAAGAGTATTGATGAGATTAAGGGGTACGGAGTGAACATTATAGGAGCGGAGAAAGGCAAGGATTCAGTACTAAACAACATCCAGCTTGTTCAGGATCAGAAGATCAGCGTTACTAAGCGATCCATCAATATCATCAAGGAGTATCGAAATTTCCTATGGGAGACGGATAAAGACGGGAAGGTACTGAATGTACCTGAGCGAGAGTTTAAACATTCGATGGACGCTGGCGGGTACGCGATGGCCTCGATTATTAAAAAGCCAGTGTTCAAGATGCCGCAAGCATCAGCTCCAGCAGCAGCTTATTACGGAGATAGAGATGTTCCTTACTAAATATGAAAACTATTGAAATCAACTTACGAGAGGATTTTGACAACGCGAAGGTAGAACAAGCCAAGCAAGTGTTTAATGCCTTGGTAACTACTGGAGCATTGATCGGAGTTAAGGGCGGTAAAGCAATCATTCACTTTGATGCAGACGGGACATTCCAAGGCATTGAGCTGGACTACTGGCCTTGGCGCAAGCGTAAAGTATGAGCAAGTTCTGGCAGGTGAGGTTATGGACGTTTATATGGGGCTTTTCAGTCATTTACTACTTCACAGGAAAGATAGATTTTACATCAAAGGTCTTCTTAGTTCAGGTCATTGGCAACTCAATCATCATGTGGTTAATCCTTAGAAAATAGTATGGCTACCGTTTATTGCAAAAATTGTGGTGCTGTAGCGAGTGAAAAAAAGCAGCTTTGTCCTGAGTGCTATTTACAGTATTTAGAAAATAATAATCAAGATTAATATGAACATTCCTTTCAAAACAGTCACAGAGGTCATCTCAACGCTTTTAACATCAGGCGGGTGGAAGGCAACAAAGTACCTAGACGAGAGATACATCATCAATGCTACCCGTCGCGCCCATAAGCGTAAGTTCAATGTCCGAGATAACGTAGAGATCGTCCTTACAATCGGTCGCCCTAACTACGCAGAACGTGCATTTATCAAGGCTTGCAAGAAGGCCAAAGAGTCATTTCCGGTCAAAAAGATTCAGATTAAGTTTGTTCCTAAGAAGAAATAATCTATACTATGAAAATATTTATTACAGGGCATCTCGGTTTTGTTGGCACAGAGACAAGAAAGTATATCGAGGAGCATGGTCACATCACTGTCGGGTATGATTTGATGAATGGCCAAGATATTAGGGATATTGAACAGCTTGAAGCTGCTATCAAATACTATAACCCTGACCGTATCTTGCACCTTGCGGCGATTGCTCGGTTTGCGGATGCTGATAAAGACCCACAGTTGGCTTTTGAAACAAATGTCACTGGTACTAAGAACATCGCTCACTTGGCTAAGAAGTACCATATCCCCGTTGTCTATTCATCCACAGGCTCGGTTTACATGCCGATCACTGACTTTACAGGGGCTATTAAGGAAGATTGGAACGCAAAGGGTAATTCAGTCTATGGTTGTACTAAGTACGCTGGGGAGACTTATATTCGAGAATGTAGCCCGTATATCATCCTTCGATATGCTCACCTCTACGGCAAGGAGAAGCGTATGCATGGCCTCATTGGAGGCTTCACGGATCGTATCTCACGCGGTCTGGCTCCTACGCTCTACGGTGGCAAGCAGTCTAATGACTTTACCTACATCAAGGACATTGCAAGAGCTAACTTCTTAGCCGTAACAGCTCCTTGGGATAAGTGGAATCAGATTTATAACATCGGTACGGGAGAGGAACTTTCCGCTAAAAAGGCTGGAGAGGATATTTGTAAGGCTCTCGGCTGGCCTAAAAACAAGGTGGAGATCAAGGAAGCCCGTACCGTTGACCCTGAACGCTTTTGGTTTGACTGCAATAAGGCCAAGACCATGCTAGGCTTTGAGTATGAGTATAGCTTTGCAGACGGGTTGAAGGATATGTTTAAGGAGGATGTAAAAACATGATTTACAAGCCGGAGCTTTCCAATATCGGTGTTCCTATTCCTGACTCTTGTACCGTCCACAGTCACGTGTGGATCGGTGACAAGGTTAGCATCGGTGAGAGTTGCAAGATTCAAGCCTTTGCCTTCATCCCTAACGGCGTGACTATCGAGGATAACGTATTCATCGGGCCGCATGTTTGTTTTACAAACGACCCAAAAATGGATATTGTACCTACAGGTGAGTTCACTCCAACGCATACTCTCGTCAAGAATGGCGCGAGGATCGGAGCTAACGCTTGCATACGTGCTGGCGTAACCATAGGAGAAGGTGCTATAATTGGAATGGGTGCTGTCGTTCTACACGATGTAGGCGACCACGAGACGTGGGTTGGCAATCCGGCCAAGCGTAAATAAATAGTTACAATCCCAACTCAAACACTGAGCGGACTACATTAAAAGGTAGTCCGCTTATTTTTATGCCTTACGACATTCTACAAGGTAACTGGCGACTTTCTGATGAGATGGAGCGGCTTCAGATCGAAAAGAAGTCTGCCTTAGAATTACAGAAGCGTAAGTACGAGGATTGGAATGATAACTACGAGCTTTTTAGAAACAAGGTCAAGACTAATCGCTTGACCCAGCGTCAGGCCGTAAACATCCCTTTGATGAAGGAGACGGTTAAAACCCTACTCTCAAAGATTGACGATGCGCCAGATGTCCAATGGAGTGAACGTAGCAACGATGAGGTAAAAACGATCATCTATCAAGAGATTTGGGATCAGAGTAGCAAGGAGAACAAACTAGAATTGATTGACCTTCTTGACAAGAAGAATGTTTTGTTATATGGGCTTTCAACCAAGAAGCTCAATATCGTTAAAGATGGTGTAACTGTTAGCGTTCTTGATGCGTTTGATATTGCTTACGACCCGTTGATGAATCCGTGGGATATTGAATCTTCCCGTTTCATTATCCATTCGAACATCTTTAAGACGATCCGAGAGATTCTGGCTAACCCTAAGTATTCTAAGGAGGGTAAGGATGACTTGAAGATTTGGGCTGAAACGCCAGCAGGTGTCGTTCAAAGTGAATCTTCCCGTAAACTATGGGAGAAGAAGATCGAGCGTCTAAAGGCAATGGGTGTTCAGAGTAATGAGTTTTCTTATTTTGCTGGTGGAGATCGCTTAGTTAACTTAACGGAACATTACACAAAGCGTTGGAATCCTAAGAAAGAGAAGTTTGAAAAGCGTGTTGCTGTTTACGCGGATGACAAGATTTGTCTATATGATGAGACGCTAATGGATTGTATTGGCGTTGACTTTTGGCCTTTTGTCGTATGGTCGGAAGACCCTGAAACTAACGATATTTATCCTGATTCTGTCGCTGATTTGGTTCGTACGCCTAACAAGGTATTGAATATCTGGTTTAGCCAGATGATTGAGAATCGCACGTTGCAGAACTTCGGGATGCACTGGTTCACTCCAAGTGAGGGTTATACCCCGCAAACATACACTCCCGGCCCCGGCATGATGCTCCCTGCTCCCCCGGGCGATGACATTAACAAGGTTATTAAGCGTGTAGAGGTCGGAGGGCTTGATGACACAATGGAAGCTATCAACCAACTCACAGCTATCGTTGAACGTGGTACGGGTGCTACAGCTATTGAGAAGGGCCAGCCAGAGCAGGGCCAGCAGACGCTTGGTGAAGTTAAAATCCTTGTAGGTACAGCCGCAGCCCGTACTACAGCTATGAGTAAGTTCTACCGCATGGCTTGGTATGAGCTTGCTTGTAAGTGGGACAAGATGATGCAAGCCAACGCCCCGACGTTCCTGAAGCTCTTTAAGACCTCTAGAAGTGGCAAGATTTACCCTAAGCGTGTGTATGCTGGGGACTGGGTTTCTAAGAGTGGTTTTGAGCCTACGATCACTTCGGGAACAGAGCAGGAGACGGAGGAGACAAAGGGCTTGCAACGTCTCCAGTTTGTTATGGCTCAATTCCCTAATAATCCTGCTCTGAAGCGCATCGCACAGAAGCGTGAGTTGAAGATGCTTGATCTTACCCCTGAAGAGATTAAGGAAGTTGAGGAAGCAGAAAAGAAAATGGAGGAACAAGCGCAATTACAAATGAACCAGCAAGTAGCGCAACCAAAACCACAGCAACCAATGCAGATGGATACTCAAAGCCAACAAGAAGGCATGGCAGCCTTAGCTGGTGCCTATTAAACATATGACACCCCAAGACCAACTAAAACAGCTAATGGCATCGCTTCAGAAGAACGCTGACGCTAATGCCAGAGCAAGACAGGATACTGATCGTAACACCTACCTTACGCAGATTGGTAGATATTTTGGTGCGGCATTACAGCCTCTAAAAGAAGCTGTTGAAGAAATGAAGCGTATCGGTGCTAATCTTGGCATCCTTTCTTCACGCCTCAATAATTTGGAGATTCCAAAGCCTGAAGTAAATGTAGACCTTTCGTCCATTAGAATCCCTACGCCCAACGTAACGGTGAAGCCTATCGTTGACATCTCGACGATTAAGATGCCTGACGAGATGAACGTAAAGGGTTGGATCAATTTAATGGGCTATGACCGTGGGCTTTTGACTAACCCGATCCCTGTACAGATTAGAGATGCTACAGGCAAACCGATTGATCTGTCAGGAGTTGGTGGCTTTTCGGTCTCTGGTGGTGGCGGAGGGAAGATGGACTTTTTCACCATCAAGGGTTTTTCACAATCTGCCTACGCCGATTATCTCAATGCAGATAACCGTCTTCGTGTTTCTGTTGAAACTGGCGGATCAGGTCTAACGGATTCAGAGCTTCGTGCCTCTGCTGTACCAGTTGCGCAAGTTTCTGACGCTATTTGGAGTGTTAGTGTCGTATCTGGTTCTACTGGTGGTACGCAATACGACGACGCTGGTAATGCTGATCCTGGTACTGGAGGGCTTGCAATGGCTCGTGATAGCGCTGGGTCTGTCTATGCACACCGCGTTGGAGCAGGCACAAGCGAAACTGCTTTGCGCATGCTCATGGCGACGGATGCGATCAGCTCAGTAAATATCGTTAGTGGCATTACGTTAGATGTGAAACAGGTATCAGGAAGTATTGATAGTGTTTATGTAACTGGCGGTACGTTGAGTACCATAACCGTTACCGACGACATGGCATCGGGTGATCTATCTGCACAAGCCGCCTTCTTGATTGGGTATAATCGCGCAAACGGTGATTGGGATCGTATTACATCTTCAAGAACGAATGCTGACGGATTGGCTACACATGCATCAGGCAATCTTGTCACCCAGTCAAGATTGGTAGGGTTCAATGGAACAAACTTTGATCGTATTCGGGTTAATGAGGGGACAAAAGAAACGGCATTACGTACCGTGCAGGCAACAGATGCGGTTTCGTCGGTCAACATCGTCTCTTCTGCAACAATCACGGTTACAGGATCGCTTACGTCCTCTGTTGTCGTTGGTTCTGTTGTAGGTGATGCCGTCGATGACGGTAGCGCACCTGTCCAAATGGGTGGTATTGCACGTAGATCCAATCCTGCCGTTGTAGCTGATGGTGACGTTGTTAAGGCATCAATGGATGATCTTGGTAGACAGATCACAAGACCTGTTCAGGTTCGTGACCTTATCTCTACGGCTTATGTCTCTATTACAAATGGTACAGAGGCTACATTGAAATCAGCCGTAGCAGGTAGCTACCTGGACTTGATTTATGTACTTGGTACTAATAACTCTGACGCTGCGGTAACGGTTGATATTAGAGCAGTTACGGCTGGTAACATTGCTACTTCAATCCGCATCCCGGCTAACGGAACGGCTGGTGTATCGCTTCCAGTACCTATTCCGCAAGATGAGACTGGTAACAACTGGACGGCTGACTTGCCTGATATTACAGGTACTACCGTAACACTATCGGCTCTGTTTAGCAGAGAGATTTAATATGGCTATTGCGCGTGGGAATGTAGGTAATTGGTCTGCCATCGGCCCTGGTGACCCGCTTACCCAAGCGTACGATAGCGGTACTCTTGGTTCTGACCGCTATCTTGTTGTATGTATTTGGATATTTACGACGAGTGATCTAGTCACGGGGGTTACTTATGCTGGTAATAGCATGACGCAGTTAGCTAAGTATCAAGGCATAGCCCAAGGCGGCACGTATCAATACTTCTATGGTATCGCCGCACCTACTACTGGTTCAAATGATATTGTGATTGACGGTAGCTCCACGTTGCCACTCAACACTTGGGTGGGGGCTGTTACATATACAGGCGTAAAACAAACGGCACAGCCCGATTCAACAGCGAATACGAATAGAACATCTCCGACAAGCGGTGATTTCACTGTTACAACGACCACCGTTGCCGACAATTCCTGGATACTGATGATGGAATCGGATAATAATGGAAACATGGCGGCGACAGCTAATAGCACAAAGATCACTACATGGAGTGCTGGTTTTGGTACACAGATATTTGATTCTAATGGGCCAAAGACCCCTGCTGGGTCAAACACCATTACTGTTAATGGAGCCAACGGAGGTTCACAGGATGGATTTGTTGTTTCCCTTGCTCCAGCTGTATCAGTAGCAGTTTCATCTGTAGCCCCCACCCTTCTTCTTATGGGTGTTGGCTAACCAATATGTAGTGTGTTATTATTAAATTGATAGTTTAAGACCTTACCTGAACCACAGGCGGACACCATAAATGTCCGTCTTTTTGTTTATATGCATGGTCTCATAGAAAAACTACTAAACAAACGAGGAATAAAAAATCCGGATCAGCTCGATCCTGAAGAAAAGCAAACCTTTGAGAATTGGCAACTTGTCCTGAACAAGAGCGAACTCACTACCGCAGACATCGTGACATTCTGCCGCTCGCAAGTGTCGGTGATCGAGAGTAAGTGGAAAGACCTCGATGTGCCACAAGCTAAAAAGGCCGAGCTTATCCCCTATCACACGGTCTACAAGATGATGCTCGCAGCTATCGAATCCCCATTATCAGCAAGAAATGCACTAGAAATGCAACTAAACCAGTTATTAACCCAATAGTATGGCAACCCAAGACAATAACAGCCTAGAAGCCAAGATAAATGCACTCGGAGGTATCCGTGTCGGTAACTCAGTAGTAGATGCGGATGTTGGATTGAATTCACTAGTTTCAGCTAGCCAGCCGATATACGTTGATTCATCAAGCAAGGTTGCTGTTGGAGATTTGCCGTTTGTCCTGCCGTTAGCGGCTGGAGTAACGGATACAAGTTTCTCTCTTTTGAGCCTTAAAGGTAGCGCAACAGGAAGTGCTAACGAATTGATGCATCTTACGTTGGTGGCAGGAGCTAACGCGACGGCGACCATCGCTGGCTATTACCGAGTAACCGTTACGGATTCAAACGGGGTCATCACCACTGGAGCCTATTACGCGCCTTTTTACACGCTTGCCTAGTCTAATAAACCATATGAAAAAGAATGTACTCAAAGAAAAAGAGGAAGAAATCAAAAAAGAAGTAGTGCTTGCAGAAAGTGCACAGCCAAGCGAACTCGTGCGGCTCTTGGAGCTTTGGGACGAACTCAAAGCACTCGGAGTGAACAGCATCAGTGACCTTGAAGTGAAGATCGCCCGTTTACAATAAAACATTTCGCCCCGGTCAAAGGCGTTAAAAGGAGTCCATAATATTATGGAGCAATCCATTGATGTAACGCAGAACCCGTCACCTGCCGCTAGTGAAAGCGTAATTCCTCAAACGCAGTTGCCTGTAGCCCCAGTAGTGACTCCAGCACCTGTGACTCCACCTGTAGGCAGTAAAACGCCCGAGGAAAACCTTTATGCCGCTCTCGCTGAAGAGCGAAGATTACGCAAAGAGGCGGAGGATAAACTTAAACAACAGGAAACTACTGATCCTTTTGAGCCTGAAGTCATCTCTGACGAGGCCAAAATCTTAAAGGGATTGATCGACACCCAAGCTGTAAAAATTCAACAGCTAGAGGACGAGAAAGCCCTTGAAAAAATACTTGTTCAATACCCAGTGCTTAAAGAGAACCTTGACAAATTCAATGAATTTCGTCTTGCAGAACATCCTAGAGCCAAGATTGAGTCAGTAGCCAAGATTTACCTTGCAGAAAACGGTCTGCTCGAAGGCCGACGTGTTGGTTTGGAAAATCCAACAGGCGGTGATCGTGCGCCGGTGAATCATGGTTATACGGCAGCAGATGCAGAAAATCTGCGAAAGACTAATTGGAAGAAGTACAACGAACTTAACTCCCAAGGTCTTTTCGACAGGTTGGAAGCATAACTGTTTAGGCCGTCAGAAGGGCGAAGAGCAGAAAAAATAAAAGATATGAATCTACAATCTTTCGCAGAGCAATTTGCGTCAAAGGTTCTCAGAAAAGTGAATCAGGTTGCTGTCTATAAAGGCATCACTAACACCGATTACGAAGGCGAAATTAAAAAGGCCGGAGATCGTGTAAACATCTTAAGTTTCCTCAACATGGGTGAACTTCAGGACTACCAAGTTGGTACGGATATGTCCGTCCAGCAGATCGTAGACGCTGAAGATCAGCTCATCGTTGAAAAACGCAAGGCGTATAACATTTCACTTGACCGCTTGGAAGACTTGTTCACGTATGCGACAGACATTCCTGAGAATCTTATCGAAGATCAGGCAAGTGCGCTTGAACGTACAACGGACGCTTATGTCCTTGGCAAGTTTGGAGAAGAAGCTAAGGCAGGTAACTGGCTTGGTATCGACTTCTACATTGCTGGTGCTGCTTCTGGTACGTCCGCGTCCATCGTGACATCGGCTACTGGAGGAACGATTACCGTCAACTCGACTGGTGTCGCTACCGTGGAAAGTTCGGTTGGTGCTGCTGAAAACCCGCGTGATGGAGTTGTCTATTTCGCTGGATTCCAGAACGCTGACCTTTATAAGGGTGTTCGTCTCGTTTCAACGGCTGCCTTCGTGTCGCCTTGGTACCGCATTTCAAGCGTGACCAGCTCGACCGTCGCCACGCTTACGGAATGGGATGAAGCAACATCTGGCCCTGACTTTGAGGAAGGTTATACACTTCGTGGTCTCTTTGGAGGCGATGGCGTGAACTTCCCTAAGTATGGAGCTGGTGATGCCGCTCTTATCACTATGATGGGTCTTGGTTGGGAGTTTCAGGCCGCTGTTCCGACAGCAGTCACTTCTGCCACGATTTACAATCAGGTGACGTTGCTTGCAGAAGCGTTGGACAAGGATGAAGTACCTGCTGAAGATCGCCACTTGACTGTGCCGCCTCAGCTCGTTACCCAACTCCGCCAGTCTTCCGCTATGCAGCCGTCTGGTATTGCAGAAATCTATAGCGGTACTGTGCTTAACGGCAAGGTTATGCGCGTAGGTGCCTTCGATGTCCACTCGGCGGCTGGTGCTCGTGTCTCTACACGCGCTGGTCACTCTCCGGGTTCTGGTGTCGCTAACGACGTTGTTCTCTCTGCCGCTACTACTGGTTACATCGTTCCGGCCAACCATAAGGCCTGTATGACGTATGCCGATAAGTGGACGGAAAGCCGCGTTGTCGATGCTGAAAACCAGTTCGCTAAGAAGTATCAGGGTTTGTTCTTGTTCGGTGCGAAAGTACCGCGCTTGCGCCGTAAGTTTGCGGCAGTCCTGTTCTCTAGCTTCTAGTTGAACATCGTACCTTCAGTTAATTCTTGATTAACTCGTTTGATTGGGAGTGGAGTAAACGACCATTCCCAATCGACGTTTACAAGCGAGTTGTATGTACTACCTTCAACGGTGGATTCTAAGATGGTTGTTTCGGATCATGGGGAAAACGCCAACCGATATGCCAATGGTTCAGTATTGGAAGAAAAATAATGGAGTAGTAGCGGCGAAAGTCATCAAAGATAAGAATGGTGCGCTCGTAATGAAAATGGAAGGTGAAAAAGAAGTCTTCCCCGGTTTCCCTCGCGGCCATTTGCTCTTTGGCACACTCTCAAAGCTCAAACATGAGATTAAAAACCAAATCTTCAATGAATCGTGGGCTAAGTTAGAGGAAGGAGTGCCGATTAAAGATATTGTCAACGACGTTAAACAAAAGATCGTATCAGGGTTGAGAATCACGGACGATAAGACTATTCCCGTCGGTAAGTTTGGTGATCAGATCATGGATTATTGCCTACTCGATATGGTTCCACCTGAAAAAATGATCCCAACTGCAAAGGAAGTGTGGCGGGTTTTATCAAAGATGGAGAAGAAAGAGCCTAAATTGCATTGGTTCAAGCTGGCACTTACCTACATTCTTCAAGAAGATGATGCTTACAGGTTCCGTTTCCAGTGGCTTGCAGGTGTTTTGACTAGCTGGTGGTTCAAAAATCCCATTAAGAGCCTAAAAATCGCCCTAGAGGAGCTTGAAAACGCAGAGATTGTGGGTGATATGAAGGCTAAACAGCGTCTTTTGAGCCGTGTGCTTGGTGCTTTGCTAAATGATCATAAGATCAAGAGCCTATTTCTTGAATTCTACCGTGAAATGAACTGGAAGAAGGTTAAATTAACGAAAGCTGACAAATATCACTTTAGAGGTAAGTGGTTCAAGGTTGATTGGCTTCTATTTGCTTACTAAATATGGCAAACGAACCGCAGCGGCTCCAAATCCGCATTGATAGCATCTTAGGTGGACATTCCCGTACCACTCATTTTGCTAATCGTGATCAATTTAGAGCTTCTGTCGGTATCGACCCAGGCTCCCCGCTTCCGGGATCGGCTGGTAGCACATATTCAAGTAGCAAGTACAACGTAAAACCGTCGGGACTGATTAGACCCACGAGGGCTGGCCAATTAACTGGCACGATGAACCAAACCCCTCTATGGATGAAGGGGGCTAGATCGTCTACGACGGTTTATGTGCTTGATGCTCGTGGTAGTACCTATACTTACGCACAGGGTGAAGGAACATACACGGCTTTGGATGATAAGGGGCTTACATCTGGTAGTGGTAACGGCATGGAGTATTACGACAACTATATGTATATCGCCACGAATACCAATATCGTGCGATATGGCCCATTGGACGGAACACCAACATTTACTGGTAACTATTGGACAGGAACACTCGCATTAACGGCACTTGAAAACAACTCGTACCCTTTCGTTCTTTTACCGTCGGGTACGTCTATTAGCCTTCCTAACCATTACATGCACCGTCACTCGGACGGAAAACTCTATATCGCTGATGTTGTAGGTAACCAAGGGTACTTGCACTACATCAAAACAACAAAAACAACGGTCGAAGGAGATACAAATAATGGTTCTACCTATCAGGCTCTTAGATTTGGCTATGGGCTTGTTCCTATCTGCATGGAAAGCCTTGGGTCTATTCTTGTCACAGCCCTCTACGAGCGAGATTCTACTGCTTCGACTAATAACATCGGTATCCGTGGTCAAACAACCCGCGCTAAAATCGCTTTTTGGGATACGCTCTCGCAAAACTTTAACTCTATCACATGGGTAGAGTTTCCTGATGGTCTTATCACGGCCATGAAGAACGTGAATGGAACGCTCTACGTCTTTTCTGCTCCTGCTGAGAAAAACACGGGCTTCCGCGTATCGCGTTATGTCGGAGGCTCTACCTTTGAGGAAGTTTGGTCATCTGAAGATGGCCTAGCCCCTTTCCCAGGTGCGGTAGACGGCGTGTCCAGCCGTTTGGTTTTCGGTTCAAATACATTCATTCCAAAGAGTACAGGATGTATTTTTTCGCTTGGCTTGTCTGCTAATGGCATTTCTAATGGTATTTTTTGCCCCTTCTCTACGAGTGTATCGGGTGATCTAATGGTCACGTCATTGATACTGCCTACATTCTCTGGGCGTGGAAAAGGCTGGGATTACCCTGTATTTGGTAGTAGTGACTTTTCTTCAGCATTTGAACTAGAAGGTTTTGGTGTTGGAGGTTCATCAAACATGAACGCAACATGGTGGTCGCAGTTATACCGTATTGGTCAACGGTTCAAGATCACTAAGATTAGAATTCCACTAGCAGAGCCGTT
>Ga0172379_10006322_pt1 | contig 15934 bp, 15 predicted proteins | sample GrowelOW334metaG_FD_119756 | JGI IMG/M metagenome (GOLD analysis project Ga0172379, IMG submission 119756) | Groundwater microbial communities from an aquifer near a municipal landfill in Southern Ontario, Canada - Groundwater well OW334 metaG | ecosystem: Environmental > Aquatic > Deep... | reverse complement strand
GTACCGGCGCACGATGAGCGTGATTTTGCTTTTGCCAAAAAGTTTGGTTTGCCAATTAAACAAGTCGTCGCCCCATTATTTGTTACCGAGACCGGTGCCGATGCTGTTCAAGCTGATAAAAAAACCGTTCGACGTCGCACGGCGAACTGTCTTTTAAAACATTGGAGCGAAGATAAATACCTTTGTCTCAATTGGCCAAAATTTAATTGGCACTCCGGAATTATCGGCGGCATCGATGAAAATGAAACCGACGAACAAGGAGGAAAGCGGGAGATTTTAGAAGAAACTGGTTACAAAAATTTAAAACTAATAAAATCTTTTGGTCAAATTCATAACAATTTTTTTGCCGGTCACAAAGACGAAAATCGTTACGCTGAAGCTAATTTATTATTTTTTCAATTAATTGATGGCGAGCAAGTCGAAACAAAAGAAGAAGAAACGGAAAATCACGAGGCGGTTTGGGTTAAAGCCGAAGAAATGAAAGACTGGTTGAATCTGCCGAATTTTTTGTATATGTGGGGTATCGTCCAAGGTGGTAACGAATGTTTTGCTGGAAACGGGGTGGCGATTAATTCCGGTTTTCTGAGCGATCTACCAACCTGGAAAGCCAAAGATGATATGATTTCTTGGCTCGAAGAAAAAGGTTTGGGTCACAAAAAAATTCAATACAAACTTCGCGACTGGGTTTTTTCGCGCCAGCGTTATTGGGGTGAGCCGATTCCTTTGGTTCATTGTGAGAAGTGTGGTGTGGTTCCGTTACCAGAAGATCAATTACCGCTCGAGCTTCCGCAAGTCGAAAATTACGAACCGTCTGGCACCGGCGAATCGCCGCTCGCCACTATCGCCGATTGGGTAAACACAACTTGTCCGATTTGTGGTGGTGCGGCTCGGCGTGAGACGAACACTATGCCGCAGTGGGCCGGTTCGTGCTGGTATTATTTGCGTTATATCGATTCGAAAAATGAAGCGGCTTTGGTTGATAAAGAAAAAGAAAAGTATTGGTCGCCAGTTGATTTGTATGTCGGTGGCGCCGAGCATGCCACTCGTCATTTAATCTACGCTCGTTTTTGGCATAAGTTTTTATTCGACATCGGTGTGGTTAATTACGAGGAACCATTTACTCGTCTGCAAAATGTTGGTTTGATTATGGCCGAGGATGGCCGGAAGATGAGTAAGCGTTGGGGGAACGTTATCAATCCAGACGATGTAGTGAACGAGTATGGTGCCGACGCTCTTCGGGTTTACGAAATGTTTATGGGGCCGTTTAACCAACCGTGCGCTTGGAGTACCAATGGTTTGGTTGGCACGAGACGGTTTTTAGAAAAAGTAAACGGCCTAGTTCAATTGATATCTGAAACCGAAAACGAAAAAGTTACTCGGGCTCTACACCAAACAATTAAAAAAGTTGGTGATGATATAAACGATTTCCGTTTCAATACGGCGGTGTCGCAAATGATGACTTTTGTGAATGTGGTTCAGGAAGAGAAGGAAATAACTCAAGACAGTTTTGTAAAATTTTTGCGAGTGCTTTGTCCGTTTGCTCCACACTTAACTAATGAAATTGCTGCCGAACTCGGTGAGACAGAGATTTTGGAAAAAGGTGAATGGCCAACTTTTAATCCGGAATTATTGAAATCCGACGAAGTCATTCTAGCTGTTCAGGTTAACGGAAAACTCCGTGGAACAATAACCGTGCCTGCCGAAGCGACTGAATATGAAGTAAAAGCAATAGCCGCGGTTGAAGAAAACATTAAGAAAAATCTTGAAGGTAAGGAAATTGTTAAAGTTATTTTTGTAAAAGATAAATTATTGAATTTTGTTGCCAAATAAAAAACAAAAAATATAGAGATAGAACACCGTTCTATCTCTTTTTTTAACAAAAGAAAAAGACCCGAAAGGGTCAGAAGAGAAAAATCGAGCCGGTTTTACGTTCGATTTCGTCGGCGTTTTAGGTACCAGAGGCTGAGGTGAAATACGGCGATGGTTTCCAAACAGCCGGCGTGAATGGCGACAATGGTCAAGGGGCTGTCTTCTAGAATAAGCCCAAGCGGTAGACCGCAGACGATGAGAAATCCCGCCCCAACAAAGACTAGAATCGAACCGAGTTTTTGACCGGTTCTCATCTCAACGATGATGCCGGTAATTAGAAGAGCCCAACCAACGAAGATTCCCAATGTCAGAAAGAGAACTTCCATTTTTAGCTTCCTCTTGTTCGGGGTTTCCGAAAAGAAATTAACACTCGTTGTTTTAAATGTCAATTATGGTAAAATAAAAAAGTCCTTTATTTAATTTTCAATTATGAAAAATTTATTTTTTCTCCTTGGGGTAGTTTTGCTTTTTCCGGCTGCGGCTTTGGCCACCACCGAAACGGTTTCTGACAATGTTCAGAATGTTGTTTATATTGAGTGTGGTGATTACACCGGCTCTGGTGTGGTGATTTTTGACAACGTGGTTTTGACTAATGCTCATGTGGTTCAAGACGATTTTGGTGAGACTGTGGAAACTTGTTACGGCGGTTTTGTAGAAAGTGCTTATGAAACTCCAGAAATCAGTTTTTATCTTATGCCGACTATTGTAAAAAATGATGATTATTTTGATTACGCTTTTACCGAGGCTTTTGACGAAAACGACGATCCTTATATTTTTCCTTCAGCCGCAGTTTGGGGAAATTCCGACTCTATGATTTTGGGCGAAGATATTACCATTTTGGGTTATCCAGATTCTGGTCTTACCGGTACAACCATTACTTCAACCAGTGGTTCGATTTCCGGTTTTAGCGGTTCGATTTGGATTAAATCTGATGCCGCGGCCGAGCATGGTAATTCCGGCGGTGGAGCTTTTGACGCTTTGGGAAATTATATTGGTATTCCGACCAGTGTCGCGACCGGTGAGTTAAATTCTTATACTTGGATAGAAAACGTCAATTCGGTTTTTGAAGATGTTTACGGCGCTGATGTTTTTGTTCGCGACTATTCGACACTTTACACAAGAGATAATCAAGTTTGTTTTTCAGATATTTGTTATTATTTTGCTGTTGATGAGGTGGCTTATCCGGAATTTTACACCTTGCCAAGCGACGATTCTGGTACTGCTGATGTGGTCGAACCCGAGGTGGTTTTGCCGCCAGAGGCGGGAAAATATGTGGCCGAAAAACACGACGCTTCGTTGGTAACTCGAATGCTTGGTCGAATTTTGCTTCAGGTCGAAGAGCACGGCGAAGCTTGGTATGTAAATCCGGCTGATAGTTTGCGGTACTACATGGCTAATGGCGCCGTGGCTTACACCATGATGCGAAATTTTAGTTTGGGAATTACTGATGCTGATTTGGCAAAAATTCCTACGGTCGAAACCTCTGCTGATATGTTGGCAGCTACCAGTATTTGTTCCAAAAATTCTTTGGCCAATCAGTTGAAGGGAAAAATTCTGCTCCAAGTCGAACAGCACGGCGAGGCTTGGTATGTTCATCCGGACAAGTGTTATCGAATTTATATGGCTGACGGTGACGCCGCTTATGACATTATGAGATTTTTGAGCCTAGGAATCGCTAACGCTGATTTGGAAAAAATGCCGTCGGGTTCGTTCTAGGTTTGAGTTTAGAAAATCCGCTGGTTTTTTGACCGGTGGATTTTTTGTTTTTTAAATTGACTTTAAAAATTATTTATCCCCTTCCACCCCTTGAACCCCTTCCACCCCTTTTGTAAGATACCAAACATATGAATATCGTCGTCATCGGAACCGGTTACGTCGGTCTAGTTTCTGGGCTGGGTTATGCCAAACTTGGGCACCGGGTGGTTTGTGTTGATAGAGACGCTGGTAAAATTGGTCGGTTGGATTTGGGTGAACCACCGTTTTTTGAGCTGGGGCTTTACGAACTGCTTCAAGAAATGCAGGCGGCTGGGCGAGTGGTTTTTACCACTGATTTGGCGGGAGTTATTGGCGGAGCCGAGGCGATTATGATTGCGGTGGGTACGCCGGCTAAGGTGAGCGGAGAAGCCGATCTTTCGGCGGTTTTTTCTGTAGCCGAAGAAATTGGTAAAAATTTAGAACACGAAGCGATTGTTGTGATCAAAAGTACGGTTCCGGTTGGTACCAATCGAAAGGTTTTATCGATTGTTCGTGAAAACATGAAAGCGGCCGGCAGAAATGATTTGGCTGAATTGGTTTCAGTGGCTTCGGTGCCGGAATTTTTGGCCGAAGGTACGGCGCTTCGCGATTTTATGAAGCCTTCGCGAGTGGTTATTGGTACCGACGATTCAGTGACGGCCAATGTTCTTGAAAGACTTCACGAAGGAATCGTTGCTCCACGAATTTTGACCTCAATCGAAAACGCCGAGCTTTGCAAATATGCCGCCAACGCTTTTTTGGCCACCAAAATTTCTTTTATAAATGAAATTGCCAATTTGGCCGACCGGGTTGGGGCTGATGTGGTTGAAGTAGTTCGTTCCATTGGTCTTGATCCGCGAATCGGTCCGCATTTTTTGCGTCCGGGGGTTGGTTATGGTGGTTCGTGTTTTCCTAAAGACGTTTCAGCGCTTCAGCAAATCGCCAATCATAATGGTTACGATTTTAAATTATTGTCGGCGGTTATTGAGGTTAATAATCGTCAGCGCGAACTTTTTGTTCGTCGAGTTGAAGAAGTTTTAGGAAATCTTAAAGGCCGAACTTTGGCGGTTTGGGGTTTGTCGTATAAAGGCGGAACCGATGATATTCGTGAATCGGCGGCTATCGACATTGTTCAACGACTATTTGCTCGCGGGGCGGAAATTGTGGCTTATGATCCAATGGCCGCTGAACCGGCAAAAAAAGTTTTGCCCGATCAAATCACGTTTACCTCAACTGCCGTTGGTGCTGTCGAGGGTGCCGGCGCCTTGCTCGTGCTAACCGACTGGCCAGAGTTTCGTGAGGTTTCTTTGGAAACAGTTCGTGATAAAATGCTTTTACCAAACATTTTCGACGGTCGAAATCTTTTGGTTGATTTACATTTAAAAGATTTGGGTTTCAATTATTATGGTGTCGGAACTCGTGGCTAAAATTTTAAATCAGATTAAAGTAATCGCGAATTCTCCATCGCGATTTCTTTTTATGGTTTTGTTAACTTTTGTTTTTGGCACGATTGTTAGCACTTTGTTTTTGAAACCGCTCGACGGTTTTTGGTTATTGATGCCGCTCGTGGTTTTGTTAATTTTGTTTTTTGTTTTTGAATCTGACAATCAGAAATTTTTAATCGCCATTTGTGCGATTTTTATTTTAGCGTTATTTCGTTTCAACCAAACTTTTATCGACGTCAGCCAACCATCGGTTCTCGACTACGTTGATAAAGAAATTGTGATGAGCGGAATGATCGATGGGGAATTGGTGCCGCGTGAATCTTCACAAGAAGCGATTTTGAATAATTTGGAAACCGCTGGCACAAAACTTCAAGGAAAGATTTTAATTCGTTTGCCGCAGTTTCAAAAGTTTTCGACGGGAAATATTTTGGAGTTTCGTTGTAAAACAATTCGTCCGAAATCTTTTAATGGTTTTGATTATGTTGGTTATTTAGAAAGCCGTGGGGTTTATTCCATTTGTTATCAACCCGAAGAATTGTTTGTTCAAGGCCAAGCTGCCTGGAAAATTCAAGATAGTTTGCTGGCGCTTCGGGCGGCCATGATTCAACAATTGGGAAAAATTTTCCCCGAACCGCACGCGGCTTTTATGAGCGGGATTCTTTTTGGTGGCAGCCAAGGTTTGGGCGAAGATTTAAAAGGTGATTTTTCCAAAACCGGTTTGTCACACGTCATGGCCGCTTCTGGATATAACGTTTCGATTTTTTCTCAGCTCTTTTTAGTTCTGCTCATGCGAAGTTTTCTTGGTCGACGTAAAGCTTTGGCGGTTTCTGCTTTGTTGGTTTTTGTTTACGTTTTTTTAGCTGGTGGTACACCACCGGTGGTTCGAGCGGGAATCATGGCGGCGACCGTGATGCTTGGTACTTGGCTCGGTCGGGCGCCGCGCGGCAGTAATCTTTTGCTCCTTTCCGGCAGTCTGATGCTTCTTGTAAATCCAAGATTAATTTCCGACGTCGGTTTTCAATTATCTTTTGCGGCGACCGGCGGTTTAATGTTGCTTGGTTCATGGTTTGGCGAGCGAGTTAAATTTATTCCCGAAGTTTTTGGTTTACGCGAATCTTGCGCCGCTTCACTCGCGGCCATCTCCGCCACCTTGCCAATTATGTTGTGGCACTTTGGTTCGACCTCACTCATTGCGCCGCTGGTTAATTTACTCATCTTGCCTTGGATTCCATATCTCATGCTGCTCGGCGGAATTGCTTTGGGAGTGAGTTGGTTGTCGGTGCCACTCGGAGTTTTGCTCGCCGTGCCCGCCTCAGCCTTGAGTTCGTTTGTTTTGCTATTAGTAACTTGGTTTGGCTCAGTTTCTTTCGCTTCAATAACTGTGCCAAAAATCTTGTCAGCAATTTTAGCTTTGGTGTTTTTTGTTTTCATGTTGTATTTTGCCAATTTTAAAAAAGCCGAAAATTAATTTTTTACTCCCTCCGTCCTCTTCGTCCCCCTCAACCCCTTCGTCCTTCCAATATGTCTAGACCGTCAATCGAAAATCGCAGTCGACCGATAAAATCGGCCAAACAAAAAAAGAAATTTTTTGGCATTGGTATTATTGTTTTTGTCATGATTTTATCTTTAAGTTATCAGGCTTTGGCGGTTGAATGGTTTTCTGATAATTCGGAACTCAAGGTTTGGGTTTTTGACGTTGGTCAAGCCGACGCGATTTTTATTGAAACACCAAACGGCGAGCAAATTCTTGTCGACGCTGGCGCTGATGGAACCATTCTCACCAAACTCGGCGAAGTCATGTTGCCTTGGGATCGAACCATCGACGCCGTAATCATCACCCACCCACACGCCGACCACGAAGGCGGTTTGCCCGAAGTTTTGCGACGATACAATATTGAAACGATTTACGAAACCGGCGTCTCGGGTTACAACGATTTACAAGACACAGTTCGTCAGCTTGCTGACGAACAAGGATCTGAGATGATTTTAGTAACCGATAGTAATCCCCCTCTCCTATCAGGAGAGGGTTGGCTAGCCTCGCCGAAGCCCAGCGAAGGCGGGGGTGAGGGGTTAGAGGTGAAGATTTTAGCGCCAGCTGTAAATCTTCAAAATAAAAAAATCGACAACCTTAACGCCTCGTCAATCGTTCTCCTAATAACTTACGGTGAAACCTCGATTCTTCTAACTGGCGATGCGCCCATCGATGAAGAAAACGATATCCTGACTGACCTCGAACAATCGGTCGATGTTTTGAAAGTCGCTCACCATGGCAGCGTCACTTCGACTTCGGGAAATTTTTTGGAAACTGTTTTGCCGCGTTTTGCCATTATTTCTGTTGGTACTGATAATGATTACGGTCACCCAAATCCGGCTACTCTGGAGCGTTTGAACAGTCGAGATATCAAAACTTTCCGCACGGATTTTGACGGCGATGTTTTGATTACTTCAAACGGTAGGGAACCGGTGGTTGTGAGTAGGCTGTTGCCGTTCTGAGTAAGACGTAGAAGTCGTAGAGCGTAGAAAACGTAGATTGTTGGGTTGGGACAAAGTTGATTTCTGGCCAACAAACCAATCCAATAATCTACGTTCTACGCCTTCTACGTTTTCTACGTTTTTACAAAAACCAACCCTTGCCATTTTAGGAATAAAATGATAACCTTGGGGCGAATAAAAATTAATTTTTAATCAATATGGATTTCAAAAAAGAGAAAACCTACGTGATGGTTAAACCGGACGGTGTTAAAAAAGGCTTGACTGGTGAAATTATCGCTCGTTTTGAACGACGCGATTTAAAGGTGGTAGCTTTGGAAATGTTTCAACCAACCAAAGAACAGATTGATAATCATTATCCAAAAGACGAAGCTTGGATTCGTCGTTTGGGTCAAAAGACTTTGGGGACTTATGAGAAATATGGCATCGATCCAGTTGAAAAGTTAGGGACTTCTGATGAATTTGAACTTGGAACCATGGTTCGCGGTTGGCTAATTGATTATATGATTTCCGCGCCGCTCGTTCGTATGGTGATTGAAGGCGTTCACGCGGTTGATATGGTGCGCAAAATTTGCGGTGTCACTTTGCCATTTATGGCCGACATGGGAACAATTCGCGGCGATTACTCAGTTGATTCTCCAGCTGTCGCTAACTCCGAACACCGCGCCGTTATGAACTTGGTTCACGCGTCTGAAACTCCAGCCGAAGCTGAACATGAAATTAAATATTGGTTTGGCGACCGTGAAGTGGTTTTTTCTTACGAAAGGTTTGGAGTTTAGATTTCATTTGAAAAATAAATTTTAAGAAGACCGTCGGGTTTTAAGCTGGCGGTTTTTTTTGTTCAACCAATTCGATCCGATAATTTACATTTTTAACATTTTGAAGAATCGTAGTTGACAAAATTTAGTTTTGGTAATAAAAATACAGCGCTTAAGCATTTGCTTGAGCCACGGCTTTGGTCGTGTTTCATCCGTGTCCAAGGAGACCGCAATGGAAAGGCGAGTCATCATCATCGGAGGTGCTGGCCTTGTCGGGACCGCAATCGCGCGAGCCCTTCAAGCCGGTCTGTTTGACCTAGAAACGATCGTCTTCGATCGGCGCGAACCACCTGATCGGGTCGCTGGAATCGATTACAACATCGGCAATCATGTCGACATCTTCAACTCTGAATTTGTCCTCGGCCTCGTGAAAGAGTACGAGCCGATGGTAATCATCGACGCCGTCAATATCGCCAGTTTGGCGAGCCGGTCCGGTAATCTTCTCAAGACCGTCACTGACTACTGCTTCGATGTCATCGACAAGGTCGCCAGAACTGGTGTTATCTGGATCGACATCGGTACTGTGGCCACTGGTGGTATGGGCACCGAAATTCCGTACACCCACAACGAAGCGTGTAACGGCGAGATCGCCCCGGGACTCAAGAACAAGAACGCCGCGGCTTCGATTCATGGAGGATTCCTCGATCTTCTCGGCCGCACACCAAACCAGCGAATTGGTCGGGTTGTGCCCCGAGCTATGATCGGTTTCGAACCACCCATCTACGGCCCCATGTTCATTGCCCACCTGGGTGGCGTTCCTCATCAGTTTCTGGGCCAACATCTGTCTCTCGAAAACTTGACTGGTGTCGAGTTCAGGGATGTTGGCGAATTTCATGATGTTGGTTGCCGTTGTGGTGAGAATGGTTTTTTTGGACTCGAAGAGACCGCGGCCATCACGACCATCGGCCAAATGGAAACAGTCACGGCCGAGGCCGTAGCTGCAGCCGCCATGGATGTTCTCGGTCGGCTCATGGCCAACTCGGGAACCTGCATCCAGTCCGACCTCCAGCCCGACACTACTTCCTTCGCTGCACGCAATCGTGTCGTCAAGGCAATGGAGAATCTGTGTCGACGCAATGGAACAACCAGCGTTTGCTTCGGCAACCTGGGTCCGTACCTCACCACGCATTTGTGGGAGCTCTGGGCTTTGGCTTGGTCCTTCACACCAAACAGCTTGGCCGATTTTTTTGGGGAGTTTTCCCCAGATCAGGAAATCGTCGACTATTTGGCTGGGATACTTCCTTGCCTTGGAATCCCAGTTCTGACCGACAAAGAGTTCATCCCCTGCGTCGGCTTTGAACGCGATGGTTACGGCCAGGTTGTGAATGTGAAGGCAATCCTTTCGGTCGACGAAGTGCGAGACCAGCTCGTTCGATGTCAGATCGGCAACATGTGGTTCGTTGACCTTCGTACTACACGGGTTGCTTTCTGGGCTGAACAAGCCCGGCTCATTGCCGAATGCCAGACCGAACGCAGCAACCTGCCGCTCGATGGTCGAGAAAAAATCCGCCCCGGTGAGTTCTGGGCAGCCTTCAGTATCGCCCGTGGTCACGGTCGGGGTTCCTACACCAACGGCTCTCGCCACTCCTAGTCACTTTTGCACTCTTGCCCGCCTCCTCTCTGTGAGGACCAGCGGGCTTTTTTAAATGTTGACAATCTTTTGGTAATTGTGTTAAAAAAGATGAGTATGCAAATACAGGTTAAAAATTTCTTTAGTTTTTTCTTTACTCTCTGAAACAGTGGAATGCTTAAATTTGTTTAAAATAGCAACCACTGTTAAACAGCGGTTGTTTTTTTATCTTTTTTCCAGGTTCGTTATTAGAAAATTTTAGTTTTTTAATATCGGATCTGGAAACCTGTGCAAAAGGAGAATGGAAAAATGGCTTTCTACAAAAAAATGCCTGAAAAGGATTTTTTGGCCGAGATCGAACTTTCGTTCCTTCGAAACAAAGAACATCGAACCGCTGGCTACCTAGGTCTTGAACTCGAGGGTCATCTGCGCAAATCTGGTGAAGAATTTCCGGTTTGTCGAGTTCATGAAGTTGAGGACGAACTTTGTGCCGCGGCGCCTTACTTCGTACACGAGGTTCACGGTGCTAGACTGGAAATTCTGACTGATCCTCATCCGACCGTTCGGGAAATGGTTGAACAACTCGAGAGGCATCTTGAGCTAGTTGATCGAATTCTTGCCAATCACGGCATGTTTTTCACAGCAGAACCCATTATCGACTTGCCAGACGACCATTTAACTGTGGTGTATCCGGTTCCTCGCTATGTCGAGAAGATCGGTGAGCTCGGAAGAGAAAGAGGCCGAGCCGCTCTGCAGGTGGCTAGCTTGCAATTCCATCGCGGGGTCGGTTCTTGGGAAGAAGCACTGGCTGTCTACCAGGCAGTGCGTGACGCCCTGCCCGAGATTAGCCGACTTGGCGATTTGAGTAATGGTAAACGGCACCAGATTTGCGAAGTTTGGTGTGGTGCTGAGTGTTATATGGCACCAGATCTGCGTACTCCTCATGATGTCTGGGAACATTCCCAGAGGTTTGGTTGGACTGATCAACCCAAAGGATTTTGGAGTCGGTTGCGAATCAATTGTCGGCATGGCACCATCGAGCTCCGAACGCCGGATGCTTCGCGTGATATTGCTCATATCACTCGGCTGGCCGATGCTTTCGCCCAGGTCAGTGCGGTCTAGTTTTCAGGAGGTCTCAAAAGGGAAGGCGCCTTACGCCATCCCTTCTTTTTTTAAATTTTTTTCTATGCTAACCTTAAAAAGTATGAAAAAGAAAAAAGTTTTGTTAATTCAGTTTCGAAATAAAGAATTGGCCGAACACGAATTTAATTGTGTTAAAGGTAAAATTCTTGCCAAAAATGTAAAATTGGAAAGTTTTAACGCGTTTACCAAAGCTCCAGCTTTTAAAGTTTTAGAAATTTATGACGCGCTTATTTTTGGCGGTTGCGGCGAGTTTTTTGTTTCCCAAGGAAATTACTCACAACAAAATAAAATACTATCTTTGATTAAAAAAGCGGCTGATAAAAATATTCCCATGCTGGGTTTGTGTTTTGGTTTTCATTTGATTGGTCAGGCCTTGGGTGGGGAAGTTATTCACGATCCAGAAAATAAAGAAGTTGGAACTTATAAAATTTCTTTAACCAAAGCCGGCCAGAAAAATGTTTTATTTAAAAATATTCCAAAAATATTTTTAGCTCAAGAGGGTCATAAAGATTGTTTAAAAAAGTTACCACTCGGAGCCGTTAAATTGGCTTCCGGTCGTTTGTGTAAAAATCAGGCCTTTCAAATTGTTGGTAAACAAATTTACGCCACACAGTTTCATCCTGAACTTTCAGCCGGGGATGTTAAAACTCGATTAGATTTTTTTAAAGATATTTATACCACCAAAAATAATGAATATCAGCGAATTTTAAAAAGAACTAAAGTTACATCGATTTCTGAAAAAGTTATTCAAAATTTTATTGCCACTTTTCTTTAAGGTTTTCCACAATATTTTTTTGACCAAAAAACCTTAGTTCACTAAAGTCAAAATATCAAAAAACGGACGCTCAGTGTCCGTTTTTTTTGCGATAATTTTTTGGTCGGGCTAGCGAGACTTGAACTCACGACCTCTTGCACCCCATGCAAGCGCGCTACCAACTGCGCCATAGCCCGATACGATTTTCAACGAGAAAAATATACCAGTTTGTTTGTTTTCTGACAATGGTTTAAAATCAATTTAATATGAATGATAGAAAAAAGACAAAATCGTTTAACTTTCTGAAGCCACCGAGACGAATTGTTAAAACTTTAACTTGTGGTGTTACAGCTTTAACAATTAATCAGGGGTGTGTTCCAGGATTAATGCCGGTGAGTGAAGAAGAACTATCAATTGTCAACGAAATCGTGGTTGACGGTGATAATTTAATTTATCCAACAATGATTGAAATGACCGAAGCGGCGGCTGAAGCTGATGAATCAAATATTTTTGGTTTTAACGGCCGTGGCGGATTAGAGACCTTTAAAGAAAGTTTAGAAGAATCTGATCTTAAATTGCGAGAAATGGTAGCCGCTGGTCGGATTTTTAAAGTTAATGATCTTGATTTGGATTATTTTGCTTTTTTTGGTAACAATCCTTTAGCCGATGGCCAAGATATTTTGATAATCAATCAAGCTTATATTCGAATCGCACCTCTTGATGAGCCATATGTCGACGATGATGATGAAAAAAAACTTCAACTTAGTTATGGAATTCTGTTACACGAAGCTGCCCACAACAACGGCTTGGAACATTCAAAAGAAACTAAGCTGCTTGCTGATCAAGATTTGGTTGAAGAAAAACTTTTTAATGGAGTGTTAGAAAAGAATCGGGATTTTCCTTACCTGGTCGGTTTTATAGGCGAAGATGTTCAAAATAAATTTAATAGTATAGTTTTTGATGCGGTTAATTTTTTAGAAGTTTGTTTAGATGGAGAAAGACCAAGAGCCGGAGTATATTATGATGAAGAAATGGCTAAAAGCAATGTTGAAAATTTTCTTTCTGATTATTCTACTCCCGAAGGATTGGCCGCTCGAATGATAGACGAAGATGACGCGGGTGTGCTAAGTGTTTTTTTAAAAATTCCTCTTGAAAAAAGAAGAGAAATTATTGCCGAAACCGGTTGGTATGAGGAGTTTGTTGAAGATGATTTGAAAGAGATAATTGAATCAGCCCGAAAAGAGTTTGGTTTAGATGTAAAAGAATTTTCCCCGCCAACCGAAATTCAAGAACTGCAAAACCAACCAAATGAAAACAAATATTACAACGGAAAAAATCGTTAAGAAAAGATTTTTTTATGAATCAACTTAAACAAGAATTTCGTCAAAGTTTAGTGTCGTACATGCTGGCGGCTTTTGGTTTTGTGGCCGGTTTGGCTTGGAACGAAGCGGTTCAGGCTTTGGTTAATACACTTTTTCCTTTAAGCAAAGACGCGGTTTGGGTTAAATTTTTGTACGCGGTAATTATCACGGTTCTCGTGGTTGTCGTTTCGGCCATTTTAATTAAATTATCAGGTAAGAAAAAAGAATAATTTTATGAAGTTAGTTTTCGCCACCCACAATCCAGGAAAAATAAAAGAAATGCAGGAACTTTTGTCAGAAACCGGAATCGAGGTTTTAAGTGCCGAGGACGCTGGGGTGGCCGAAGATCCTCTGGAAGATGGTTTGACTTTCGAGGAAAACGCTTTAAAAAAAGCCCGCTTTGTTTGTCAGAAATCTGGCGAGTGGGCGGTAGCCGACGATTCGGGAATTTGTCTCGATGCTTTAAACGGCGCGCCGGGAATTTTTACGGCTCGTTGGGCTGGTGAAGGGAACGATCTTATTGATTTTACTTTGGCTAAAATAAAAGACATTCCCGAAAAAAAACTCGGCGCTCATTTTTCTTGTTGCGTAGCCTTGGTTTCGCCTGACGGCCAAGAACATCTTTTCGAAGGCCGAGCTGACGGTCGGGTAATCAAAGAACGCCGCGGTACACCTTACCCAAAACTACCATACGACCAAATTTTTATTCCAGAAGGCCATGAACAAACTTTTGCTGAAATGCCTTACGAAGAAAAAAATAAATTGAGTCATCGCGGATTGGCTTTTGCGAAGTTAAAAGATTTTTTGAAATCAAATTCTATTTAATTTCTTTTGTGGAATAACGTCACTTTTTGACGAATATCAAGTGGTTAAAAAATTCTTCAAAAACGCGACGATCGTTGTGGTTTTGAAGAATTTAATTTTCTTCGAACTTTGATTTTTTTCTTCAAAAAAGGTAATCTAAATTTTACCAATCCAAAACAACTCAACCCAACAATTTACTTTTTACCTTTTACATTTTTACACCTTTACGCTTTTACAAAAATATGTCTACTTACCATATCACCGGCGGCAAACCACTGAACGGTACAGTCGAATTAGCTGGTGCCAAAAACGCGGCTTCAAAAATGATGATCGCTTCTTTGTTGACTGATGAAAAAGTTGTTTTGGAAAACATGCCCAAGCAACAGGAGACAGCAATCACTGAGGAGATTTTGAAATCAGTTGGTGCTCAGGTTTCTTGGCAGGATCATAAAATTTCTATCGAGGTGCCAAAAATTAGTGGCACCGAAGTTACTTCTCAGTCGCGTAAAAATCGCATTAGTGTTTTGGCTATCGCGCCACTTTTACATCGCACCGGCGAGGCGTTTGTGCCAACCACGAGTGGTGATAAAATTGGTCCGCGCCCAATCAACTGGCACGTGGAAATTTTAACTCGCATGGGCGCGACAATTGAACAAACCGAAGGTGGTTACAAAGCCACGGCACCAAACGGTCTTACTGGAATGATTCTTGATTTGCCATATCCCTCTGTTGGTTCAACTGAGTCGGCGATTTTTGCCGCCGTCCTCGCCAAGGGTCGAACGGTTATTAATAATGCCGCCATTGAACCGGAAATTATCGAGCTCATAAAAATGTTGCAGAAGATGGGGGCGATTATCGAACTTGGGGTTAATCGTCGGATTGAAATTTTTGGTGCGGAGAAATTACATGGTTGCCAAACTAAGGTTATGCCAGATCCACTCGAAGCTGTTAGTTATGCTTGTTTGGCTTTGGGCACCGGTGGAAGAATTTTTGTGAAGAGCGCGGTGCACGAACATCTAATTCCATTTTTAAATACTGTTCGTCGCATGGGTGGTGAGTACAACGTGACCGATGAAGGTATTGAATTTTATTCTGAAAAAGAATTACAGGGCGTAAAAATTGAAACCGATACTTGGCCCGGATTTCGCACTGACTGGCAGCAACCTTTTACTGTTGTCTTAACCCAAGCTCGAGGTTCGAGCGTGGTTCACGAAACGGTTTTTGAAGAACGATTTGGTTATACCGAAACCTTGAAAGAAATGGGTGCTGACGTTTCTTTATTCACCGATTGCTTTGGTGATCTTCAATGTCGTTTCAAAGGTTTAAATTTTCGTCACTCAGCAATTATCAACGGCCCAACAAAATTAAAAGCCACTTCAATTGTCGTGCCAGACATTCGTGCCGGTTTGGCTTTGGTTCTGGCTGCCCTTGTGGCCGAAGGGGAATCGGTTTTAACCGGTATCGAACATTTAGATCGCGGTTACGAAAAACTGGAAGAGAAATTAAAAGGTCTGGGTGCTGATATTCGAAGAGTTGAAGAATAAGAAAGATTGAAAAATCGATGGTTGACCACCGTCGGTTTTTAATTTAAGTTTAGGTAGTGTGGTTTCTATGATCAACCGTCTGTTGGAGGGTTGTATGACCAAAAAAAATTCTGTTCCGAAAGCCATTACTGAAGAAGAGGGTGAAGATACCTGTTGGCTGGTCTGGGAAAAAACTCCACCACGCATTCTTGCGTTAAGGCGTGTGTGTTTTCTTGTGGTTGAAAGGAAACTGAATCTAGAAAGGCATCGGCTTCGACAACTTCGTCGAGTCCGGAACTTGTCTAAAGGATGTCTGTTCCCGTAGCGAACCGAACTTTTAGTTCTCTTATCTTCGGCCGATGTTTCGGCTACTATTCGTCATCAACCCTCCGCTTGGGTTACAAGCCGTCAGCTCTTCTGACG
>Ga0172379_10006321_pt1 | contig 15942 bp, 11 predicted proteins | sample GrowelOW334metaG_FD_119756 | JGI IMG/M metagenome (GOLD analysis project Ga0172379, IMG submission 119756) | Groundwater microbial communities from an aquifer near a municipal landfill in Southern Ontario, Canada - Groundwater well OW334 metaG | ecosystem: Environmental > Aquatic > Deep... | reverse complement strand
TCGCTCGGTGTACTGTACGATCACCGTGATCACGGCGCGCAGTTGGCGCGACTTGTAGTCCTCCGCTCGCCGGTATTTAGGGACGTCGTCGAGATGGAACGGAGCACTCTTGCTGCCCGGTCGCGGAAGCTGTTCACGCTAAGCGCTATATACTCGGCGACGCGCGCTCTAGTGACAGGCCACGAGGCCGATTCGCTCGAGTCAATGGCCCTGCGTTCTGCCGAGTTCTGGGAGGAGGTAGCGAAGCAGTTTCCCGAGTGGCAACTCGTGCGCGATCGGAAAATGAGTGCCGGTGAGATTCGCTCGGATTTCATTCATTCGCACGGCATCGTTCTTCAGGCGATCGGACGTGTCGGCAATGCGCTCTTGCTCGATCGGCCAAACGAGTGGAAGAAGGCGCTTGTTTGCCTCCGCACTATCGACTGGTCCCGCAAGAACGCGAAACTCTGGGAGGGACGCGCGCTTGTTGGAGGGAAGGTCACGAAGGGTACGCACAACGTCACTCTTACAACCAATGTCATCAAGCGCACCATGAAACTGGAACTCTCTCCGGAAGAACAGCGTGTAGAAGATGCGTTCGAGCGGGGCGACTTGCATGAGTAACCCCGTAAAGAGCCCCTTCGAAGGGGTGGGTCTTCGCGCCACGGTGCGTGAGCTCGTAGATGAAATCAAGGAGTTGTACGTTGGCGACAATGTTCCTTGGGTTGTCGGCTATAGCGGCGGCAAGGACTCAACGGCCGTTCTACAGCTCGTCTGGATGGCGCTTCGCGAGTTGTCCGCGGAGGATCTCACAAAGGAAGTGTATGTCATCAGCACGGATACACTCGTCGAGAATCCCGTCGTTGCCTCATGGGTAACGCACAGTTTGGAGCGAATGACGGCGGCGGCAGCTGCGGAAGCACTTCCGATCTTGCCGCATCGTCTGACGCCGGAAGTCAAAGACACCTTTTGGGTGAGCCTGATTGGAAAGGGCTATCCTGCGCCGAGGCCGCGTTTCCGCTGGTGTACGGACCGCTTGAAGATCATGCCGTCAAATGCCTTCATTACGAACGTCGTAAAGACAAAAGGCGAGGCCGTGCTGGTGCTCGGCATCCGCAAGGCAGAGAGCAGCGCCCGCTCACGCGTCATGAGTCGAAACGAACGGAATCGTGCCCGCGAGCGCCTGAGTCCCAACGCGAGCCTCCCAGGATCGCAGATCTATTCGCCGATTGAGGCCTGGTCCAACGACGAAGTCTGGATGTTCCTGATGCAGGAACAAAATCCCTGGGGATACAATAACCGAGATCTTCTGACGATGTACCAGGGTGCGTCACAGGATGGAGAATGTCCTCTCGTTATCGATACAAGCACCCCTAGCTGCGGGGATAGCCGGTTCGGTTGCTGGGTGTGCACGCTGGTGGAGCGAGACCGGTCGATGCAGGCGATGATCCAGAATGATGAGGAGAAGGCGTGGATGCTTCCACTCCTCTCGCTCCGTGACGCATTGGACGTCCACGATGATCGTCACTTGCGAGACTTTCGTCGAATGAGCGGGCGCGTGCAGCTCTTCCATGATCGCCCGATCCCAGGTCCGTACACGCAGGAATCTCGTGAGATGTGGCTTCGGCGACTTCTCGAGACACAACGCTGGCTTATTGATCACGCACCGACGCACATCAAAGACATCCAGTTGGTCTCGCTGCCAGAGCTTGAGGAGATACGGCGCCTCTGGGTATTCGAAAAGCACGAACTCGAAGACTCACTCCCCGGGATATACGAAGATGCGATGCGCGAGCCGTACCCTGGCGACACGCTGGACGACGGGCGTGCCTTTGGGGCCGCGGAAATGAAGCTCTTGCGCGCGAGTTGCGAGAACGCATTGGAGTTCCAAATGCTCCGTGAGCTCTTGGACACCTCCCTTCAGTACCGCACCGCGGTACGTCGAAGCGGCCTGTTCGAGGTTCTGGAGAAGGTCATTCGCAAGCACTATTACGAAGGCGAGGAAGATGCCGTCGCGTTTGCGCGCTGGCGTGCCGCTGCTTTACATGAAGACGTCAGCACCACGATCGCAACGGCGGGCGAGGAGAGCGCTGACATCGAGCCAGTGCCGGAAGTGGCGTCATGATCCTCGACGAACTGGTGCTTCACAATGTCGGACCGTTTTCTTCTAGACAGAGACTACTCCTTCGGCCTCCCAACTTAGCACAACCAGTTGTGCTGATCGGAGCGAAAAACGGCTCCGGCAAGACAACAGTTCTCGACGCTATTCAGCTGGCGCTCTACGGACGTCTCGCCAGATGCTCGACGCGAGGCGACGAGTCGTACGATGAGTTCCTACGTAAGTCGACGTTTCGCGGTTCGTCAGCGAGCCGAGGCAGCGCTATCGAGCTGCAGTTCACACACTCCTCCCAGGGAAAGTCCCATACGTACCGGATCCATCGTTCGTGGGATGTGAGCGCGGCTGGTGCGGTGAAGGAGCGGCTCGAGGTGGTACGCGATGGCATGCTCGATCGAGGGCTGACGGAGCAGTGGGCCGAGCATATCGAGGCGATTCTCCCCGTGCGCCTGTCACCGTTCTTCTTCTTCGACGGAGAGAAGATCGAAGCCTTGGCAGACCCCGCTACGGCACCCGAGGTGCTCCGGACGGCCCTCGACGCGCTACTCGGCCTCGATATCGTGGACAGGCTACGAACCGACCTCATGGCACTCGAACGTAGAAAGCGTGCTGAGGCATTATCGACTCGAGGATACGCGGAAGAGATCCGCGCTCTAGAGAAGGCGCGGGGCGCTGCTGAAGTGCTCCAGCAGTCACGAGCACAGGAACTCGCCGCCGCACGCAATCTACAGATGTTGACCGAGAGAGCAGTCTCGCAGCTCGAGGAACGTTACCTCGCCGAGGGCGGCCTTCTCGCGGATAATCACGAGGCACTGGCAGCAGAACTGAGAGCCGCAAAGGCAAGGCAGGCGGAGGTCGAGCACCAACTCCGGGATTTGGCGAGCGATGACTTGCCTCTCTGCCTCCTCGGCGATGCGCTGCAGGGGGTCCTCTCAGATGCGCAAGGCGCCGTGGAGGGCGAGGAAGCTACACTGATCGCGAAGGTACTATCCGAGCGCGATAAGTGGCTATTAGCGGCCCTTTCCAAGAGCGGAGCCGGAAGCAACGTCGTGGATGTGATCGCACAGTCCCTAGCCGCAGATCGGGAAAAACGTCGCGCAGTTGGAACGCCGGCAGCGCCGATCCTTCTCGATGCAGAAGGTCGTGCCATCGCGCGTGTCTTGCTCGAACACACCATGCCCGCGACCCGTGAGTCGGCAAAACGGCTGATCGAGCTACATGCCGAACTGAATGAAGAAATTGTGAAGTGCGAACGGCTCCTAGCCGCCGTACCATCGGACGAGGCCTTGACGCAACTGCGGAGTGAGCGCGGCCGAGTCAGGTCGGAAATGGAAGTGGCAATGGCCTCCGTAGTTCGTGCGCAATCCGGATACGACGTATCTCAGAGAGAGCGCGAGGCAAGCGAAAGTAGGTTGGATGCCCTGCTTAGCGACAAGGGCGAGGCCGTGGTGGATGAGGCTGAGACCGAGCGCGTGTTGAAGTACTCGGTGAAAGCGCGGCAGCGTCTCGAGGCGTTTCGAAGTGCAGCAACCGCCGCGCATCTCGGACGCCTTGAGGCACTCACTCGTGAGGCTTTCAGCGCGCTGCATCGGAAGAAGGACTTCGTACAAGACCTGCGCATCGATAGCACTACGATGACCATTCAGCTCTGGGGCGAAGGTCATGAACGAATCGACGCAGAACGTCTTTCGGCGGGAGAGAGGCAGCTACTCGCAACCGCAATCCTGTGGGCGCTCGGACGGGCTTCGGGGCGAACGCTGCCGGTGGTTGTGGACACGCCGCTCGGGCGACTCGACAGTGACCACCGCGGACAGCTGGTGCGCAAGTATTTCCCAAATGCCAGCCACCAAGTGATTCTCCTTTCTACGGACGAGGAGGTCGACCGCGGTCAGCGCGAGGCCTTGGGCGGCAGTGTGGGAAGAGAGTATTTGCTTGAGTACGACGAAGGCGCAAAGGCCACCAAAGTACTGAGCGGCTATTTCTGGTCGGAGGTGGTGGCATGAAGCCGCCCGAGCAGTTCCGAATGGGACAACAGGCGAAAGACCAGATGATCACGTTAAAGCGGTCTCTGGGCGTGATGCAGTGGAACCACCTGTGCCGCTGGGGCTTCTGTTTGTCTCTTCAAGATCCATCGCCACGAGATCTACGGGAGCCGCCGGCTGATAGTAATGTAGAGATGACGTTCAAGACGTTTGCCGGACGCTATGAGCAGATCTACTGGGCCTTGCTGGTACGCCGCGCCATCGCCGACGGACATCCGACCGACGCAGACACTCTGCACCGTCTGCTGCGCGTGCATATTCACCGCGGCGTCGCACGTCTGTTTGGAGACAAATCGCTCAAGACGTGTGCTGCGCTGGCCCGCCTCGCGCTTGATGAAGGTGCCAGGAAGGAGTCCAGGACGCGCAAGGTCGAGAAGTGACGAACAGCAGTGGAGTGCGAAAGGTGCCGAGGCGGATGGGCGCGTCAAGTCGCTGCGTCTAGCTCACTCTGATGGCGAGCCACTCGCGGGGTTTGCCGTGCTTGAATGGAACCATCGCCAGGACGACGCTCCCGCTGCGGCCATATAAACGGACAACGATACGCCGCTCGGTCCAGAGCTCGCAGTCGTACGTGCCGCTGTCGACAATGCGGATCGTGCCGGCTCCGTACTGGCCCGCGGGGATCTCTCCTTCGAACGTCGCAAAAGAGAGCTCGTGGTCAGGTACGCGGACTGCAAGCTTGCGCTCATCGACATGCGCTGGTAGGCCCTTAGGAAGCGCCCAGCTTACAAGGCGGCCTCCGCGTTCGAGGCGGAAGTCGTAATGCGGATGCTGCGACTCATGATGCTGAAGTACGAATAGCAACGTGCGAGGTCTCCACCTTCTCCCGCCATTACCACAATGCTACTGCCCTCAGGTACCCCCTGATGTGTGCGGAGGCCGCACATATCAGAGAGTTTGCGTGCCTAGAGAAGCTGAGCGAGCCCAGGAAGGGAATCGAGCGATGAGTTCTCAGGCGTCGAGAGTTCGTCGAGCAGGGCCAACGTGGCATCCAGCGGGGGCATTGGGACCTGAACGAGTGTGCGCTCCATCTCTTCAAGACCGATGGCAGCATACCGTTCAAACAGCGCGACGCGCTCCTCTTGCCTGTTGTCAGCAAGAATCTCGAGGGTTCCTGACGATGCGACGGCCAACGCGTCAATAAAGCCATCATCGAGAGCCCTCTCGAAGTACTCGATACGAATGCCTTCGCCGTATCGGCGCTCGTCATCATCTGGAGGGAGCGCTCTGCCGGAACGCCGATAGCCCAGTGCGGCGGCGAACATCAATCCCTTCTGCTTCGTAGCGAACACCCCGCTGTCCTTCAACATGTCCAGGACAGACGCCTCGTGTTCCTGTGTCGGGCGAATGCGATCTCTCATGAGACCTCCGTGATTACAGACCAATCGGCTGATGCGTCAAGCGCAGGCACTTCGTAGGGCACCGACCGTCCGTTTATGGTTATTGTGCGCGCGCTATCGCTCAAACGAGGATTGTGCAGTTCAAGCACGTAGGCACGATCAACGGAGTTACCCATTACAGAAGCGATATCGCCAGTCCATTGGTCAAAACTCGTCACGAGGATAAGCTGCGGTACGAGGTCCACCAGGCCCCTTGGCAGGTGGGTCTTGAAGTGGGCATCCATCGTGGCGAAGGGAGCGTCCATTACCAAGCCATAGATCCCGCCACGATAGGGCATACGCTCATCACCTGTCGCCGTGACGTAATCGCTGACCTCTTTGGCGAGGGAAATGAGTGCGCCGATGAACGCCAATGCCAGTGCTCGGATATTCGCTTGGCTCGGGGCGGAAAGAACGAGATTGCCTTGGGGCCCATGCTCACTAATCGTAAGCTCGAAGGCCTCGTTGAACTCAACCACGCGAGGAAGCTGCGTAATGCGTCCCCAAGTGTCTTTGAGTTTTATGTCGAGGTAACGACGCACGACGTCACACCATTGAGCGCGTAACTTAACCACGACATCACAAAGCCTATCAACGGAGGCGCGCCGGCGCTCAAGCTGTCGCACGAGTTCCTTACCAGCATCCACCTTTTCACGAGAGGCCTTCAGTTCCTTCAACCGCTCCTCAAGATGGCGGACATTCGCTTCGGTCGAAGCAATTGACAGCTGGCAATCACGATGCGCATCACGAGCCTGGCGGAATGCCTGCTGAACTGTGCGAATTTCCTCAGCGGTTACTGGCGAGCCGGCCAACTTGTTCGTTAGCGTGCTGATTTCCGAATCAAGAGTGCGCGCATCGAGACGCGCGGAGATTAGGTTCTTTCGGTGCGTGGCCATCAGATTTGCATATTCTAAAGCGCGGCCACGCATGTTAACGACGACGTTACGCAGTGAGGAGATCGCTTCCTCGAGCCCGGCGACGCCGGTATTGCTCCGGAAGGTGGCGAGGGCCGCACGCGCGTCGTCTGACAATGCCCGACCGCAAATGCATGTGCCGATCTCCAAGAGATCGTCAACGAATCGCGGCTTGATCTTGGCCGGTAGCTCGCCGCTCCGGATTGCGTCAGCCGTGAAGCGCTCAACGTCGTCGAAGATCCCAAGGGTCAGAGTAAGATATGCATTGCGGGATAACTCCGCGCCTACGTTGGCTTCAAGTAGCGAGATGTGCTTGCCGAGTTCTTGTTGACGTACGAGCTTAGCGTTCTTGTCCTCAACGAACGGCCGCAGCTCCTCGAAGTCAGCGAGTTGCCGCTCGTAGGAGCTTTCGAGCGACCGCGCGGCACGCTCCTCATTCTGCAAGTTAAGGAGCAGGGCCTTCGTAGCATCCCGATCCTCGCCAACGCGAGCGATCTCGTCGGAGAGTGCTAGCGTTTCACCAGACGCGTTCTCGCGGATCTTCTTCTCAAGCACCTTGCCCGTTTTCGCTAAGTGATCACTCGCCCGATCAAGTACTCGCAGCTCGAGAAAGGTCTCAACCGCAGAACGCAGGCGATCCTCGGAGTCTTTGTCTGTACCAGCTAGGGCTTCCATGTCTTCGCCGCGGAAGAAAAAGAAGCGCGAGAGGCCAACGGGAATCAACTGCTCGATCTTCTCGTACGGGTCAAAGTTGGAGTCGGTCTCCCCCAGCGCATTGATCGCAAATAGTGCGAATGTGGCGCTCCCCGTGCGCTCGAGAGCCCCGTCGTCCTTTTTGCGATACTTCTGTGAACGGCGAGCCCGGTATGTCTTGCCGTCCGCCTCAAAAGTAAGTTCGACGAGGGCCTGCGTGTGGCCACCTGCCAGAAGCTGAACCGCTGCGCGGTGCGAGAGAATCTCGTCTGGCTGCGGCATCGAGATCTTGCCGTAGAGACACCACGTGATCGCGTTCAACAGCGTGGTCTTGCCCGCACCGTTGGTACCTAGAATCACGGTGACGTTCTTAGGCCCTGGCTGGGCGAACCGAATGTCGTTGACGCCGAAGAACTGACGGAAGTTCTCAATCGTGATGCGCGTCAAGATCATGAGACGTGATCCTCGAGAAACCGGATCAAATCCGTGACGATCGGGGGGTGCGCAAGATTGAGATGTGCCCGCTCTTGGGCGAGCAAGTAGTCGAGAATCTGGACCTCTTGCTTGGTCAGAGGATCAAAGAGATCGCGCGCGAGCGCCTTGCGGCGTTCAACGACATCCTGCCACGTCGCTACCGGATGTGTCATAAGCTCCTCAGGTATCAAACAGTAGATGTTGGAGGCCAAACTGTTCTAAGGCGGGGAGCAACTTGTCGAGCGCTTGGAAGCGATTCGTAGCTGTAGACGCAAACTCGACCACGCGGCTCATCTCGCGGCGAAACAGGCCCTTGATCGATGCGAGCGTTGTCGCGTCGATGCCGTGAAGTGGCGGGAGAACGATAAAGTCGAAGATCTCAGCATGCTCCTTGCCAGGGGCGCGGCGAAGCACGCGTCCACGGCGTTGGATAAACTGCCTCGGATTGGTACTACTCGCCAGAATGAACGCGCGTCTAGTCGCAGGGAGATCCACCCCTTCATCTAGACATCTGATGGCAACCAACGCTTGAAGAGAGCCGTCCAGAAACTGTTGCTCAAGGATGCGACGATCGGCTGGCAACGTGTGCGCTGTGTACCGTTTGACGCTCATTCCGAGTTCTAGTCCAATCATCTGTGTAACGGCGTCGATCTGACGTACTACTGTGTCCGATCCGTCAACATCATCGTTGGGGTCATCCAGATCGCGCAGCGTGACCTTGCCATCGCCGCAATAGACAAGCGTGTGGGTATCCGATTGATACGGTGACAGGTGCGTACGAAGCGCAGGAATCTTGGCTCGGCAGCCAGCGATCAAGCGCGCACGCTTTATGAGGAGATATTGAGCCGCCAGTGGCCAGTCAGAGAAGTCGTCGGAAGCTCCCACGAGCCTGACGATGGCCATGGTGAGCGCGAGATACTCTTCGGTTTCCTCGCTATCAAGATGTACGAGAATCGGTTCGTAAAGATACGGCGTTAGCACAGGGGGAGACGCCGCTAGCGCTTCCGCGATGCCAAACCTGAATACGACGTCGCCGAAGTATGAGCGTATGCGGTCGGTTCCGGCGTCGTCGCCATGCCGGACCGGCGTCGCAGACAGTCCGAGGCGCAGGCTGATGTTCTCGGGGAGCGCCCTGGACATCTCCGCGCTTCCAGCGTTATGCACCTCGTCGACTACAAGGAGCGTGCGTACGCGAAGTGCGACGAGGATACGCTGAAACTCCACACCTGAGAACGTGGCCATGCTTACGGCTAGGCTCGCAACTGGGATGCTGCCGTTGTTGCAAGCGTAGAGTGCATCGCGCGCTGCCGCGACCCAAGAGGCAGAGCTACCAGCGCATCGGACGGGCGAGAGGCCGAAGTCTCTGGCGACTGCAATCCACTGATCCACTAAATGGAGCAGTGGTGCCACCACGATCACGACGAGAGGCCCTCCCAATTCGCGATAGAGGCGTGTCGCAATTGAGAGCGCCGTGAATGTCTTGCCGGTACCGGTGGCCATCTCAAGGACGCCCGTGCCTTGCGACCCGAACCATGCCGTCACAGCAGCCTGCTGATATGGTCTGAGCTGAAGATACGCTGGAGGAAGAAGCGTTTCACTTCGCACCGGCAGGTCGGTCATTCTTGCACTAGGAGAGGGTGGAAATGGATCCGCAACCGTCGCGTCAGCGTGTGGTTGCCATCGTCGCAGTACAAGCCAGTGTGCGCGCAGGGCCTCCAGAAAGGAGCGGACATCGAGGCCCGCGGTCTCGTTTGACCACAGCGTCTCGAACTGGAAGTCGATGCGACGCGCGGCAAGTGAGTTCGGTTCGTGCGCGACGATACGTTCGAAGTTGCTGAGATACGCCGTGCGTGATTCATTCGCGCTTCCCTCGAAACACACGGACGGGGATGTCGGCCTTACAATAACGCCCAATTTCTCGTGATAGATCGCATCCGACGTCTGGTTCTTCGGGCGAGCCACCTTGATGGCCAACTGGCCACTAATAAACGACGACTGAAGAAGGACGCCGCTCGAAGGCAATAATTGTCCCGGTGAAGCAAGGCCGAAAATGGTGGGGATAGTTGATGGACGATCTAGCGCCCGCATTAGAAGTACGACGTCATCGGCCTGAAAATGGTGGCTGCAAACAAGATCGAACCGACCACCTCTCGCGAAGAAGTCAAGGAAGACGCGTGGGGCGATTCCAAAGATGCTCGATGAGAAGAAGCCGACAGCCCTCCGATATCGGATCGCCCCTGCTATCTGGGGGCGAAGAAATCCCTCAAGTAGCGCGCCATTCGCACCGCGGAAACAGATCGACATGGCGAGCAGGGAAGGGTGGAGTGGCTCGTTAGGTGAGCCTTACTTGGAAACAGCAGTCTTTTCAGGAAACGTCGTTCGTATAGAATGGCGATGGGTGCTGACAACGGCCAGATACCAGAAGCTGCATGAATCGACGCGGCATCTGGTGCGCTGCTGTCGATGGTCGCAACTAAGACTGGTCGAATGAGGTGCTTCTCGTGAGGAATCGCTTACGAATCGTCGGGAGACTCATCGCAGCCGTCATGAACTATACGCGTTGTCGATCCGCTCGTTCGAGGGGTGCTCCGTGCTCTTCCTGCCTGACAAGGCGCTTCCTCGATGCCGACCCCTGACCTGCAGGATGTGCACGGGGAGCGTTGATTGCGTCTGTGTGCGCGGCAGTTGCCCCGGAGCGATGCTCGCTGGGAGTGCGCGGCTTCATCAGGTCCCCTAGGCCCGCACATGCGCTGCTCAGTAGTGACTGCAGCCCGTCCGCCTCCGCCGAGCGCTGCCGGGCCATATCACCGCAAGTAGACCATGTTAGACGAGCGGTCTTGACCGGATGAATGCCAACGCAAAGACAACGGAAGCAAGGGTCGCAGGAAACTGCCAGATCTTTCGCTGGATAGGATCTGCGACCTCAGGGTCTTTTGAATCCGGGTCGCCAAAGTCAGCTACTCCCTTCATCACCCACCACTCAACTCGAAGACTCTCGCAGGCCCGGCAGACGCCAGCCGCCTCCATCTCAGTACCTCGAATCTCCTCATCAATGTCTTCTCGTTCCTCGGGAAGACTTCCGTCAGCAACGAGCACATTACGAGACAGTACGTCCGCTTGAATCGCGCTCGGCTTCCAGTCATCAGCGAGTTGCTCAGGCCGCTCGTCCGGAGGAAGCTCCGAGAGCGCCTGCGAAAGTGCCGACCAGTGAAGCTCCGTTTCGGATAGGAAGTAGCTCATCCGTCGCCAAAGAGCGTCCGGCATAACGAAGTGGTCAGCGCGAGGCAGGTCCGCACCTTTTTCGCGGCGAACTGGTGTCGGATCAATGACTTCCTTCACCACCAGCACGTCGCCCCTCCTGGTCTTGCCGCGAAGTCCGCCCGCCATACCGCATAGTATCGCGCTGCCGCAACCAATGTGCGGTAAGAGAGTCCTGCACGCGTCTTGAGCGAGTCCAGGGCCTTGGTCACCGATCAATGCCAGTGCGATCCGGCGGATCCTCCCCTCTACCTCTTCCTCAACCTGCCACACTGGATATGAATCAATCTCTATCGGCTTCTGCTTCAGAACGCCGAGTACGCGTCGCGCCACACGTAGTTCATTAGGCTTCGCGACTAGGATTAGCCAAGAGTTGTTCGCCACTGTTGTATTCTCGCGGCTGAGTGGTTTAGCCACTAGGTGCTTCACCCGGTCAGGGGAAAAGGCGAGCGCAAAGTGATGAGCTACCACGTCTGCTGGGAGCAGCTTTGCCTTGAACGCAAGGTCATCAAGGATCATCTCGCGCCACCGAACTTCCGTTGCTTCCCGTTCCGCCTCGGCGGATTCGGTAGGCAGGATGGACTTTGGCGGCTCCGACAGAAACTTGTGCAAGAGCACAGTAGTAGAGAGCACCGCGTCTTCGCGACGAAGTTGCCTTGGACTCACGGCGCCTCCGGAGCGGAGAGCTCGAACTCATAAAGCGCTAGTCGAATTGGCGGGTCGTCTGGATGACGCTCAGACGGTCTGAAATCGCATATTAGCGTGTGCGCCGATACCACGGACCGACGGACAGCAAGTACGAGCCGAGCTACGGCCCGAGACGTGCTTCCGGATCGAGTGAACTCTTCCGCAAAAATGACGGGTGTGCGTGGCTCTGTGTCGCGAAGCTGAAGGAACCAGCGAGGCGTTTCAGCGCCAAACGCTGCGACGAGAAAGTCAAGGTCGTAGTCACCGTCAGCAAAAGCCTCCAAGGACGGCCTGGGGATGAGGACTACGCTAGCGGCAGCATGGAGCAGTGCGATTGCACGTGCAAACGCTTCAGACCCGAGCTCATCCAGCGCAACGAGCACGAACGGCGCTTGAAAGTTGCCGAGTCGATCCACCTCGTTCCGAATTCTTCGCAGCGCAACCGAAGCGAGCCATGCGCCGTTGTCACGAAAGACCTCCCGGAAATCGGGCGACCTGCCAATTGTCGCGCGGGCATCCGGAACGTCGCGCTCGTCGATCCACGCGTGGGCCTCGACGAGTTCCCAGAAATCAAATGCCGGCAGTAGATCGAAATCTTCCTCTTCAAAGGAAGAGAACGGCATCTTGAGCGCACAACATTGACAGGTAGGTGTACGGCGAAGTCCACGATCTACGCCGAGGAAATACTCGACCTCGACCGAGTGCGGTTTGATCGGCAAGCTCCGTCGTCCTGGCATTCCAGGAGGCACATCAGTCACCGTACACATTACGGAGGCGATTGCAGGAAACGGCGTATCCGGCAGCAAATCATGCCACCTCCTGAAGAGCGCTTCGAGACTGTATCCCGCGTCGACGAGCGGCAGGACTAGCACCGCGCGATCCTCCGCAAGCGGCTTCGCAGTATCGCGATCAGCCAAGAGCGAGCTCAGAGACGCTGACCCGATGCCAAGCTGCACTGCGGTTTCGTCTGCCGCAGCCTGAAGCCAACGAGACACCGTAGTGTCGTACAGGATTAGCTTCGCATCAGGCTGCCTGCGCTTGATGAAGTCCGCCAAGAGCGCACGAATCTCATCCGTGCAACGAGATCCATCATAGAAGTACCGAGTACACTCCATATGATCGCCGAGTTTGCGACGGAAATGACCTACCCGGCGAATCATCTTCTGGTGCAGCAGAGACTGAGCTTGCTTCACCGCGCTGCCATCGAGCGAGCCGACCGCTAGGTTCGCGTCTTCCGAACTTAGAAGCGAGCCTGTGATACGCCCTGATCTATCGACGATTGCTAGCTTACCGTCGTCGATCGCTGGTTGCAGCAACTTGCATACAACGTCTTCGTCTTGAGGATGCTCGTCGAAAAGGAGCACGGTGGGTATGATCTTGCCTTCATCATGCCGGTCCCGGAGGGCCATCGCCAGGCTAAGCTGTAGCCTGCCAGGCACGAAGTTGTTCTGGTCAAATGACGCGCCTGCTGACCGAAACATCGCGTCAATAATTAGCAGATCAATAGCTAGTTCAGCATTGCTGAGGCTGGCTTCGATCGTGCCGTACAGAGACAACCTGCCATTCTCATGCAAAGATGTGAGAGTTATCGGAACCGACTGGACGTCATCCGACACGTGTCGAGGCGAGGGAAGCCTCAGCGCACTCGACGCCAGCCGTCCGTAGAAACGAACACGGTCAGGGGAGACTGCCTCTGACGAGGCCGGACCGAAGCGGATCGGCAAAGCCAGATAAGTGCCTTGGTGGCCCGCTGCCGGCGCACTCATACAGCGCCAGCGCGAAGCGGAAGGCGGACAGTAACCAAGTTGCCGTTGAAAGGATGCCAGTTCGGATAGTCGACAAGCTCCGCATCGCAGGTGTCACCGAAGTCTTGATCGTCGGCTGGTTGCTCGTCATGCGGGGGCTTGGAGAGTTTGAGGTTCCAGTCTCCCGCTCGGAGCTGAACGACTCCACCGTAAACGGCGACGGCCGTGTTGGCCAACAAGAACAAGCCCATTCCCGGCTGTGCGAGAACGTCGCTCCTTGCATCGTCAAGGGCTTCGGGAACGGGACCATGCCCACGTCGGTCTCGAGTCGTACCCGGAAACACAGACGCGAGTAGAAAGTCGCCTTCGGTTGCAGATTTGTCGGGTATGTCAGTGGAGCGAACTATCCCACCGTCCCGGCGTTCCTTTTGAAACGCATGTCCAAGGAGCCGCCGGTATGATGCTCTCAACTGCAAATCAACAGGAGGGGCGATACTCAGCCCGGACTGAGCGGCATGCTTGAGGGTCCGGCCGATTGGGATTCCATCGTCCCAGACGCTGACCGTGAACGTGCCACCCGCCCTGCTCCTCTGCATGAAGGACACGATCTGAATTGTGTCGGCCGCTGGGTGCCGTACCGCGTTGAGAAGCGCCTCAAAAATAATTCGGGATGCGAGCAAGTTAGCCGGGCCGGCTAAGGAGCGACGTAGCACTTGGCCAACTCTGTCCCAGCGTGCCGATTCCGACAGGGCCAGTGAAGAATCAAATAGGTTAAACTGGCGCTTGAAGGTGCTAATTTCGAAGAAGTACTTCGGAAGCAACCGGTCTTCGCCGAATGGTCCGTCGACCCAGTGACCTGCGTACGGGTTTTCGCGATGCGGCGCAAACTCAAAGAAGTCACGATTCTCACCGACACAGACACTCGCGACCGACTCACCGACGGCCGCTAGGAACGCATCATGAAATCGCCAAGCCTCGAGAAAGTAGCGCGCACGTTCAGAACTCGGCAGCAATAGGTTCGTCGTTTTTCGCGCCGCCTTGCGCCGCACCACGAACGAGATCAGGTAGAGAAGCGCACTGGGGTGGATCCACTCGCACGCGCGAAGGTCAAACGCGACAACATCAGGCTCCTCGCGGGGCCGCGAACCTAAGGAGGAGTCCGAGGGTCCACCCTGGTGCCAATGGACAAGGTGGCGGTCGATATGGCTCTCAAGGTCTGAGACCGAGAGCCGCAGCGGCATCTTGATGATGAGATTTGCGGTCGGAACCAACTGGCGCTCCCCAAAGGACCGTTCGACCTGGCTTTAGTTCCAGACCTTGATGTCACCACCCATTCCAGCGTTGTACTGCAAGTCCGGGTCGCGGGCAATATGGTACGCGAGCAATCCCGCCGCGAGTGCTGCAGAAACGCTGGGGCCCACCGCGCCCCATGCCCGCAAGCGAGAAGTAACAGGTAAGCCCTTTGCAAGACGACGGTCGCGGGCGTTCAACGCCACCTCCCCGCGTGGCGGTAAAGGCCAAGAATTGGGCACCTTTATAGGCACCAAGAGAGCGTTGCCTTGCGCGGATCACTGGGGAGTTACGGAACCTTAGCGACCGTAAGCACCTGCAGTGTAAAGCATCGTTATGTAACAGTATACGCTGAAGTGACAACTACTTAGCAACATAAAATCGTCCTACTGTCACAGCAGTATGCCGGTTTTCAAGACCGGAGCTTTAAACCACTCAGCCACCTGCCCTCGTGCCGCGCGCATCGGTGTCCCGGTGTCGCGACAGGCGAAAAATCACCCCGGCGCGCGCGTGGCGCTACCTCGGCGACCATACAACGTCACCAGCGTCCTGAGTCGGCGGCGTATCTCGGGGGTGACCTGATCCCACGTGAACCGGAACGTCCAGTTGCCCTGTGCCTGACCGGGGCGGTTCATCCGGGCCTCGCTGCCGAGTCCGAGGACGTCCTGCAGCGGTATGAGTACGGTGTCGGCGACCGACGCGAGCGCTGTGCGCAAGAGCGTCCAGTGGATCTCCTCGCCGTCGGTGTGCAGGTAGCGGCGCGCGAAGTCGCGCTCGCGCCGGACGGCCGCTTCGGAGCGCGCCGGATTATCGGCGACAGCGGACGTCCACCATCCAACCACCGTGTCGTTGTCGTGCGTGCCGGTATAGACCACGCTGTCAGGCCGAAGATTGTGCGGCAGGTATTCGCTCTGCTTCGCCTCGTCGGCGAATGCGAACTGCAGCACGCTCATGCCCGGGAATCCGCAATCCTCGCGCAGCGTTTCCACGGCGGGCGTGATGACGCCGAGGTTCTCGGCCACGATGGGCAGCGGTCCGAGCGCGCTGGCAATGGCGATGAAGAGTTCAGAGCCGGGGCCCGTCACCCACTGTCCGTGCGCGGCGACGGTGTCGGCGGCGGGCACCTCCCAGAAAGCCTCGAAACCGCGGAAATGGTCGAGGCGCACGACATCGAACAGTGCGAAGGCGGCGCGCATGCGCCGCACCCACCACGCATACCCGCTGGCCCGCATCGCGTCCCAGTCGTAGAGTGGATTGCCCCACAGTTGGCCAGTGGCGCTAAAGTAGTCCGGCGGGACACCCGCCTGCACCACGGGTTGCCCGCGCGCATCGAGCCGGAAGAGCGTGGGGTTTGCCCACACGTCG
>Ga0172379_10006320_pt1 | contig 15943 bp, 17 predicted proteins | sample GrowelOW334metaG_FD_119756 | JGI IMG/M metagenome (GOLD analysis project Ga0172379, IMG submission 119756) | Groundwater microbial communities from an aquifer near a municipal landfill in Southern Ontario, Canada - Groundwater well OW334 metaG | ecosystem: Environmental > Aquatic > Deep... | reverse complement strand
TCTTGATCGATCTTACACAGTTCGTTTGTCAAAATTCGGCACTGATTGTAGCCGCGATCCCGAAATCTTTTTTTGGAAATGGGTATCGGCACAATAATCGGATCTTTAAAATTTGAAAATATTTCAAGTTCGGAAAATTCCGCGATCATTTCTTCGTAAAGCGCGTTTGCAAGCAGGCAAGCGATTCTTTTGTTGCCTCTGTATTTGAGTTCCCAAATGGCTCTTCTGACCAGCGGATTTTTGTAATCAAAAATTGCCGACGCGTATTTTTTTAAGCCGATTTTGTCCGCGTGGGAAACACTCTCCATAAATTCGGGGACTGTCATTTTTTCAAGCCGAGCGACAATTTCGGGCTGAGGAAGGAGGAAGTCAAGAAATAAATACCAAGCGTTTTTTAGATTTTTTACAAATTTGTCAGATTTTTGCATTTTTTAAATATCTTAAATTTTAAAAACTCTAAATTTTTAATTCCAAATTTTTAATTTTTAAATAATTTCCCAATGTCTTAATGTTTAAAAAATTAAGAAATTAAAGAATTATTTAAAAATTGCCTGCCCTCCTGAGGGTAAATTAAAAATTGAAAATTCTCACATAAAGTATATCAACAATCGCACCTTTTTGATTTTTTTGTTGTGATATAATAAAAGAGTCTATTTATAATCTAAATTATGCGTAATCCTTTTAAAATTATTTGGGCGGCTTTTCATGGCGGAGGCGAAAGCGTCATTGGCATTGATGTCGGATCTTCGTCAATTAAAGTAATTCAGATTCGCAGTAAAAACGGCCGCGCCATTTTGGAAACTTACGGAAATTTGGCTTTAGGTCCGTCGGCTTCTTTAAGTATCGGACAAGCTACCAATTTGCCGGCGCCAAAATTAAATGAAGCGCTCAAAGATATAATTACAGAATCTCATGTGACCACAAAAAAATGCGGCATAGCTGTCAGCATTTCTTCAAGTCTTGTTTCGGTTATTGAAATGCCGGCGGTCAGTATGGAACAGCTTGCTCAAATGATTCCGATTGAAGCCAGAAAATATATTCCGGTTCCAATTACCGAAGTTAGTTTGGATTGGTCAGTTATTCCAAATATGGGAGACAAGCCGGAGCTGGTAAAACCTCCACAACCGCTAGCCGACAAAACAGAAGTCAAAAATTTAAGCGCTCCCGGCGAACCGAAGCCAATAGGGAAATTAGAGGTGCTTTTGGTTGTTATCCACAACACCGCCATTTCAAAATATAAAGAATTGGTCAGGAGCAATGCTTTGGATCCAGGATTTCTTGAAATTGAAATATTCAGCACTATCAGAGCCGCTCTTCCGGATGTGTCGGAACCGATAGTTATGTTTGATATGGGCGCCGGCACGACAAAAATGTATGTTGTGGAAAACGGCATAGTCAGAAATTCGCATGTCATAAATCGCGGCGCTCAAGATATCACGGAAGCCATTTCTCGAGCCATGAGCGTCAGCATGGATGAAGCCGAAAGCCTAAAAAGACGATTCGGTATGAATATAAATCAGGACAATAAAAATATTAAACAAGTTTTAACGGCCAGTTTCAGTTTTATTTTTGCCGAAGCCAAAAAGGTTATAGCTAATTTTGAAGAAAAACATAAACGGGTTATAAAAAATGCGGTGTTGACCGGCGGGGGATCAAATTTGATAGGATTGCCGGAAATGCTTGAGATGGAATTAAAAATCAAGGCTTCCATGGCTGATCCTTTTTCTCGTGTGGAAGCGCCGGCGTTTATGACTGCGGTTCTCAAAGAAGCCGGTCCGGAATTTAATGTGGCAATTGGCGCCGCTCTTCGCCGATTGCAAGAACTAGAATAAAAGAAGTCCGTTTGCCTGAGAGCGAACGGACTTTTTAACCAGTAGCTGTTTGTTGACGCAAATCGTCAATATTCACATTTGGCATTGGGCTTGAAAAGGGTATTGGAGGTATAATGAATAGAATTATGATTCATGATTTATGAATTATGGGTTGAAAAAAATGCGAAGCATTTTTTTCAACAGGTCTTATTCGTAATTCGTAATTCATAATTCTTAATTCAATTTTAAGATGGACGCTAAATTTCAAACATCATTTATCCCCAAAAAAAGCATGCCGGCGCCGACGGTCAGCAGGAACCAGTCGGTCAGTGTTTTTCTTTTGGTATCTGTGGGTGTTTTTGTCATTGCTTTGGGATTTTCAACCTGGGCGTTTTTTTACCAAAGATCTCTCGTATCGGAAATTACCGAACTTGACAGCGCTTTAAGCGCCGCGAAAAAAACTTTTGAACTCGGTTTTATAGATGAGGTTACGGTGCTAAGCAATAAAATTGAAGCCGCAAAGGATCTTTTGGTCCGACACGTGGCGCTGACGCCGTTTTTCTATCTTTTGGAAGATGAAACTTTGGCAAAAATCAGATTTACAGATCTAAATTTAAGCATAGATGAAAATTCCGGAGCTGTTACCGCCACTATGACCGGACAAGCAAAAAGTTTTAATTCCATAGCTTTGCAATCTGATGTTTTTGGCAAAGAAACAAAATTTAAGAATCCGACATTTTCGGATTTTCAGTTGGATAAAGACGGCAATGTGATGTTTAAATTTACAACCAATGTCGACCCTTCAATTTTGCTTTATAAAAAAACCGTTTCGGCGACCACTGTTCAAAATACGGCGGTAAATTCCCCAAGCGCCACAACTTCCACAACGACAGCAACAACAACAAAACCGGTCAAGTAAATTTTAAGTTTTGGAAGGTTAAATAAAATCTCAAAAATTAATGAGAATAAACAGCAATATCATCTCGGTTATATTATTGATAGCCTCTGTCGGCCTTTATTTCGGTTATTTAAGTCCGACTTATTCAGGCGTTTCATTTGATGAAAATCTGGGAAGCAAAAGTATTACGGAACTTCAGGGAAAGAAAGCCGAGTATGAAGACGCCATTGATAAAACAAAAGAGATAGAAAAAGCCAGAACCGGCCTTTTGGCCAAATACAATGCCATTACTCCGGATAATGTTAAAAAAATGGCAAAACTTTTGCCGAATTATATAGACAATGTCAGATTGATAATTGATGTCAATACGATTGCTTCGCGTTACAAAATGACCCTGGGCAATATATCCGTGGCTGCCCCAACCCAAACCGCGGCTCCGGCCAAAACCGCAACCGGCGCGGCATCTTCCGCAATCGGTCCTGCCCCGGTCGCCGGAACCGCGGGCACTCAAACTGCTGCCGCTGGCGCGGCTTCTGTGGCGGCAACTACGGTCAGAAAATACGCATCAGCAAAGCTGACTTTTTCGGTAACCGGTTCTTACGACAATTTCATACAGTTTGTGGAAGATTTGGAACATAGTTTGAGAATTATAGATGTTACTTCAATTACTCTTAAACCTCCGGCCGACTCAAAAACTGAAAACTATAATTTCGGCTTATCCATAAACACATACAAATTAAAATAGAAAAGAACGGTGCCAATCCGCCGCGGCGGATTGGGATCGCTCATCGGTATAGATACAAAAAGAATTATGTTTAACTTCTTGCGAAACAAAAAAATTATGATTGGCGGGGCGGTTGCTCTTATTTTAGCCGGACTTGTCTATTATATGTATTTTAGCGGCGGTACAGACGTAGTAACAGACGATACGCTTCTTACCCAGTCGCCAGTCAGCGATTCGGACGCGCTTTTGGGCAGAGAACTTTTGAATGCTCTAAGCCGAATGAGATCAATGAAGTTGGACGCCACTTTTTTTGCCGACCCGTCTTTTACAAGTTTGAAAGATTGGAGTGTGGAGCTTGTGCCGGAACTTCCTATTGGCCGAAAAAACCCATTTGCCCCGCTAGCATCATCAACGGCTCCGGCGATTGTTAGATAACAGAATTGATTCATGATTCATGATTAATGATTAATGAATAAAAACTGAAGTTTAAATCCTAATATCTAAGCTCTAAATTCTAAACAATATTCAATCTCAAAATTTTAAATTCAAAACAGAAATTTTGAATTTGTTTAGAACTTAGGATTTAGAATTTAGAGTTTTTCCTAAAATTATGAGCCTGCTGGATTTATTAATTGAAAAAGAGATAGTCAAAAAGGCTGATGAAGCCGCTATTTTGGCTGAAATGAAAAGCGGAAATGCCAGTTTGGATGACGTGCTTATCAAAAGGGGGATAGATGAAAAACTGATTATTGCGGCAAAAGGAGAATATTCGGGAATACCCGTTCGGGAACTTGGGCCAACCCAAGTGCCTTTTGAAGTTTTGAAATACATTCCGGAAGAATCGGCATCGTATTACAAATTCGTGCCCATTGCCATCAAAGACAGCGTTCTTGAAGTGGGAGTCATTGACCCTGACAATTTGGAGGCCAGAGACGCAATGAATTTCATTTCTTCCAAATCCAACATTCCTTTTAAAGTTTTTTTGATAAATCACGCTGATTTTGAAAAAGTTCTGCAAACCTATAAAAGCCTTTCGGGAGAAGTTACCAAAGCGCTGTCCGAACTTGAGACCGAGCTTTCAGTCGAGAAAAAAGCGGCTACGGAGGAAGGCAAACAGGCGAATCCGACCAGAATCATTGAAGAAGCGCCGGTTACGAAAATCGTGGCCACCATTCTTCACTATGCCACCGAAGGCAACGCTTCCGATATTCACATTGAACATATGGGAGACAAAGTGCGCGTGCGATTCAGAGTGGACGGCACGTTGAACACCAGCCTGGTTTTGCCGGTCAGAGTTCACCCCGCGGTGGTGGCCAGAATCAAAATTCTTTCAAATATGCGTCTTGACGAAAAAAGAAAACCGCAAGACGGCCGCTTTTCCGCGAGAATTAACGGGCGAAAAATTGACTTCCGCGTTTCCACTTTTCCGGCATATTATGGCGAAAAAATCGTTATGAGGATCTTGGACTCGGACAAGGGCGTCCGGGCCATAAAAGATATGGGATTATCAAAAAGAAATCTGGATATGATGCTGGACGCCATTGATCGTCCTTATGGAATGATTTTGATTTCAGGTCCGACCGGTTCCGGAAAATCCACAACTTTGTATTCAATGTTAAATGAAGTGGACCGCGATTCGGAGAATGTGCTTTCTTTGGAAGACCCGGTTGAATACAACGTGCCTGGAATGAACCAGTCCCAGGTTATGCCGGAAATCGGCTATACTTTCGCCAATGGTCTTCGTTCAACATTGCGCCAAGACCCGGACATAATAATGGTCGGTGAAATCCGAGACAAAGAAACCGCCCAGCTTGCCGTTCAAGCGGCATTGACCGGACACTTGGTGTTTTCCACTATCCACACAAATAGCGCCGTCGGCGTGATTCCTCGCTTGGTGGATATGGGCGTGGATCCTTATCTTATTGCGCCGACTTTGATTTTGGCCATCGCCCAGCGCCTTGTCAGAACGCTTCCTCCGGGAGGCGGGAAGCCGGTGCCAATAGACGCTTCTTTGAAAATGATGTTGGAAAAGCAGTTTGAAGAAATTCCGGAAAAATTCAAATCCGAAATTCCATTTGGAAAAGAATTTTACGCCGTCGCGCCGACCCCGGAATGTCCTCAAGGCACCCGCGGCAGAACGGCAGTTTTTGAAGTTTTACAGATGAACAAAGAGCTTGAGGGCGTCATTTTGAAAAATCCGACTGATATTGAAATCATGAAGATGGCAAGGAAGCAGGGAATGTTCACGATGAAGGAGGATGCCATCATAAAAGCGTTCAAAAGAGAAATTCCTTTTGAGGAAATCAATAAATTGTAGTAAAATAACGAGTGAGCAACGCGAATTCACCCCGTCATCAATTTCACCAAATAAAAAATTTTGACTAAATAAAAATTGTTTAACAAAAATAGTTAATTTAAGTTAAACAAGTGTTCGGTAAAATTGATGACTGGGGCGAGTACCCGAACAAATTTTGAAACAAAATTTGAACGGGCAAGTATTTTACACAACCCAGCACTAATTTTGTGGGACGGTGCCGGGAGAAAATATTAATTTAACATTTAACACGAAATTGAAAATAAAAATTTGTCTGTTCTATTAAAAAGAAATCTGCACAGACAAATTTTTGGATTAATTATTTAACAAAATTAGTGCTGGGTGGCGATTCCCGCCCGACTGAACGATTCAGTCGTTCGGGCGGGTTGTAACATTTCGCCTTCGCAAAGCTCGGCTCAATTAACAAAATCAGCCATGTCAGACCCAAAAAAATACAAAATTCTGATTGTTGACGACGATAAGTTTTTGCTGGATATGTACGCGGTTAAATTCAAGAACTCGGGTTTTGAAGTGGATTTGGCGCAAGGCGCTCTTGAAGGCATTGAAAAACTTAAGAATAGCGATAACAAACCGGATGGCATTCTTCTTGATATGGTGATGCCCGGCATGGATGGAATGGATTTTTTAAATGCTGTAAAAAAAGACAAATTGGCGGAACAAGCTTCAATAATCGTACTTACCAACCAAGAACAGTCCGGCGAAACTGATAAAACCAAAGGATTTAGAATAAGCGGATACATAATCAAAGCCGCAACGGTTCCGTCCGGAGTGGTGGAGGATGTTAGGAAGATACTGGAGAAAAAATAAGATAAAATAATTTTCAATTTACCATCCTTCGTCCGCCGCGGCGGACTTCGGAAGGGCAAGCAATTTTCAATTTTCAATCAATTTAAAAATTTTCAATTTTAAAACAAAATCCTCCGCTTTGATTACAAAGCACCTCCTTTAGTAAAGGAGGAATTGAATCAAGGTCGTAATTCTCCCTTAATAAAGGGTGAGAAGTGAAAGTTTTCACTTCGCAAGACTCATTGAGGATTTTGGCTAGTGCTAAAGAAGCAAAAAGCCCAATGAGTGGACAGCTTCTGTAAGAAGCACTTGTTCTGACAAGGAGGGATTTTTATTAGTTTGAAAATTTGATCATTGAAAATTATATCAACCTCTGAATTACCGCAGTTTTGATTGCAACCGGCTCGTTTAGTAAAAATTTTCAATTAACAGCTAACCAATTTAAACATGGACTACAAAAAAGAACTGGAAGATCTTATAGATACGGTAGTTAAAGAAGGCGGGTCTGACATACATATTTATGAAGGAATGCACCCGATTATAAGAGTAGCAGGTTCTCTTATTCCTCTTTTAAAAAAACCAAAACTGACAAAAGAAGACAGCCATGGATTTTTAAACGAACTTTTAACAGCCGACGACCGAAAGCTTTTTGCCGAAAAAAAAGAAATAGATTTTTCTTACAGCTATAAAAATCAAGTCAGATTCAGAGGAAACGGCTTTTATGAGCGCGGCGCTTGCGCCGTGGCTTTACGCTTGATTCCCAAGAGAATCAGAACCTTGGCTGAACTTAATTTGCCTCCGATTCTTGAATCTTTTACCAAAAAACAGCAGGGATTTTTTCTGGTGGTGGGACCAATCGGACACGGAAAAACTACCACCTTGGCTTCGCTTATAGAGCTTATAAACCAGAGCCGCGCGGAACATATTTTAACCATTGAAGACCCAATAGAATATATATACGAGCCAAAGCTTTCGGTCATAAACCAAAGAGAAGTCCGCTTGGACACCCGTGATTTTAAAATCGCTCTGAACAGTATGTTTAGAGAAGATGTTGACGTGGCTTTGATCGGTGAAATGAGAGATATAGAAACCATTTCAACCGCCGTAACGGCCGCCGAAACCGGACATTTGGTTTTCTCCACCCTTCACACCAACGACGCTTCTCAAACCATAGAAAGAATTATAGATATTTTTCCTTCAGACCAGCAGTCGCAGATTAGAGTTCAGCTGGCTTCAAGCTTGACCGGAATCTTTTCGCAAAGGCTTATCCCCAGAGTTTCCGGCGGGCTTATTCCGGCATCTGAACTTTTGATTTCAGACAACGCGGTTGCCAATCTTATCAGGGAAAACAGGACCCACGAGATTAACACGGTTATAGAAACCGGAATGGAAAAGGGAATGATAGACATAAATCGATCACTGGCCGAATTGGTCAGAGCGGGGGAGATAACGCCCGAGAATGCGTTCCTATATTCGACCAACCCAAAGCTTCTTGAGAAACTGATTTAAATAGTATAAGGAATTAGTATAAGTATATGGAAGAAAAAATACAGGTTAAGGAAAAAGTATAAGTATAAGGAAGAGAAGAATATGTGAGGAACCAACACAAGCATTTGGAAAACAAAATCAACAATTTTACAGATTTGGTGGCTTATAAAACAGCCCACGTACTAGTCTTAAAAATTTATAAAGCAGTTAAGCATTTTCCTGCTGAAGAAAGATTCGCATTAGGAAACCAAATGCGACGCTCTGCGGTTTCAATTACGTCTAACATCGCTGAAGGATTCAGTCGAAATACCGCTAAAGACAAAAGTCAGTTTTACGCTATGGCAAAGGGTTCTGCAACCGAACTACACAGCCAAGCACTGGTCGCTAAAGATTTGCTGTATATAACAGAATTCGACTATAAAGATTTAGAAAATGATATTATAAATACAATAAAGCTTTTGTCAGGATTAATAAAATCTGCCAGAAATCATTTTTAAGTTTTTCTTCCTTATACTTATACTAATTCCTTATACTATCTTATGCTTTTTATCTACAAAGTCATCGATAATAACGGTCGTATGTCCGACGGCACCATAGATGCCGTTTCCATTGACGTTGCCATCAGTTCTCTCCAGCGTCGAAATTTCATAATCTCGTCAATCAAGCCGGCCGAAAGCCATTCAATTTTTGACAGGAAACTGACTCTTTTTGAAAGAGTAAAAACAAAAGATGTTGTTGTCCTTTCAAGACAAATGGCCACTCTTTTTGAAGCTCAAATTTCGGCTTTGCGCGCCTTTCGGTTTTTGGTGGCTGAAACCGAAAGTCCGGCTCTTCGCACCAGTTTGCTTGAAATCGCCGACGACTTGCAAGGAGGCAGTTCCATTTCCAAAGCCCTTTCCAAACATCCGAAAGTTTTTTCCGATTTTTATGTAAATATGGTCAAAGCCGGAGAAGAATCCGGAAAATTGGACGAAACTTTTCTTTATTTGGCTGATTATTTGGACCGCAACTATGAACTGACTTCAAAAGCGGCCAACGCTCTTATTTATCCGGCTTTTATCGTTTTCACTTTCATTTCAGTCATGGTGCTTATGATGGTTATGGTTATTCCGAGCTTGAGCGCCATTTTGCTTGAATCGGGGCAGGAAATTCCCATCTACACCAAAATTGTCATAGCGCTCAGCAATTTTATGGTTTCTTACGGAATATTCGTGCTTGTGGCTCTCGTAATCGGCGGATTTTTTATTTGGCGATTTGGAAGCACCAAAAATGGAAAATATTATTTTGCCAGAATGAAAATAACTATGCCGTATTTTGGCGGACTGTTTAGAAAACTTTATCTTTCAAGGCTTGCCGACAACTTAAGCACGATGCTTTCAGCGGCCATTCCGATTGTCAAAGCTTTGGAAATTACGGCCGCGGTTGTGGATAACGCCGTTTATGAAAAAATCTTTCTTGAAGCGGCGGAAGGAGTCAAATCCGGAAGTTCAATCTCCGATTCATTTTCCAGATACAAAGAAGTGCCGGGAATTGTGGTGCATATGATTAAAGTCGGAGAAGAAACCGGAGAAATGGTTAAAATTCTTAAAACTTTGTCGGCTTTTTACAGAAGAGAAGTGGTCGGGGCGGTAGATTCGCTAGTCAGCTTGATTGAACCGGTTATGGTGGTGGGACTTGGCTTGGGCGTCGGATTCTTGCTTACTGCCGTTCTTATGCCGATTTACAATATCGCGGGCGGCCAATAAAAGACACGGATTAACACGGATATGAAGCCACGGATGGACACAGATAAATGAGACCACGGATTAAAACGGATAAGAGACAAAACAGATGGACACGGATATGAAAACGGGTAAATTGTTATACGAAGAATTGAGTTATAAAATACGTGGCGCTTTTTTTAGCGTTGCCAACACTTACGGCAAGGGCTTAAAAGAAATCATTTATCAAAAAGCCCTAGCTGAAGAGTTTGAAAAACTAAACATACCATTTGAAAGAGAAAAACGAATTAATATTTATTCTGTAAAAACAGGCAAGCTTCTAGGGACATATCTCCCAGATTTTGTCGTTGACAATAAAATAGTTATTGAGATTAAGGCGACAGATTTTCCCAATAAACTAGATATTGAACAGCAATTGTCTTATTTAAAATCAAGTAATTACGAGATTGGTTATTTGGTCAATTTTGGAACACCAAGGCTTTATATCAAAAGAACCATATATACCAACGACCGTAAAAACACAGATAAACACGGATTCAAAGCCACGGATTAACACAGATATATATCCGTGTTAATCCGTTTTCAAATCATTGTCTATCCGTGCATTTAATATCCGTGTCCATCCGTTTTTAAATCCGTGTTTATCTGTGTTTTGAAGATATCCACACCCTATTTTATTTTAAAATATAGTGCTGTATAATGTAAGGGCATATAACAAAAACGGCACTCTCCAATGTAGAGATGCGGTCGAACGGTTAGTTTAGTTTAAACAGATCTTTAATTTAGGATTTACAAATTTAGTGTCTTATTCTCCATCCCTCTTTAGTTGAGGAGGGATGTCGAGTCCGCGAGACAGGGTGGTGGTGTTTTTTTCAACACCTTTCCGTCTCGCCCCGTTACAAATTTTACTGAAATCAAAATAATTACATTTCTGACATAATTATTTATAAATGTTTAGCAGGTTATTAAGCAAACATTCGGTGAAATTTGTAACGGGGCAAGCAGACTCAGCACCCCCCCCCTCATCTGAGGTGAGGAGGGGAGAATCAAGACCAAACGCGCAAGTCCTAAGATTATCATTCATTATCAATTATTATTAATTTTAATTTAAAAGGATTCTTTCAAAATTTTGAAAGAATTCGCAAATAAAAACCATATGAAAAAAGGTTTTACATTGATCGAACTCTTGGTGGTTATCGCCATCATCGGTATTCTTTCATCAGTCGTTTTGGCATCATTGAACACAGCCAGAGCAAAAGGCGCGGATGCGGCCATTAAGTCAAACTTGGCAAACGCCAGAGCTCAAGCCGAGCTTTTCTATAATGACAACACCAATAGCTATTTCGATGTTTGTGGAGTTGCGTCTGCGGGCACCACAAAGTCGATAAACTCAAGTCTTGTGCAGGCAAGAGCGACCGGTGGATTTACTCCGGCTCTAAATGTTACTACAGCTAACGCAGGAACAGGAGAGACAACAACATGTCATGCTACAGCCGCCGCATGGGCAGCTGAATCGCCACTTAAGGCTAGTACTGCAGCTGTTCCTTCTATGTATTGTGTAGATAGTCAAGGAAATTCAAAAGTAACCACTGCCGCATTGGCAGCCAGCGCCGTGGTATGTCCGTAGTCTGAATTTTACAGTTTAAAACAAAAACTCCTTCGCTCTCGGGCGAAGGAGTTTTTGTTAACGCTCCCTTTAAAAAAGGAAGCACTCATTCTTATGAGGAGGGATTTAAAATCCTCTGTTTTGACTACAAAACACCTCCTTTAATAAAGGATGAATAAAGAACAATGGGCACCATTGTTCTTTAGTTTAAGTTATCCACCTTTAATTTAAAGAGGCAATAAATATGTTGTATAATGTAAATTCCAATTATCATTTTAATAAGGTTTAGGAATTGTGGTATCTGGCGTCCCTAATTCCTCCTTTCCTAAAGGAGGGGGACTAATTCTGATTAGCCGGAGGATTTTAAAATCCCTCCTGAATCAGAATTCAGTGCTCCCTTTCCCCACTTCGCTACCCCCTTCGCTAAAAGCTTTGGAGGGTCACAGAAAGCTACGAGGGGCAAGAAAAAAGGGAGAATCAAGACCAAAATCGCAAGTCCCAACTTTCTAATTATCAAAACCATATGAAAAAAGGGTTTACCCCGTTAGAGATTTACAATAATATGAAAAAAATAAATTCAAAAAAAATGTTTCGTAGTTTTTACTTCCACCCAAAAACAAAAAGAGATTTATCTCTAACGGGGTTTACATTGATTGAACTTCTGGTGGTTATCGCCATCATTGGTATTCTATCATCGGTTGTTCTCGGTTCTCTTAATACCGCCAGGGCAAAAGGCAGCGACGCGGCCATTAAGTCAAACTTGGACGGTGTTCGTTCCCAGGCGGAAATATATTTTGACGACCACCAATACAAGTACGGCGTTCAAACCGCAGGCAAGTGTCCTGATACCGCTCCGGCAAATGTATTTGGCGACGCCAATATTTTTAATGCAATCACTCAAGCTAACACTGCTGGAGGCGGAGGAGTAACTAGCAATACTCTAGACTTTGCTTATTGCAGTTCTTCAAATAACGCGTGGGCGTTGGCGGTCAAGCTTCGAACTTCCGATGATGACGAAACAGCGGCCGATCCTCCAGGATCAAATCCCGACGCGTGGTGCGTTGATTCAAGCGGAACGGCAAAATTATACAGCTATGTTGCCGGGAATACGATTGCGAATACTATAACTAGTAATAAGTGCAACTAAAGACAGTGACTAGTGACTAGTGGTTAGTGACTAGAAATACAAATATCAAAATAACCGAGCCACCCGAAGGGCGGCATAGTTGTTTTTTTGCTATAATATAACAGACTTGCGTTTGGTGTTTTTATTCTCCACCCCTCATTAGTTGAGGAGGGGATGCGAGTCTTCGAGCAGGGGTGGTGGTGTTAAGTTTTCAACACCCCTCCGTCTCGCAGACTCGACACCTCACCCTCATCTGAGAGGAGGAGGGGAGAATTAAGAACTAACCGTGTTTTTTATTCAAATGGAAATCTTAATAGCCATCTTGTTTTTTATCCTCGGCACTATCATCGGCAGTTTTTTGAATGTGGTTATTCTTCGGTATGGCACCGGACTATCGCCCCAAAAGGGAAGATCAAAATGTTTTTCCTGCGGAAAAACTTTGGAATGGCATGAATTGATACCGGTTTTAAGCTTTATTGCTCAAAAAGGCAGGTGTTCAAAATGTAAAAGCAGAATATCAATACAATATCCGTTGGTTGAAACTATTACAGGCATCTTGTTTGTTGGTATTTTTTTTCGGCAATTTAGTGATTTACAAATTTTCAATTTTCAATTTTCAATTTTCAATCAATTTTTAATTTATAATTTTTTAAACTCAATATTGCTGATTTTGATTTTCTGCATCCTGATCGTTATCACCGGCTATGACTGGCGCCACAAAATCATTCCAGATGGTTTTGTTTACAGCTTCGCGTTATTGTCTCTCATACATTTAGTGTTTTTTGTTTTTTCTCCCGGCACTTTTACTATTCACTATTCACTATTCACTAATCACTATTTAGACTTGCTGGCCGGTCCCATTTTAGCTCTGCCTTTTTTCCTTTTATGGCTGTTTTCCGGTGGCAGATGGATCGGCCTCGGCGATGCCAAACTGGCTTTAGGCATAGGATGGCTTTTGGGATTGCCTCTAGGATTATCATCAATCATTCTGGCCTTTTGGGTCGGAGCCGTTGCCAGTCTTTTAATAATAGCCCTTTCCAAGATTTCCAAGTACAAAGCTATTCACTCTTTTTGTTTGTCTTTGGGCGTAAAAAATCCTACAATGAAGAGCGAGATGCCATTCGCGCCTTTTTTAATATTGGCCGCGGTTATAACGTTTTTCTGGCAGATAGATGTGGTGGGGTTGGCAAATTTTTTGAGAATTTAAGCTCTTAATTTTTAATTAAAAATGTAAATATCAAAAATCAAAACCCGTCCGAACAGACATTCGTCCGGGCGGATGACAATTAAAAATAAAAAATGTAACCGATCAAACGAATTCATTTTAATTTACATTTTACATTGTCATTTTCCATTTTGATTTTTGCACTTTGATTTATTTTGGTACATAGGGCAATTTCAAATAACAAATGTTTGTAAAGAACACAAAAAGGAATAGAAGTCTAAAATTATTGTCTGGTTTTACCATCGTTGAACTCATCGTCTCAATCGCCATTTTTGTCATTATGACGGGAATCATTTTGGTCAATTACGGTCAATTCGGTCAGAAGATATTAGTAACCAATTTGGCTTACGATATCGCTTTATCCATCCGCGAGGCGCAAGTTTATGGTATGAGCGTCAAGGAATCAGACTTGGACGCAAACAGTCCGACTTTTTCTTCCGGTTACGGTATAAATTTTATCGGCGGAACTCCGACACGCTCTTACGTATTATTTGCTGACAAAGATAATGGCGGGGTTTATGGAGGGACAGACATTAATGGCTTGTGCGATTTTACGTCTTATCTATCTGAATGTCTGAAGGTTTACCAAATTCCTTTAAACTACAGCATAGTAAAATATTGCGGAGCGCTTCCCGATGATACAAATACCAATCCGGGAGCGATTGATGGTTCCGGTAACATAATTAACACCGGCAAACATGAAGAGTGTAATGCCGGCTCGGTGGGATCAAGTTTGAATATCAGTTCTCTCAATCTTGTTTTTACCCGTCCGAATCCAGAAGCGTCAATAATGACGACGTATACAAATCCTGCAGTCCTCCCTCCTGGAAACGGATACTATAAACTCGCCAGAGTTTATATCAAAATGTCCAATGGCGTTTATCGGGTCATTGAGGTGTGGAGCACGGGACAGATAGCCGTTAAATAAGGTGTAAATTTTAAGTGAACAATTTTACAAAACTAAAGCGCCATATAATTTTTAATTAAAAATGCAAATATCAAAAATCAAAATGACAGTTAAAAATTAAAAATGTTACTGAGTGAACAAATTCAGTTAATTTTGCATTTTAAATTGTTCACCCTTTACACTTTTTCACAGATATAAATTTAGATAACAAATTAGTCGAATTTATATATAAATCATTACTTTTATTTTTTAACTACCGTTCAATAAAAAAGTGTTTAGGGTAAATTTTCCATTTTTATTTTTACACTTTGATTTATTATAGTAATTAGGTCAATTTGAATATCAATGCTTGTTTCCAACAATACAAAAAGAAATAGAACTCTGAAATTATCCTCGGGTTTCACCGTTGCCGAAATGATCGTATCAATCGGTCTTTTTACAATTGTGGCAACCATTGCGACCATGAGCTTGCTTTCGGTTGTGACGGTCAATAAAAAAGCCCAAACCATGAAAGCTGCCATAAACAATTTTAATTTCGCCGCCGAAAGCATGGCCAGAAATTTGAGAATGGGAGTTAATTATCATTGCGATCATGAAATGGGCATTCCTCTCACTTCTGCCAAGGATTGTCCGTCGGGAGGACCATTTGTAACTTTTTTGGATAGCAATGGGCAAATGTCAGGTTATCAGTGGGACAGCACACTCATGACCATAAACAAGCTTGGCGCTTATAATGCCGTGTCAGATTCTTTTGCCAGTATCATTCCGATCACCGCTTCGGAAATAGTAATCCACAAACTACAATTTTTTGTAGATGGCACAAATCCGGTCAATGAAAAACAGCCGAGGATCCTGATTCTGATAAACGGCTATGCCAAAGCAAAAGATGCAGTGGACCAAACAAAATCTACGTTCAATATTGAGACAATGGTATCGCAAAGATTGGCGAATTTTGGACCATAGTTTCTTCATCCCCATCCCTCCTGCCAGAGGAGGGACGTCGAGTCCGCGAGACAGGGTGGTGGAAGAAGTTTAGTAATAATGTTTTCAACACCCCTCCGTCTCGCCCCGTTACAAATTTTACCGAAATCAAAATAATTACATTTCTGACAAAATTATTTATAAATGTTTAGTAAGTTGTTAAACAAACATTCGGTGAAATTTGTAATGGGGCGAGCAGACTCGACACCTCCCCTACAGGGACTGTCCACTCATTGGATTTTTTATTTCATTATCATTCATAAAAAATCTCAATGAGTCTTGCGAAGTGAAGACTTTCACTTCTCACCCTCATCTGAGGGGAGGAGGGGAGAATT
>Ga0172379_10006319_pt1 | contig 15943 bp, 11 predicted proteins | sample GrowelOW334metaG_FD_119756 | JGI IMG/M metagenome (GOLD analysis project Ga0172379, IMG submission 119756) | Groundwater microbial communities from an aquifer near a municipal landfill in Southern Ontario, Canada - Groundwater well OW334 metaG | ecosystem: Environmental > Aquatic > Deep... | reverse complement strand
CTTTTTCCCATTTAAGTTTTTGTATTGGCGCGGCTTTTTCGACGAGTTTTAATCTCAATTTTATATCACCATGCTCGCTTGGCCCCATGATACCAAAAATATCTGTCTGGCCGTTCATGGCGCAGGCCTGAGCATGTTTCGCAAAGCTGGACATTTCCTCATAATTTTCGGCAATCTGACTGCGATCTCCAAATTCATCAAAAGCTCCGCTAAACGCCATGGCCTGAAGCAGTTTCTTGTTAAGAATTTTTATAGGAACTCTTTTTGCAAAATCTTCCAAAGATTTAAAAGGGCCGCCCTTATCTCTAACTTCGATTATCTCCTTAATCGGCCCTTCTCCAACGCCCTTTATCGCCAAAAGGCCAAAGCGAATTTTTTTATCTCCGACGACGGTGAATCCGGAAAAAGATTCGTTTATGGAAGGTGGCAGGATCTCAATACCCATTTCTGTACATTCTTTAATTTCGAGAACGACTCTGTCGGTGTTGTTCGCGTCGCTGCAAAGAAGAGCGGTCATGAACTCAACAGGGTAATTAGCTTTTAAGTAAGCGGTCTGATAAGCAATCATGCCGTAACAAACAGCATGGGCTTTGTTAAATCCATATCCGGCGAATGGCTCGATAACTTCGGAGAAAACTTCTTCGGCGAATTTTTCTTTATGACCATTTTTTTTGGCTCCTTCGATAAATTTTTCTTTTTGCTGTTCCAGCAAGGCGGGGATTTTTTTGCCCACGGCTTTTCTTAAAAGATCAGCCTCTCCGAGAGAAAATCCCGCGAAATCACGAGCGAGTTGCAAAATTTGTTCCTGATAAACCGCCACGCCATAAGTATTTTCAAGAATCGGCTTAAAAGATTCGTGCAAGTAAGTAACTTTATCTTGAGCGTGTTTTCCTTTAATGTAAGTTGGAATCCATTCCATCGGGCCCGGCCTATAAAGAGCGCCCATGGCAACGATATCATCCAAAACGGTTGGTTTAAGCTGTTTCAAATAGCGTTTCATGCCGGCCGATTCAAGCTGAAATACGCCGGTCGAGTCTCCTTTTTGAAGCATTTGGAATGTTTTTTTATCATCCAAAGGTAACGCATCAATATTTACATCCACCTCCTTGGTTCTTTTTAGAATTTTTACAGTGCGCTCGATAACGGTTAAGTTTTTAAGGCCGAGGAAGTCCATTTTAAGAAGACCTAGCGCCTCAAGCGGCTTGGCCGAAAATTGTGTAACAATTTCTTTTTCATCTCCGGAGGCGCCATGCTGCAGAGCCGTATATTCCGTAAGCGGCTTCTCCGAAATCACAACGGCGCAGGCGTGTGTTCCAACGTGTCGAACGGTTCCCTCAAGGCGCATTGCATAGTCCAAAAGCGTCTTGGATTTCTCGTCGGTTTCATAAATATGTTTAAGATCGGGATCATCTTTTGTAGAAACGATCAAAGGTATGTTTTTGCCCTGGAATGGAGGCGGAACCGTCTTGGCCAAAGCATCCACGTCTTGATACGAATAGCCCAACGCGCGGCCTACGTCACGCACGGCCGCGCGCGACGCCATCGTTCCAAAAGTAATAATCTGTGCAACATTATCACGTCCGTATTTTTCTATAACGTAATTCAAAACTTCATCCCTTCGGTGGTCCGCAAAATCTATATCAATATCCGGCATACTCACTCTTTCCGGATTCAAAAATCTTTCAAAAAACAATCCGTATTTTATAGGATCCAAATCCGTGATATTCAGCGACCACGCGATAATTGAACCGGCGGCGGATCCACGTCCCGGCCCAACAACTATATTCTGTCCTTTTGCGTATCTGACAAAGTCCGAAACAATCAAAAAGTAGGTATCAAAACCCATTTTATTTACAGTCATTAACTCGTAGTTCAAGCGCTCATTATAGTCTTTTGGGATCTCACCATCTTTAAATTTCGCGGCCAAACCTTCTTCGCATAATTTTCTCAAATAACTATGCGGATCTTCCCGATTCGGTGTCTTAAAAGAGGGGATTAAGTTTTCCCCGAATTCAAATTCCACATTACATCTTTCCGCTATTTTTAAAGTATTTTCCAAGGCCTCCGGCACATCCGCAAAGGCTTGTTTAAGATCTTCGTAAGAGCGAATTGAAAAGTCTCCGATATATCTCATCCTATTTTCATCGGCAACGGTTGTTCCGGTCTGTATGCACAACATAATATCATGAACATCGCTGTCTTCCGGCCGTGGATAATGAGAATCATTCGTGGCAACCAAAGGTATGTTATGTTTTTTGGAGAGCTCTTTAATTTTTGCATTAACAATATTTTGATTTTCAAACAAAGGATGATCTTGGATTTCCAAGTAATAATTTTCTTTTCCAAAGATATCAATATGCTGGGCTATGACTTTTTCAATCTCTTCATTGTTGTCGGATAAAATAGCTCTCGGTAAGTGTCCGGCAATACAGCCGCTAAGAGCGATAAGCCCCTCGCCATAAGCCTTAAGAAGACCATAATCAACTCTCGGTTTATAATAAAATCCTTCCAAGTTTGCTTTGGTTACCAACTTCAAAAGGTTAGCGTATCCCGTTCTGTCTTTTGCCAATAAAGTAAGGTGATAAGGACGAACATCAACTTTCGCTTCTTTATCAAATCTGGTTCTTGTGGCTACATAAATTTCACATCCCAAAATAGGTTTGATTCCTTCTTTTTTTGCCGCTTCATAGAATTCAATCAAACCATAAGTGCAACCGTGGTCAGTGAGCGCGGCCGCCGGATATCCCAATTCTTTGGATCGCAAAACAATACTCTTCGGGCTGCCGAAACCATCAAGGAGGCTGTAGTGGGAGTGCGCATGTAAATTTACAAAAGACATTTTTAGTTTGCCATTAAGTGCATATGAATATGAAAGACTTCCTGTCCGCCATCTTTTCCGACATTAAATTGAAGACGATATCCTGTAAGCCCAAGTTCTTTGGCCATATTTTTAGCGCATAAGATAAGATGTCCCATGATTTTTTCATCTCCTTCGCCCATGTCCGCGATGGTGGGAATGTGCTTAATCGGCACAACAAGAAGGTGAGTTTTTGCCTTCGGGTGTATATCCTTAAAAATCACACACTTGTCATCCTTGTGCAGAAATTCGGTCTTAAAATCGCCAGCAACCAATTTACAAAATATACAATCTTCCATGCCAACAATCTATCCTATGGAGAGAACTTTTTCTAGCTCTTTTTCTTTCTCTTCAAGTCGATTTTGTAAACGGCACGACCAACTCTCACAAATTGAGGATTCTTCTGTAGATTTAATGAGATTGTGCCTTTCTTTACATATCTTTGCTTTAGAACGCCCTCGATGATTTCTTGCTTTGTCATAGGGCTTTTCTTCTTCAAAAGATTTTCGATAATATCGGCTACGGTTCCTTTATCGTAACCAAATTCCTTTAGAGCATAAAGTCCACGTCCAACCAATACAAATTGTTCGTATCTAATTAATTCGTTATGAACGGCTTGAGTGGTAACAACTTTCTTGTCGAAACCGGCCTCGGAAATTTTGTTAGCGATTTCAACGAAGTGAAGAGGTTTTCTTTCTCTTTTTAGAATGATGTAAGCTTTGTCTCTGATGCTCTTTGGGTTGATATGTCTCCAAACCATTAATCCTATTCCGTTTTCGGTCTGTTTTATTCTCTTGTCTATTTCAAGCGAAGAAACAATCATAGGATCGGTACAAGCCTCAGCTTTATCTCCAAGCTGTTGTCTAACCTGAGTTACCAATTTCTGAACGGATATAACGTCGGCTTTTTTCTTAAGTACGCGGATAGCGGCTGAAACAACAACTCCAATTAAAGAAATATCCAAATCTTTCAAATGCCAGAACGGATGTGAAGTGTTTGATTTGTCTGTTTTCTTTACGTTTTGGTTGATTGTCAAAGCCAGTCTTATAATATTTGCGTCGATTTCAGTAGTGGAGGCAATGGCATTAAGAATCTTTGCTATTAAAGATGTTTCAATAACAAGACCGCCATTTTCTTGAATAACTTTATCGGCGATATCATTTATAAGGTTTAATCTTGTGGTTCGAACAGTCCTTCTTAACTTGCTCAACGCAATCTTTTCAATTTGTCTGATTCTTTCTCTTGTAACAGAAAATTGCTGACCAATACTTTCCAAGGTTTTCTTAGGTTGGTTGGTCAGGCTGAACCTCTGAGTTATGACTTCTTTTTCCTTTGTATTAAGTACAAGGAACATTTCATTTATAATTTCCGTGAGGTTCAATTGTGTTTGTGTGTCCATATAAACATGAGATTAACGATTTTGGTAACACAAGGATATTAACTTAGCCAATAATTGTCAAGCAAGAAATTTGATTTTTAATCAACATTATTTTATCGGCACCTTATGGGGACAGACTTTACCCCTTTGACATAAACAAGTCAATATCTTTTGATATTGCATTTGGTAGGGCTATAAGTACAATGAAAAAGCTTGAAAAACGGAGTTTATATAGTGTTTATGGGCGAGTGGTGGAACTGGCAGACACGCCAGCCTTAGGAGCTGGTGACCAAAAGTCGTAAGGGTTCAAGTCCCTTCTCGCCCACCACAGACACGAGCGCGAAGCGCGAGTGTCCTTCTTCAATCCCCAATACTTGCGAGATTTGCGATCCGAAGCCGCAGGTAAAGTGAGCTTGCGAATCTTTGCCGTAGCCGAAGGGCTCTCTTCAAGAAATTTTGCTCCGGCCAGAAGTAACAAATTTCGAAGAAGAGAGAGGTTTTCCCTAGTGAAGCAGAGCCACCGAGTTCCTAGGAACCAAGTTTTATGGCTCAAGAAAGCAGTTTCGATTAAGAAATCGACCAGCAATAGGCTTGTTCAAGATGCTTTTCCGCACAGATTAGAACCATAATTGATGAAAGAAAACCACACTCTGCCAGATTTCTTTTAACCCAAAAAATACCAGCAGTAAGGCGAATATCTTAAATGCCAGAGAAATGAGGTTCTTCTTTAATAACAGAGGACGAAACCTTGAAAATATGAATGCTAAGGCCGCAACCATTAGAAGCCATCCAATTTCGAAAATAAGTAGAAACAAAAATTGTCCACCATAAATACTTTGACTCATTTGAAATGCCAATGGCACGAAGATGGTTATCCAAAAAAGCCAGAAAAGTCCATTCAATAAGGTCAATAAAAACAATTTAGAGAAAGAAAATATCTCCTTTTTGCCATTATCGATTTTTTCAATATTCCACACTTGTCTGGCTAGCCAAAATAACACTACTGCCCCTCCCAACAATACGATATAAAAATATGTTTGGGGGATATTTACGACAGAGAAAAAAGCTAAAACCAAAAACGCGACTATTGACTCCGCGACTAATGCTTTTAAGGTAACACTTATTCCTTTTTTGAGGTCATTTCTTAAGACTTCTGTAAATACCGATGTTAATATAGGACCAGGAAGCGCGCCAGAAATTAATCCGAGTATAAAAACTTCGATAATCTGCCCAAATAGATTCATATTTGTAAGCCTACATTATCCCATGTACAAACCTAAGCCAAAGGTTTTTAAGGCTTTCGGCGGAAGCTTTTGCGAGTTGCATGAGGATGCCCTTAAGGTCTCTGATTTTCTTCATTATATTAGACATCTCAAAATAGCTGACATTTTGAGACCTCATCATTTTCATTGCTTTACCGTGAAGGTATTTAATCTCCTCTTCTATTTCTTTTTTAATTTGTGCCTTCATTACATCGGGAACAGGAAGATTCTTAAGAAGGGCGGCTTTTATTTTTGCCGGATCATAAGAAGCTGTACCAGCGGAAGCCGCGTCTCCTTTTAAGTCTTTGCCGTCACCGGAAGTTTCGGAAACATTGCCATCTGCAGACTCGGCGCTCTCCGTATCATCAATACCGGAGTCGACGGATGCAAATTTATCTTTGGTCTCTTTTATTTCTTTAAAATCATGCCTTTCATGTTCTTCATGCGAAATATGCTCCAAAGGTGCTGTTTCAATTTTTTCTACTGTGCTTTTAGTTGTCTGGTCTGCCATTTTATCTGTTAGTTAGCGTGGAAAATATATGTTATTGATGTTCATATGTCAATTTACGAAGCATAATGACTTTTATAATAATTCTCAAATTCTTTAGTAAGGGAAGATTGCATACTCTTTTTTGCCTTATCCGGATCGTTTGGAGCATCTTTTTCGGCTTTATAGACGGAGATAGAAAAAGATCTCTTAAGATCCTGATTTAATGCATCTTTCATAGCGTTTTGCATGCCGAATTCCAACGTGTATTTATTTGTTATAAACCTTGCGCAATCAGCAACGGAATTATCAATATCTTTTTCGGTTGTATATTTTGGCCAATCGACCGAGAACCATTCAGCAACGTGCTTTGCGGCTTCTTCGCGATGATCTCCAAAAACCAGTTTTAATATTTGAGATGGGTTTTGTGAGTCTATTGCAAGGAAGTCTTTTTCGGAAAAGCCATTTTGTTTTAAATTATCTTCGGCACCTGATACATATTCAGGCGGCATAATATTTTTGTACTTCAATATTATAGGAGCCATCATTTTTTTGTATGCCTCAAATTCCGCAGGAGTACTTGCATTTTTTGCCGAATCCAAGCATATAAGCATTTCACGACCACGTTCATCTTTAGGCTTTGCGTAATAACTGGCTTCATCCATAAAACCATCTTCACGATGACTTAGGGTGCTTTCAGCCCAGGAAAGAATCGTGCCGTGAGAAAGTTCATACTTACTTTCTATTTCGAAAATAGCTTGATTTATAGCCTTGTTGTCGGGACTTCCAAGATTTTTGCGCGCATTAACTATGTCTTGGGAAAACTTTTTAGCCTGTTGAGCATTCATGCTTTCAATGAGGGCATCTTTTACATCAACACTTTGATCTTTTATAAAGCTTTCAACTTTTGTGCTGAGATTTTCCATTTCCATAAAACAGGCAAGTTAATAAACAATTCATCTGACAATTATAGCGTATTTCAGCCGATAAGTCAAAGTACCGGAACGTGTGCGAGACATAAAATACATTTGTCATAAATAACGCGAATATGTAGAATTCAGCCATGAGTTTTACGTTGGATCCGGCATATGATGCCAAAAAACATGAAGATAAAATTTACGAGATATGGGAACGCTCGGGGTTTTTTAGTCCAAAAGGAGGAAAAAAATCTTTTACAATTTCAATGCCGCCGCCAAACGCGACAGGAGTTTTGCATTTGGGACACGCGGTAATGTTGGCCTTGGAGGATATAATGACCAGATATCACAGAATGATAGGTGATGATTCTTTGTGGCTTCCGGGAACGGATCACGCAGCAATTGCTACTCAAAGCGTGGTTGAAAAAGCGCTTCAGGCAAAGGGGATAATACGGCCTCGCGAAACGCTCGGCCGCGAAAAACTTCTCGCCGAAATAAGAGATTTCGTCGGAAAAAGCCAGAGCAATATCAGAAACCAAATCAAAAAAATGGGGGCCAGCTGCGACTGGACACGCGAGAAATACACGTTGGACGACAGCATGAATTTAGCTGTAAATACACTTTTTAAGAACATGCTGGAGGATGGACTGATTTATAGAGGCGGGCGGATTGTGAACTGGGATCCAAAAATGCAAACGACCGTAGCGGATGACGAAGTTGAGTACATCGAAGAAAAAACCAAATTTTATTACTTTCAATATGGGCCGGTTGTGATTGGAACCGCACGTCCGGAAACAAAATTCGGAGATAAAGTTATAGTGGTTCATCCAAAAGACAAAAGATACAAACATTTGATAGGAAAAGAATTTGAAGTTGAATGGATTGAGGGGAAATTGAAGGCAAAGGTCATCGCAGACGAACATATGGATATGACGTTCGGCACAGGCGCGATGACAATTACGCCGGCGCATAGCATGGTTGATTTTGAGATATCTCAAAGATACAAGCTCGATGCGCCGCAGATCATAGATTTTAGCGGCAGAATCCGCAAAGACGTTTCTACCGACTTCGGAGGCCTGCCGATCAAAGAAGCCCGCGAAAAAGTCGTTGAAAGGCTAAAAGAAAAAGGCCTTTTGGTTAAAGTGGAGGAAGGCTATATACATAATGTAGCGATAAATTACCGCGGAATGGGGCCAATCGAGCCACAAATAATGAAACAGTGGTTTATAGATGTAAACAAAAAGGCCATATCATGGAAAGGCAAAAAGAGAAGTTTAAAAGAAGTTTTGCAGGACACGGTAAAAAGTGGAATGATTAAAATTGTTCCGGACAGATTCAACAAAGTTTATTTTCACTGGATTGATAATCTTCATGATTGGTGTATCTCAAGGCAAATTTGGTGGGGACATCAAATTCCGATTTGGTATAAAGTGGACGAAAAACAATACAAAGACTTCGAAAAAATAAAAGACGCCTCGAGTTTACACCTCGAATTATTGGGCATATGTGGCGAGGCGCGCTTCGGCACCGAAAAGCCAAAAAGCGGCCTTTGGATAAGAGATCCGGACACGCTCGACACATGGTTTTCTTCGTCGCTTTGGACTTTTGCAACACTTGGCTGGCCAAAAAACACATCCGACTTTAAAAAGTTTCACCCTACAAGCGTTTTGGAAACAGGCTATGACATTTTATTTTTCTGGGTCGCAAGAATGATTCTTGCGTCAACATACGCGCTGAGAAGAGACGGACTTAAAGAAACCGACTGTATCCCTTTTAAAACAGTATATTTGCACGGACTTATCCGCGACAGACACGGCAAAAAAATGAGCAAATCGCGTCCTGAAACCTGCATAGATCCATTGGAAATGATAGATAAATACGGCACCGACGCGGTCAGATTAAGCTTAATCGTCGGGTCTTCGCCGGGCAACGATATGAGCCTGTACGAAGAGAAGATCGCAGGTTATAGAAATTTCATAAACAAGATTTGGAACAGCGCAAGATTCGCACTCATGAACGTTGAAGATACCGATTTAAATAAAAAATTATCAAAAAAAGACGTTAAATCTTTGGCTGATAAATGGATTTTGACCGAATTGAACAAATTGGTAAAGGAAGCCACAAAAGACATAGAGGATTATCGTTTTTCAGACGCGTTAACAAAAATTTACGACTTTGTTTGGAGCAAATACTGCGACTGGTATTTGGAAATCTCCAAAGGTGAACATAAAAATCCGGCGGTGTTGATTCATGTTCTAAAAACATTCTTAAAACTTCTTCATCCGTTCACTCCTTTCGTTACGGAAAAGCTCTGGGAGTTGGTAAAAGAAAAAAACCTTTTGATAGGCGAAAAATGGCCAAAATATGACCCAAAATTCGTATATCAAAAAGAAGTTAAAGACATGAATTTGATAAAAGATGTAATCGACAAAATTCGCAGCATAAGATCGGAATTAAAAGTTGAACCGGTAAAGAAAATTCACGTGATAATATACGGAGGAGCGCACACAAAACAAATCGAGAGCAAAAGAGAAGTAATTATGCGCATGGCGAGACTTGAAAAATTGGAAATAAGCAAAAGCGGCAAAAAAATTCCGGATTCAAAATATTTCAGCATACAAAATATAAAAGTTTATCTTCCAATGAAAGACATGCTGGACATGGAAAAAGAAAACAGGAGAATTAAAATGGAAATTGAAAGCCTGGAAAAAGACATACAGATATTACAAAATCAGCTGAAAAATAAGAATTTCACCCAAAATGCCCCAAGAGAAATAGTGGAAAAGACGGAAAACAGACTAAAAGAAGCTCGAACAAAGGTGACAAACCTAAAAGAGCAATAGCCCAACAGATTGATAAAAGTGGGAATTTTTGCTATAATTAAACGATTAATAGACATTTTGCATGGCCGATAACAACCAATATTTAGCGGAAATTCAAAATCGTATAGAAGCGATGCTTTCTGCGAATAAAGACAAAGATGCATACGATTTATGCTTGCAGGTGCTAAAAAAACTCCCTGATAACAAAGATTTCAACAAATTAAGGGACGTAATCGAGGAAAAAATCGAAAAAGGAAATAAAATTCTTATCGATAAAAAAATTGCAGAGTTAAAACCGCTTGTATCTGAAAAAAGATATGAGGAAATTTTAAGAGAACTAAACCCATTCGTAAAAACATATCAAACGTCAAAATTGGTAAATTTTTACAGAGATATTTACAGTCTTTACGCAAAACAAATTGAGGTAAACCAGAAAGACAAGCTTGCGGAATTGGAGATGAAATCCGACAATCTTATAAACACGGAGCAGGAAGAAGGCCTGCTGCAGGAACTTTACAAACTGGAGAAAAACAATATTGGAAATTATAAAATTCAGGAATTGGTTAAAAAAATAAAAACCAAAATAATAAAAAGAAAGATAAAGGAAAAATCGGATTTAATATATTCAGATAAATATAATGCCATAGCCAATTTTATAGAGAGCTTAAAAAGAATTGATGATCATTCCGATGATGTGGCAAAAATGGAAAAAGAAGTAAGAGGCAGAGTTGAAGGTAAGCAACAGGAAAATAAAAATGAATTTATTTTTAATGGTAAAAATTATCTTCAAACATTGATGCACCTTAAAAAATTCGACAAGGCCGTAAAGGTTGCACAAGAGCTTTTGGAGGTTGATGAGAATGACAAATTTGTAAAATCGGTATTAAAAAAAGCGGAGAGCAAAATGTTCAGTCAAACCAGAGATAGTTCAATAGTCTCAATAGAAGAAAGTAAAGAGTACCTAAAAAGAGAATACTCAAAAGAAAAGGACAAATTCGTTAAAATCTAAGCTTTTAATTTGTACATCTTCCTGCCCGTTCTTTCAAAATTGGCATTATTTTTCAAGGCTAAAACGATTGTAATTTTTTTAACCTGTCTCCTCTTAAGAACCTCGGCGATAATTGTATCTTGATCCATCTCGCCTTTTCCTTTGAGTATCATTTCAATAACATCGGCGACAGTTCCTTTTTCATATCCCCAGTCGGACAAAGCATAAATGCCTCTTCCTATAAGAATAAACTGCGGATGACGAATAAGTTCGTTATGTACGGCCTGTATGTTAACAGCTTTGTTGTCAAAATTTTTCTCAATAATCTTTTTGGTGATATCGGTAAAATGCATCGGCTTATTTTCATTCCTCAAAATGAAAAAGATTTTATCTCGAAGTGTCCTTGGGCAAATATGCCTCCACTCCATTAACCCAACGAGCTCGCCATCAAGGAGCGTTAAGCGTTTATCTATGGAGACCAAAGAAAGCATTCCTTTTAGATCCAAAGGCATTTCTCCCATGGAACTTTTTAAGTCGTCGTGAAGTTTTTTTACATCTTTTACATCACCGTGAGTGTGCAATTGATTTATAACATTGTCAGCAATGTGTTTTATAAAATGATCGGGAATATTTTTGTCTTTGACATAAGGATAGAAATTTATAGTGTTGCCGATACATTCTATATTTTCATGAATATTTAAAGAAAGATGAACCCCATTTTTATCAAAGGTTTGACCGGAAGGAGCAACATTCTTTAGAGCGGTATGTAAATAATCCTCTTTAATTATGCCGCCATGTTCACGAACAAATCCGGAAACAAAGCCATGTAGATTTTTAAGAGAGGTGTTAAAAACATTTCGGCGCATTTTTGCCAAAGCGTTTTTTTCAATTTGTCTTACGCGCTCTCTTGTTATAGAGAACTCTTGCCCAATTTCTTCAAGGGTATGACGATGGGAATTGTCGAGATTAAAACGTTTCGATATAACAATCTTTTCCTTTTCAGAAAGCAGGAGAAGGAGGTTGTCAATGATTGATTTAATTTCGGACAATGTTTTAGCAACACCGTCCACTTGAGGGGTATCGTACATATTCAAGGGGGGTTTAATTTGTACTCTTAGCCGATTATAAAAAAAATTAGCCCCTATATCAAAGAAAATGTCTTGTGGGAATTGTCAAAATGGATTCTTATGTAAAAATTCGATTCTCGACAACGCAGTAGATGGCACTTTTACAAAGGCCTTCTAGAAATCAAACATATAGCCGATAGAATGAATGGTTTTTATAGGATCATAGGATAAATATTTTTTCAATTTCTGCCGAAGGGCACTGACGTGTACATCAATTGTATTGGTAGGCCAGCAAATATTACGATCCCAAACATCTTCCAGAAGCTGCGTGCGGCTCAAAACCTTTCCGGTATTCCTAAGAAAATACTCCAAAAGAGAAAACTCCTTGTTTCTAAGGTGAATTTTATCATCATCAATAAAAACCCTTCTGGATGAGACGGTCATTTTTATACTATCAAACTCGAGGGTGTTTTTTGGGGGCATAAAATTAAGATTAGAAATTTGATATCGTCATTTTCTTATAAAACAGTGCTAACTCAAAGGTATTGAGGCAAATGAAATAAAAAAGCTCAGAGTAAAGAGATAAAAAGTGAACCAAAACTGTTGTTATGCTTTTAACGACATGGTACGATTTTTGCACATATAACATGAATTAAACAAAATAAATGCGAGCGATAATTCAAAAATCCGGTGAGGCGAACGTTGAAATAGAGGGCAAAATATACTCTGAGATAAAAGGCGGATACGTGATTTTGCTTGGAATTACACATGCGGACACGGAAAAGGACATGGATTATATCGTGGAGAAGATTTGTAATCTCAGGCTTTTTGAAGAAGGTGAAAAGTATTTTGAAAAATCGATTATTGAAACCAAGGGCGAAATCTTGCTGATTTCGCAATTTACGCTTTATGCGGATACAAAGAAGGGGCGCCGACCTGACTTTATAAATGCGGCCAAACGCGATTTTGCCGAACCGCTATACGACAAGGTCGTGGTGAGCCTAAAAGAAAAAGGTTTGGCCGTAAAAACCGGCGTCTTCGGCGCCATGATGAAAGTTTCCTTGAGAAACGATGGCCCCGTAACTATAATCCTCGATAGCCAGACATGACCCGCCGAAGGCGGGGAATGTCCTAAATTTCCCCGAATTAAAGAATTAAATTAAGCAATTAAGCCAATTATATGGAAAAAGTATCTGAAAAAGCATCAATGGATAAGGTTGTAGCGTTATGTAAAAGAAGGGGATTTGTATTTCCCGGATCTGAAATATATGGAGGTTTTGCAAATACTTGGGACTACGGTCCATATGGAGCGCAATTAAAAAAGAACATTCGAGACTTTTGGTGGAAGACTTTCGTGCAAGGAAGAAACGACATCGTCGGATTGGATTCTTCCATTTTAATGAACCCTAAAGTCTGGGAAGCATCGGGACATATAACATCTTTCACGGATCCTTTGATGGACTGCAAAAACTGCAAAGAGAGAGTTCGCGGCGACAAATTGCTTGAGGAAAAACTCGGCATCGAAGCGGTCGCCGGAAAATCGCTCAAAGATATTGGCGAAATGATAAAAGAGCACAAAATAAAATGCCCAAAGTGTGGCAAGAGTGATTTTACGGAGGCAAGATTTTTCAATTTAATGTTCAAGACACACCAAGGCGTGGTGGAAGAAAAATCATCCGCCGTATATTTACGCCCGGAAACAGCTCAAGGTATTTTCGTTAACTTTAAGAATGTTACGCAAACCTCAAGAAAAAGAGTGCCATTCGGTATTGCCCAAATCGGTAAGGCTTTTAGAAACGAGATAACCCCGGGCAACTTCACCTTCCGCACACGCGAATTCGAGCAAATGGAGATTGAATATTTTATTTCCCCAAAAGATAAAACCGACATAAAAAAGAAATTCGACGGATGGAAAGAAGTTTGCAAGAAATGGTACTTGGATATTGGTATTAAAGAGAAAAACATGCGCTTTAGAGAGCATGCAAAAGACGAGCTTTCGCACTATTCTTCCATGACTTTCGATATAGAATACGAATTTCCATTCGGATGGGGAGAGCTCATGGGAATCGCATACAGAGGTGATTATGACTTAACTCAACATCAAAAATTCTCGGGAAAAGATCTTCAATATTTAGATCCGCTAACGAACGAAAAATTTGTGCCGCACGTTATTGAACCATCTTTTGGTTTGGACAGAGCGGTATTGATAACACTTTTGGACGCATATGAGGAGGACACAGTGGAAGGCGAGCCGAGAACAATAATGCATTTTGATCCAAAAATCGCACCGGTTAAAGCAGCCATATTCCCATTAATGAAAAAACCGGAAATATCAAAAGTAGCCGAAAAAATATTCAATGATTTAAAAGAAGACTTTGCAATTGAATATGATGACGCCGGCGCAATCGGTAAACGTTATCGAAGACAAGACGAAATAGGAACACCTTTCTGCATAACGGTTGATTTTGACACGCTTGAGGACAAAAAAGTCACTCTTCGCGACCGCGACACAACCAAGCAAGAAAGGGTGGAAATCTCCAAATTAGCCGAAGTCATAAAACAAAAGCTGGTTTAGTCCAACTATTGTTACAGATTGGTAAGAAATGCCCGATTGCTATTTTGAAGACCGTCATGAGGAGGAGCGGGCATGGTTCCACCGCTAGAGCGGGGGAGAGCGACGATCCCGCAATGCGGGACGAGTGCAGTTCTGCTCGCTGGGCAGAACAAATGTGTCTGAAAAATAACAACCGGGCATTTCCAACCCCTATCCCAAATGCTTGTTTTTGAGGCTGTTTTCTGCTAAAATACTCAGATATAAATAAATACAAACACTTGCAAGAATTAGCGGTAAAAATGGGTAATTACATACTGGACTATCTCAAGGCCGGCGTTGAATATGCAAAAGTGAACCCATTAAACACAGCTCTTTGGGTAATTGGAATAATCGCGACATACTACATTTTTTTGTATATGCTTAGGATGTTTTATCAATATGCCCAGTCGCACAGTTTGGTTTATTTAAAAGTCACACTTCCAAGGGAAGATTCACAGAAAGATAAAGAAAAACAAACAGAGAAAGATTTCCGCGAGAAAGTAGCTGTCATGGCGCAGTGCTTTAGAAATCTCCACGAGACTCGCGAACTTAATCTTTTAAACTCATTTAAGGTCAAATTACTAAGGCATAACCTGTTTTCCTTCGAATTAGTCGGCCATCACAAAATATTGGAATTTTATGTAACTACGCCGGCTTATTACAAAGAAATAATTGAAAAACAAATAACATCATATTATCCGGATGCGAACGTTGAGCCGGTTGAGCCATACGATAAAACTGAATTTAAAGGCAAGAAACTAAAAGCATTTTACGCATACACAAAAAAGAAATATTGGTTCACTATTAAGACTTACAAAAGTATTGAAAACGATCCGCTAAATGATCTTACGAATATTTTCTCGAACATGGAGGAAAGCGAAATCGCGGCCATACAAGTTGTTATAAGACCAAGAGATGACAAATGGGCAAAAGAGGCTGCCAAGTTCGGTGATGCTTTCTTTAAAGGAAAAGAAAAGAGCTATAATGGCATATCAATCCCAATCATCGGACCAATCCTCAATGTCTTTAAGGGAATTTTCTTGGGATACGATAAGATGGAAATTACTCCAAAACAAGAAAGTGGCGGATATGTTCGTATGCTTCAAGCAAAAGAAGAAGTGGCAAAAAGATTGGGAGAAAAAACAACTCAGTCGGGATTTGATACTGTGATAAGACTTATTGCAGCTGCGGACACAGATCAAAGAGCTGAACAGCTTGGAAATAACATGGTGGTGGCTTTGAACCTTTTTAAGGACAACTCAAGTAACTGGTTCCAAACAAGAAGGTTAATTTTTATAGACGCATTAAACAATTTCTGGCTTTCGTTCAATTTCAGACATCGTTTGATGGATTTTAGATGGTTGTTTTTGGAAGAAAAAAAATCTTTGTTATGTGAAGAAGAACTTGCGAGCATCTATCATTTTCCATGCAGTATTTACAACAAAGCACCAATTATTAAATGGTTGGATTATAAAATCTTGCCGGCTCCAATAAATCTTCCGACAGAAGGAATCGTATTGGGATACAACGTTTATAGAGGAGAGAAAAAAGAAGTTAGATTTAAGAAAAATG